>JAAUYG010079525.1_pt1 | contig 11269 bp, 5 predicted proteins | sample 7278091 | NCBI WGS metagenome assembly JAAUYG01 (sample SAMN14350201, study PRJNA611818) | marine sediment metagenome | isolation source: surface marine sediment (0.6m) | place: French Polynesia: Moorea | collected 2018-08
ACTTTGACCTTTCAAGGTCACTCAAGGTCAAATGTGAACGTGCCATCAGGCTCTCCATATATGTTTTCCTATTAATGTTTAATACTAACGTAGGCCCTAACTAGGTTCCTTTACGAGATATAAGGCTTCGAAATATTTGGTGACCTTGAGTTTCACCTTTCAAGGTCACTCAAGGCCAAATGTTAAGGTGCCATTGGACTCCCCATATATGGTCTTTCTTGTTTTCTTGTCATTTTGTTGTGCGAAGACCAGTTACAACCGTCGTATATATTCACATGAAGTAGGCATGTTTCTAACAAATTGTTACACCAGTAACTGTTAATTAAAATAAAAATGCGTGTGAAATAACAATATAGACAGGTAGGCCCTACATGCATACTTTTTTCATGGCCTTAGACGCACCAGCATCACAGAGCGAAGATGACACAACTACCGATGACAATGTGATCAAATCCCACCCTGACCCTATTCTACCGATTGCACTTGGGGCTGCCGGCGGTGGCATTGTTCTCATCCTGACTGTCACACTATTCTGCTGGGCATGCGCCGAGAGGTACGAATTGAGGAATTTGTTTTAGTGACAGTGTGACCACCAGCCATCAGTTTGACAGCCATCAGTTTGACACATGTATACACCCAGGAGATGAGCCTTATATATGCATCACACCCCTGAAGGCTTATCAATGAATATAACAATGACACTAAGCCTCTACATTTAAAAAAGGCATATCGTTGTCTCCAAAAGCATGCCGTCACTCGGATAACATATTTTTATTTATACATTTGTGTTTTTATTTTATTTTATTTTTTTAGAAACACTCTTTTTATTAGTTAATTGATCACATCCTCGTAGGTGCTCACAATTCTGTTTTGTCGTGTGTTAAGTTGATGAGATTACATAAACCCAACGCAACAAAAAGCTTAATTGGTATGTATATATAGGCCTACTTATATCTTTGTTTGTTTGTTTGTTTTTCAGGCGCCGTATTAAAGCCCGACACCAGTCCGCCCTGGAGCTGGGAGTATCGGAGGGCGTACCGAACACAGGACTATGCAGCATCACCCTCACTCTCCTGTGGAACATTCTCGTCTGCCAGGCGTGCAGGTCGGGCGGAGGGAGTGGCCGGAATTACCACCATGTGCCAGACGACAGAGTGACCGTGGAGAGGCGTAACACATCCCTGTTGAAACAACCCAGTTTGTTAGAGGGTTGGTCTCCCCTGAGTCTATGATTAATCTGAAGGACGAAAGAGCATATCGGTTCAATCTATTCTATATGTTCAGTTATTAAGGTCTGCACCATGAATATTCATAATGCCTTCCACTGCTAACATCGATATATGTCACAACCCCAAGTACTAACGAGTATCTAATGAATCCTTAAATATCAAACATGGACTAAGATGGTTCTTTCCTATCTTTTCTTTTTCCCTTAGAGTCTTTCTTCCAAGTGAGCCCCGATGATAAGAAGTCCAGCCATAAGCAGGTCAAGGGAAGCAGTCACGGATCCAAGAGGGTCGGATCCAAAGAGGCTATACCACTCTCCAGTATGACGTCAGCTGCCCCACGCTCCAGCAGTCACGTCAGCCGAAAGGGATCAGCTGCGCACAAACACTCCTCACTTTACATGTAACGTTCCAGACACACAGCTACCGTCGCACAGTGACGTGCCACCAGAATATCTGTGACGTCACAACCTAGTAAGCATAAGGATGACAGAGGCATGACAGGCAGCTGACTGTTGCATCAATATCACTGTTGAAGATTTTAGCTTGTTTGTATTTTTTTCTTTAACGTTTGATGTACATTTTGTTCTATTTATCCCGACACAGATTCCTCTTGAATCATTTTTTGGCAGCTTGAAATCACTGCAAGATTAATATATGTCATATATCTAGTTTTAAATTCCATGTATGCCGTTATAAAATAAGAAGTTGTAATAAGATTTGGCCATACAGCATAGGGGTCACAGATTCTGTATTTATCCAACTTTACTGTTACAACATATAGAATAAAATGTCCGGTGACCTGTTCCTAAACGACTACGTACGCTGGTTATCATGGAGGAATTAATCTTCTGTGAAACGTTTTTAGGTAATATTTGACGGTTAAAGGTTAATTAATAAATAATGAAGCAATAAACTTATGCAACGCCACCCCTGTCTGCGATTACTGGGTCGGAAGTAACAATATTCAGCAAGAGCATTTTGTAACGAAACAATTAAATGGCCGTAAAGAAATTCTTGATCCATGTAATAACTTCGATGCCATAGAGTCTTATCAGCAGATCGAGCTGAGCCACAGCTGGTACAATGTGCTGAACGATTACCGGAGTAAACGTTCGTCTGTGGCAAGAAATATACTTTTTGGTACCAAGCAAATTTAGTGCAAACTGGTATCAGTCCAGAGTCACTGGGACTCAATATTGTGTCACCATGCCTAAAGGCGTTTCTCTTTATCTACTTGAGTCAAGCTTTTGGAAACGTTTCGCCCAAAAGGACCGAGCGACCGCCTTGCCATTAACAGTTGATATGTGAGTGAGCACGTCTTTATACCAGATAAAGACACGATGATTACTAAACCACTGTCTATTCATGTTAAACAGCTGTCTATTCATGTTAAACCGAGCTACATATTATTATATGTGTAAACGTATTACACATATACATGTACAGGTAAGTACTGGGCTCGTTCGTTATGGTGAAAGTTCACTTCCGGCCAGTTTCGTCGGGCAGTCAAAAGTGCGTCGGGCAGTGAAAGTCCCCCCCTCCCTCCCCCGGCCAAAAAAAAAAAAAAAATGACCAAGTCAGTGAACGGCTAATATCTCCTACACGTATTCAGAGCTTGTAGCCACTCATCAGATTGGCTTATCGCAGTCTTTCTTTCACCTGTAAGTCAGTCCATGTCCGACCGTGTAAACATCCGTAATTAAGCCACCAAGTGCATAACCCTCGAGTCTCTGTATATCTAGCTGTGTAGCTAACAAGTACCTTGTCACAGCGTGACAGATTTACACAGCTGAGGTGTATAAAGCTGTCCCTCAAGACCTTGAATGATAGTCGGTCCAGGTATGCTGTCCCTTGTGATAAGGTTAATCTCTTGTTTGACAAGCCGCGGAGTAACGGTAATGGATATACCTCGTCCATTAAAAGGCAAGTGTATCTATAATTCTTCACTATCAGAAGACTACCAGAGCGTCCGAGCTTGTCCAGTAAACACGAGGGCCATGTATTCCTGCAGAATACATGCAACATCAGTTACAGCAACAAAGAGCAAAAAGGGAGAGGCAGCAGAAATTAACTGCTAGTTTCGGTTGGAGTTTGTCAAAAATGTGTACATTTACTTTTAAGGTCTCCTTTGGCTGGATATGATGACTGCTAAATTTCTTACTACCAGGTTAATATGTTTTCTAAATTTCCAGTTACAATCTTAATAGATTCACGGGGGTAGACCTGGATCTAACACATCGCATTAATATTATGCTGTCATCGTTTTAGAATTTGAAAGATCATTTGTTGTATATAACCTTTGTGTTGATCCGAATAAAAAATACAATACAATACTTTAACGTGTGATAAGCCCGTCAGCCTGCTAGAATTCCTCTAGTCATTAACGAACTGAGCAAAAGTATTGCGCCATGGACAAAATGCTAACGACGAAACTCCCACATAATGGACGCAATATAGTCTGCGCCCGGTAACGCAGTTGTAGTCAACTACACAACGTTGCAATTGACAATCACAACCCTCTTTCAGTGCCTGCAAGGCGATATCGAGTGCATCTTGGAATAGCAATTTTGTGTGAAACATTGCTAATCGTGCGGGAATTGCAAACACATGCACACAAACTAAAAGTCGATGTGGACTTTCACGAGCTGCTTGAATGGAAACATTACACAAATGTGACAAATAACAGGTTTTTTTGAAACAAGTGCATTGAACGACCCCAAAATGACACTACATGGCCAAAGGTACCCCAGTTAGGTGTTACTAGTGTCTCAGATTTCACCCCAGTTAGCTCTACACCCAACCATGTTTGAGTTACAGGCCACTATGGACCACATACAAGGTAAAATTAAGGGCGTCCCAAATTTCACTCCATTTCGCTCTACACCCTACCATTTTAGAGTTTTGCTCTGCAGCTGGCCGTTTTAGACATACAGCCCCTTTGAGACAAGTGCACTGAATGACTCCAAGTGACTTTGAAGACTGCAAGGTCAAAGTACCCCCTATATGGACTACTGGTACCGTTGACTTCAAAAATTTAAATCCGTTTCGTCCTACGCCCAGCCATTTTCGAGTTACAGACCAATTGAAACAAGTCTACCGAATGGCCCCAAAATGATCTTGAACTCTACAACGTCAAAATTTCCCATATATTTATTTCCTACTAGCACCTCCTAATTCCAAATTCCAGTCCGGTTGGCTCTACGACCAGCCATATTCGAGTTACATGCCATTTTGAAGCAAGTGAACCGAATGACTCCAAAATGCCCTTGAACACTAAGGGTCAATTAAAGGTCAATATAAGGTCAACTTACATCTGACCATTTTATATTAAGTAATTATAGGCTTGTATTGGAAGCCAGTAAGAACTCATATAAGATGTGATGATCGACCAGTGGCAAAGTAGAGGTATGATTCTCAAGCGGCAAATAACAGAAGAGGGCCGAGTGCAAATAAAGATTTGAAAATTCGAAAAACATAAATCATTTCACGAAATTAGTACTTAATACATCACTGGCACTGCTGCAACTGTTCATAGTCGCAGGTGGACTTTAATAACGCCACCAGGTGCCTGTTGTAAACGAATCGGTTATCTGTCTCGGTCACCTGACTGTGAGCTCCGATTCGGGGTGTGGGTGATGGGGATGGGGGGGAGGAGATTTATAACCTAGACCCAAACAACAGTAGGGTATAATACATATTTATTCTCTCTGTTTGCACTAAGACACTAACCTTCACGTGCCATTTACGCTGCGTTTGATGAGATATCAGAGGCGAATAGGGACCATCTTCAAAAAACAGGAATCGTTTCATATAGGAGAGCTTTTCAAAACTGAGTAATTAGGAATATAAAATTTGTTTTAAAAAAAAGAAGAAGAAGAAATCCTTATTCCGGTTTTCACGATGCCAGGACATATATGTGTCAGTTCGCGACTTCCAGCTCAATCCCCCACCCACCCCGATTCTTTACCGATGCAACAATTTGAGTTTTGATATGCACCCCCTCCCCGAGGACGACTTTATGGTGTATGCGAGCTGCGCACGGGCTACATGTTCGTGTATGCGACAGGGATACGTTGCAGGATAGTCTCATTGTGTAAAAACATTCGTTTCCTAAGCAGGTCTGGTTAGGATAGCTTGGAGAGAATAGAAGGCAGCTGGGCGGATTTTCTTTTTCTTTTTTTCAAACTGTACGGTTTAGAGCGGCATGCGCTAACTACAAAGACAGAACCAGCTAGCCACATATAGGCTGCACTTATACGTGCCCGCGGTTAGAGAGTGACACTGACGTAATGGAGACACAACAGGATAACATGCGAAAGGATGATACAGGACAACCCCAAACTGGACTCTGTGCGGACACGCATGGCGCAGAACTCAACGAAGGACCCACGGCTGAAAGTAACAGTGCTACTTCCCTGTCAGGGAATGCCGTAGACACCACTGTCCCAAAACTTTCGAGCCACCTAAACGACGAATATATTTCTAAGAGAGAAAGTGAAGATACTGAGTTGTCTGATGTCGCAGCGATCGTTTCAGATGGAACAGCAAACATACCAACCGGCGATGATGTGTGTACAAGTGTGCCGGTGCACTGTTCAGAATCAGCGAGTAAAGCAACTGGCGATGAAGATAACACTAACATAGTGTCGTTGAGGAATGGAGACTCTGGAGGGAACGGACCAGGAAACGTCCAGAGTGGGGTAAGAGGAACACATGGGGTCGATCAGGTAACTGGACGAAGTCACATCACAGACCATACAACGCAGGAAGCTACTAAAACAAAAGATAATGTTAACCATACAACGACTAATGTCCCAGTAACAAGTGATTTGGTAGACAATATGACGGGAAAAGCCCCTATAACAATTCAAGTAGACGAGTATACGACGAATTTCACAGAAGCTCCTGCAACAACTGAGGCAGCTGTCCATACAACCCAACAAGCTACAGTTACAAGTGACGCAGCCGACCAATCAACGGAACAAGCTCCTGTAACAAGTGATGTAGCTAAAAGTACGACGAAACAAGCCACAGTAACAAGTGACGCAGTTATCCAAACAGCCCCAAACACTGCAGTGACAAGCGAGGCAGCCAACCATATGACGGAACAAACTCCTGTAGCAAGTGACGTAACAGACTACCCGATGAAAGAAGCTACTGCAACAAATGATGCTGCCGACAATTTGACGGAACAACCTGTAATAGCAAGTGACGAAACCAACAATGCAAAGGAACAAGCTCCTGTAACAAGTGACGCAGTGGCTGAACAATCTGCAGCGACAGGTGACGCAGCCAACCGCATGACTGAACAAGCTGTAACAAATGACGCAGCCCAAAGTACGACGCAACAAGCTGTAATTGAGGCGGCCAGCCTTACGGCGGAACAAACAGCTGTAATCAGTGACACAGCCAACCATGCGACTGAACAAGGTGTAACAAGTGAAACAGCCAATCAAACGACGCAACAAGCTGTAAGAAGTGCGTCAGCCACCTACACGATGGAGCAAGTTGTAACAAGGGAGTCAGCCAACCATACTGAGGAACAAGTTGCAACAACTGGAGCAGCTATCCATACGACGGAACAAGTTCCTGTAACATCTGACGCAGCTAACCATACGACGGAACAGGCTGCAACAGGTGGTGCAGCCGACCATACGACGGAAAAAGTTGCTGTAACAACTGATGGAGCCCCAGTGACCACTGACGCAGCCGACCATATTATAGAACATACACCAGTAGGGAGTGACGGAGCCGAGAATCCAGTGGAACAACTTGCGTATGCCACAGGCAAAGATGCAACGGAAAAAGCTGCAGTAACAAGGGATGTCACAGACCATACAAGGGAGCAAGCGGCAAAGTTAGAGGAGTCTGCTGACCATACAAGCGAACATGGCACAGCAACCAGTAACACCACCGATAATACAAAGGAACAATATACAGCAGTAAAGCCGTCCACAGACGCGACTACGGCACAAGCTGCAATAACCAAGGACATAGCCTATCACACGACCGAACAAGCTATACTTTCAAGGGAAATCATCGACGATCCAAATGCACAGGCAACAGAAACAGCTACTACAGACACAGTGGGCCACAGATCGGAACAAGCTGCAAGTGAGACATCGCCTAGTACAACGACAGAAACTACAGAAACTGCCGAAGCCAAACATACAATGGAACGAGCCACAGTAACGGGTAAACCAGACGATTCTGGGGAACAGATTACGCCAAAGAATAAGAAAGCAGAGGGAGAAGCCCCTAGTATCAACAAGAAAACTGGAACGGGAACGACCTGCACTCCGCCTCAGAGAGCAGGGAATGAGCATGCAGCAGACGATCCTGGGTCTAATACAGCGATGGGTAGACGTAAGGATGTCAGGGGTTGTAATTACGGGAGCGCCAATGACGTCGACGTTAAAACTACGGAAATGACAAGGGGAAATACGGATAAACAAGGGACAGAACCTGATATCAACCAGTCTGAGCCAGCATTGTCGCCGACTCAGAATATCTCTATACAGACATGCCATGTGTCGTGTCAGGGGGTGTCTGAGGCTATTGGGATTCCAGAAACACCCCCAGACACCGCAAATGTGCATAGTCGCGGTTTTTCAGACCCGGGGGCAGATGATGCTGATAAGACGACGACAGTAGTCTCCTGTCCCCCGGTACAAAGCTCAGAGAGTGAACCCCACGCCCGGCGGTATAGCGATGATTACATACCACCTAATGCTGAAGTACAGCATGTGTCGACAGATCATAACACGACAGAGCCTGGCGTCACTGGTCAAGAAAAACGCGGGGGTAGTGGACAAGGTCGGGATTGTGTCAGCAATGGTGGTATGCCTGCTGTACGTACACACGAGACAGATAGAGGGGAGCCGGCGACAAACAACACCGTGATGCTCCATAACAGCCCGGCCGAGGAGCACTGTACAGAGCCTTCTACCCTTAAACCTCCTGGAAAAGACATGGATACACACAGTATGCCGCGTCAGCAAAATATCGGGCTTGGGGAGGAGCAGGTTAAGGATATACTGGTATCAGATACATGTGGTGTAAATTCAGACAAGTCCCCCCAGAATGGGACCGCTCCCCCTAAGCAGGAGAGTGTGGATCGAGCTGAGGAGGTGCGCAGTGAGATCGAGGCTCAGTTGTCGCAGCGCTCCCAGCTGTTCCAGAACTTGCTCCAGAAGTTCTCACAGTTGCAGGATTCCCACGTCGTCACCAAGCTGAAAAACGACCGCATGTTCCACGACCTACGAGAGCGTACAGGTGCCATGATCCACAAGACGGACATGGTGCTCTCGATGGTCAGGCGGCTGTCCAGGCAGGAGGCTATTGAGGCAGAGCTGAGGGAGGAAAACAAACACCTGGTCACCCTGTGGGGCGGGGCTATCGAACGCCACATCCATGTCAACAGGTATCGTCATCTGCGTGCTAAAAGGCTGGCCACGCAAGGAAGAGCCATAATCCAACTCAACCTAAACACAGGTCATGTCTTGCGGTTTGAGCCTACCCAACATCCCCAATCTGCTACACCCTGGATTTCTATCCAGGATCTGGACTTAGAAGCAGTGACAGAAGCCCAAGACCCAGAAGCACTCAACAGCCTATGTTGCGGTGAATCCGGCATTATCTACTGGATCAGTGTCCTCAAAGACACGGCAGTGCTAGTCCAATATGATCTTGCCGACCATACCCTTCAGAGGAGGGATCTTGACATTTCGGTCGAGCGTGACGTCAGCAACGTGACGTGCTGTTACGTGGCTGGGAGCCTCGTGTTCTCGGTCGGGAATTCTTCAGGATGCCAGATGAGGGCGCTCAACCTGGACGAGAAGCAAGGAGAACCTGCCGTACTACCAGATCTACCTGATCGTCGACTAACAGGGCACAGGCTGTGTGCCATCGGGGATCGCCTTGTTCTATGTGGAGGATATGACACCCAGAACCCTAGAGAGGCGCAGATAATTGGTTACGATGGTGCCCATACGTCGGATACCTCGACTCTAGCTTACGGTTGCGACCAGGAGACCAAGCCCCAATGGGAATCCCTGGCCACCCTGAACCAACCAAGAGCATATCACGGCCTCATAGAATACAATTGTATGTTGTATGCCATCGGTGGGGAATTCTATGGGGACGTGCTAGCCAGCGTGGAATGTTACGATCCAGAGAAGGACACATGGAACACTATGACACCAATGCCTATACCCGTGATGGATCCGCAGTTGGTCGTTGATCACGGCGTTATCCGTATTGTAGACGGGTTTCTGGATCCAGATAGGAAGGTTCCACTATCTGGTGTCGTGTCCTATGATGTCAGGATGAATACGTGGTCAGTTTTAGAAAACCAAGGACATTCAGACGGGGATCCACGTAATAAACTCACTGTATGCATATAGACAGCCTGGGGTAATGATTTTAAAGCTGGATATTTTTTTTTCGTTTCAGCGAGCTGCACACGGCTATTACATACATTTTGCAGTTAGAATCCCTTTATGGCTCAAAGCAGGATAGCAGGGCGAAGCATGTGATATACAGAATACAGCAAAAGATGTGTAAATGAAACATTATGAATATTTGTATTGGTAATTTTATAATTTGCTTGATTGGTAAACCATGTAAACACATTGCAATTTTCATTTCTCTCGACCCCTACTTCATATTCACTTGAAAACAGTGGGAAGCTTTATTAACACTGGACAGAATTTGGTTGACATGTGCAAACAAAAGACTCATAACCTACTAAGCACTGCATTTGTAAACATATTATGAGACAGCAATCTGCAATGTTTCTATTCTGTATATGGAAAGTAGTATCGGAGAAAGTTGTCGTGAGGCCTTGTCAGCGTGACACTTTGAAGCCTGTACTTAATCGACTAGATGAATAGAACGATCAGTGAGGTGAACTTAGCTCAGTCCCATCGGTGACCTGATTAGTGAGGTTCTACTCTATTTCATTCCACGGTGCCAATGCCAGGAAGGCATTTGCAACACCAGATACAGCCGAACATTTTGCATGGAATCCGCATCAAGTTGGAGCATGTACTCAGTTTGTACATGCCGCATAATGTTATTAGACAGAGTTGAAGCACGACGTTGAAAAGTCAGTTTGTATGTTACTTGACAGAGTACAAAATTACATTACAGGTTTGAAAATATAACGCATATAAATGTAACGCTGTAGTAATTTATGATATGGGAGCAGAGAAATCATCTCAAGGCATGCAATTAGTTCATGAGCAACATTATTAAACCCGCTAGCTAGCTCTGCTTGTAAATGCGCCTCTCTGTCTATCCATCTGTCTTTTAACAAAAAATATCTCGAAAAAAATTATTACCAATCAACTTCATTTTAGTTCTGCTTGACAATGTCAGCAGAGCTCATGAAATCGAAATTCGTCCGTCGTCCGTCTGTGGCATCAATTATCTCTGAAGTTATTGCATGGATTTCTTGTGGCTGCCCCTGGGCCATATGCCCAAACACGTTTTTTTTTTTTTTTTTTTTTTTACGAATATTTTTCGTTTTCGTTAAACATGGAAGCGTATGGGAGCGAAAATTTCAAAACGCCACTCCTACAAATCGCAGCCGAAAGTTTTTAAACTTTTCCTGAAAGTTCTTCCCAATGGTCCTCACAAAGCTACGTTTGGGATTTTTGAAATTTTGAAAATTGAAATGCTAACCAATATTATTCGTCTTAATTAACATGCGACCTAATGGGAGTCAAAAAACAAGAAGCCCAGGGGCTTGGCGCTCTGCTTGACAAGATGGAACACAATGACCACATAAACTCGATAACACCGATATCTAGATGTATCTTTCACTCTAAAAAAAGATTTTTGAAAATCAGAAATACACCGAATGACCCCAGAATGACCTTAACCACTTAAGTGTCAAAAGTACCCTGTGTACACTAACGAAAAAACACAAAATTCCTGAACAATCAAAAACTCAAAATTTCAAAAATCCAAAACAGTACTTTTGTGAGGACCACTGAGGTGAAAATTCAGGAAAAGTTTGAAAGGATTCAAATGTG
>JAAUYG010153773.1_pt1 | contig 11269 bp, 8 predicted proteins | sample 7278091 | NCBI WGS metagenome assembly JAAUYG01 (sample SAMN14350201, study PRJNA611818) | marine sediment metagenome | isolation source: surface marine sediment (0.6m) | place: French Polynesia: Moorea | collected 2018-08
CCTAAACCGAGAATATTTGGGAGTAATCTAGAATATTTCCAGGTTTTCTTCCGAGTCGCGAGAGACGCTATGCAGCAGCTCGAGCGAAGCGAGAGGTGCTTCATAGCGGCTCGAGCAGTAGCGGGGAACGAGCTGTTTGGGAACAGATATAGCGAGTACAATTCTGTGCTCAATCTGTTCTCAAGCAACTCATTCCTTCCTGAAGGATATCAGAAAAACCCATTACCCCATGGTATGTATGGTCTTTGAGAGAGAGAAATCCTCCAAAACCAAAAAGATCTCCAAAGCCCATTCCTCAGATGAATCTCATGCAACTTATTTCCAGTCTGGCTGTGCCAGTAGAGCTGCCACTGGAACCGGATGTGTTTGTATATGTAAGGTGGAAAATCTGAATATGCCAAAGACCAATCTTCCACGGCCACCTCTAAAACCTAAATCAGCTTTGGATGCCCTAGCAACCATTTCATTGCACTTTATGCCAATGTGGCCTGGAATCGAACAGAACACAATATGGAATCCTGAGGATTATAATGCAGTATGCTCTTCTAGAACCTGAGTAAGTAATGGCTTACTGGTATTCCCGTTACCCAATGCTTGCATGCAAGACAAAGAGTCGAAGAAACCAAGAAAGGGCTTCTTGTTACTAGAATTTGACATTCCAAGCCCTATGAGCAATGGATTGATTTCAGCTGTGTAAAATGAAGCAGATCCAGGTAAACTCTCACATTCAGTATAGCCCCGGAACTCGGAAAAATCACCGTATAAGTGGATTTGAAGGGCATGCGTGCGAGACGTTTTGAGATATATATCGGGACACGGATGACGGACGGGCGACAGATGGAGATTTTTTGACTGCATTAGCTAGGTATTATAGATATTTTACAAGTTGCAGCTCAAAGATCTCATCTGGCAAACGAACAAGCCCAAAATAGCAAGGACTTCATCTAGGCTGAAGGGGCTTTATAAAAATGTGCGATAATACTGATTAGCGCAGCCAGATATTAAACTTCGAAGGAAATTAATACTACCGACCTACATAACTACCTACCTATACTTACGTACCTGCCTATCAACCTATGAGCTGTCTGAAAATTGCATTGTCTTACAAATGGGCTGTCTGACATGCAGTTACATGTAGCGTACCCCACCTAGGTGAATTAGGCGGACCGTGCCTATCCCGGGCTGCGTCCAGACTAGCAAACAGAATAAACATTTGGTTAAACCTTTCTCAGCTTGCTCGACTGAACGCGCCTTTAAAAAAAAACTAATGTTTTTTTTTACTATTAGGAAATTGGCATTATACTGCACTTTGGCACCCCAAAGTGTCAACGTGGAATGTAATGCCTATTTTCTAACATTAGGAATTGAATTTTAATGTTAGAAATTCAATTTTTAATATTAAAAAATCATTTTCTAATATTAAGAATTCATTTCTAATATCAGAATTGATGTTCTAATGTTAGAAAATCGAACCGTATATGTAATATTAGAAAATGAATTTCTAATATTAGAAAATATTTTTAATATCAGAAAATAGGCATTAAATTCCACTTTGCCACCCCATAGGTGTAACAGTCGTTCATTGGAGCAAGCGGGGTACACGGTGAATTAAATGTTTGCTCTGTTGGCAAAACCACCTACACCTAAAATTTGCTTAACAAACTGAAAGGATACGCTCGTAGTTCTGCGAGCCACTTTTTGCTGTTCCAAACAGAAAAAAACGACGTTGCTGGTCTGAACGTAACCCAACCGGTCCCCCCCTCCCTGTGACCATCAGTCTATAAAATCAACTGCTCTACATAAATAAGGGAGGCCTGTATGACAATGGTTTAACTCCATATTGGAACTCTTTGGCTTTCACCTTGATAGGGGACTGGATTCTCATTCAAAAGCTTCTAGACAACCCAGTATGCAACTAACCCATTCTAATAGCCACAACTGGGCAGGTCAGCACGTGCGTGATTTAGTTTCGTCGTTCAAACTGATCATGCGGGTAGTGGCTGGCGGTTCGTCTCCGGTGGGAATTGGGTATCTGGGCGGTAGGTACCGGGTATGTACTGTTGCCACTGTAATATCATTCGTGTAACTATGCTTTTTTCAAGCTCTATTAGCTTGTCTTAAAGAGCATATATAGGGAAATTAAGACAGCAAGATTCGAAACATGGTGATATGTAATAGTGTAATTTGCAACCACTGGCTCCAAGATGCATTCTGTAGTTGAATGCTGATTAGATTTTGATATTTGTAGTGCAGATGTCGGCTTTGTGAAACTTTGTTCAACCTGTCTGTGCTCCTAGTGTGTTCCAGAGACTGTATGTAAAATTGCGTAGACAGGTGCAACAGCTGGAGAGCCTGTGGTAAACGGGCCCAAACCAAAATCCTATGAAAGAATATATACCTTGAAACGAGTGTTACATATGCAACAGCGTGTGGATCCTGTGCTAAATGAAATGAAGAAACAGGCCCAGTGAACAGGCCAAAACCAAAATCCTATGAAAGAATATATGCCAGCAAACGGGCGTGACATGCTACTTGAGCTGATTCATACAGATACTGTAAAACGACAAAACGAAATGAAACGTCACTGCCCGGTGGCCGAATGGTTAGAGCGCCGGGCAGAGTGACATATGTCCCCGTCGTGCGGGTTCGAAACCCGTCACGGGCTGATGCCGTTGGAAATGCCTTAGCTTATGACCCATGAAATATAATACAGTATTTGCCATTATGTGATGCAGCGTTGAAGTGGTGTGTGAGCGTTGTGGTTGTACCCATAGTAGGAATAAAGATATATTGTAAACAAGTGAGCAGTAATGCGTGATTTAGCGTAACGCCCTTCTATAAATATATATTTATATTTCCCAAGCAGACGGCGTTATATTTCTACACGCTCGCAAATCTTAGACAGTTGTTCAGCATATGGGTGTATAAGTATAACGGTTTTCAAAACACGCGAGACAAACGCACCATATAGGTCTCAGCGGTTGGAATATCTTTAATAATATGCATCACAATTGTAATATCATAATGAAATTATTTCGTAAGTTCTGGAGTGTGTGCTTCTGCAGCTTCAATAGATGTTACAATATTGCAGTTAGTAAAATAACTTAATATTATGCTTTGACACCGGTGGGTCATTTTCTGTCAGACCTTACAGCTGTGCAAGACAATGAAACATTAACACTCAGGCCTACACGAGAAGGCTTCTGTCTATTTAGCTCATTTGTATGCCCTGCCTGCAAATAGAACAGCTTATTTTTATTTGTATTATTTTTATTTAATTTATTTTCTTGGGGGGTTAAGGCAAACAATACATTTCAGCTTTAGAATCTGACTGATCCACGAGAATACAAGAATAATACAATAATTTATTGCCTCACGACCCACCATCTGGTGGGGTTGGAGTACAACTAAAAAAAATAAGAAAAATAAAAAAATAAATAAATAATACATTGTTTTCCTACACAAAGAACTGACTTTATGTGCTAACCTTCTGTTTTCTGAAATATTACTTAACATTTGTGCGAATTTGAACATACTTGGACGCTGCCAATAATACTAACCTTGGGATTATAGATTCCCTTAATGTTTTATTTATATTTTAATATTATAATGTTATTAATAATATTATTATGTTATACTTTAGTTTTATTTTTACAAACGCAAATTTAATGCTACCCCTCATCTAAATTTTTCTGATCACATAGCTCACACAGTCGCATACCTCTTTCTATGTACTATGCTCTTTCAATTGGTAAATTATTATTACAAGTCCTATATTTGCATAAAGTTCGAATCACATTACGTGGCAAGTTCCATAGTTTTCCATTTTCAACTCTGTTTTAATCTCTTTATACAACAAACACTTGGGTAAGTCTCTGACGTCTGAATACCACTGTTGCTGAAACTGCTCCAATATAATACCTGTTTAACCTTACATTTTAGCCACTCAATCCCATAATCGATTCTAGCCTGTCATGTCCATATATTTCCCAAACCAGACAAATTTATTTGTAGCACATTTGTCAACCATGGAAATTTGTGTCATTTTCCTGCCCCCCCCCCCTCCACCTCGGGCTCCTCTGCCTTTATATTGGCAAGAGAAAATATATGGACACTATTGAAATAGTACGCATGATTAACCGAGTGTTGACTCTGAGTCAGATGTAAAATTTTTCCCACCCAGTGTAATACAGTAGCCTTCTGTGAATGGAAGCCATATTTGTATCAAGAACATTTTCAATATCTTCAAAGGGCGATGAATGGATTTTCATATTGGTGTTATATTATTCAATACACACGTAGGTGGAACACATACGTGAAAAGACTTACAAAAATCAGCACGAAAGTGGACCATAGCCAAATCATAACCAGCATGTGGAGAGAGGGGGGGAGGGAGACAGGGAGGGAGAGAGCGAGGAGGGAGAGAGAAAGGGAGAGGGAGAGGGATGGAGAGAGGGTGGGAGAAAGAGAAAGGAGGACGGAGAGAGAGGCTATGGTAGCATGTCATGTCATAGCTGAGAATGTGTCAACCGCTGGAGGTCCTTTACGTTATTTGATTACTGAACATGATGTGCGAGCTTTATGTGGAATTGTATGAAAGCCGTACTTGAAAATCCAGGCTTTATAGGAGTTAGCGAACACGAGCAGAACTTTAGGAGTACACATTGGAGTCAATTCCAACATGATTTGTTATGGCAGTTGGACAATACTCTATTCCCACGAGCAATACATTTTCAATGGAACATGTATGGTAGTCCTGAACCAAAATATGTGGCCCCACCTGCGAGTACATGTTACTCAAGTATTGCTACATTTTGCACATTTTGTGTAGTTTTTAGCCTAGATTACACATAAAAATATCAAAAAGGAAAGCCCATTTTGGGATATCTCCATCGCAAAAAACTAACGCGTGTTCAGTATTGCAATTGGCAATTTTTTAAAAACCTTGGCCGCGCTATTAACCTGACTGGTTTACAATATTTTCACACAATTATATACAAATTAAACACAAAAGGCAGCAGGGTACCATAACATGTATGCATGTGCATGCCATACTGTATCTAGGATTGTATTGTACAGTCCTGTAAAAAATAAAAAATACACACTGGAAATGTCCATTTTGTGCACAGCAAGAACTCTGTCCAATATCAAATATCAGGTCCTTGAGTTCCACCCTACGGGGGTGAGAGTGGCAAAATTTGTCCACTATCTTCATGATCTTGGTAATGTTTAAGGGTACGGAATAATGTACATGCAGAAGGGCGAAGCCATTGAGACACGCAGCGCCCATCGTGGCCCCCATGTAGATTTGTAATCATCCGATACGGTCGGCTCACACCCGCATGTCGTAATACGCATGCAGGCCAAAATCGTGAATGCTGCCTGGATATTTGAGTACATGGAAACAGGGACAGGGTCGATTTCTGCCAGTGTATGGCCACCGCCTTCCGTTTTACTCATTGGTACAGCCAAACCTCAATTTTCGGCAGACAGGGTTGATGTGTCCTGGAGGTTATTGCTGTATTTTCTGCAGAATGTCTTTAATCTCACCTTTCTGTTCATCAGTCCTTGCAGCAACCACTGATGGAATGGCTGAAACAAACTTGTTCATAGTTAATATTATTATTCATCTATCAGGTGACCAAGGAATAGGACAGTCACTGCACGCCGGAAATACTCCTGGGTGGATCCCGTGAAGTTGCTTCGCATGCTTCGATTTCGCTGCCTCTTGGCTGTGCGCGGCTTCTATACTGGGATATCAAGAGTTTCTGCAAGGTCCACTGATGTTGTGTGCCACTGTTTGGGCTTCACCTCAACGTCATTTCGAACATTGAGCATCAGTTTCAGTATCTATGTTACATCATCGTAAGCCTGCTTGGCATCCAGCGACCTCTTTTGAATTTTAACCGTAACTTTTTGGGTGGACATGATACATTCACTGTAATCTGGCGGTACATTCCATTGACTTTTCGTTTTAGACTGTGTTTCAGGAACCAATACTGTTCGATTTTGTTGTCTTCGAAGGTTTCCAAAACCGGCGCCGGAAGTTCCGTAAACACTTATAGTGAGTCCAGTCGCTGAACCCACCACGTCTTCTGACCTCTTGGATGGCACGGGCTGTTACTACGCACAGGTTGAGTTGGTGAGCCTTGATATACATATTCAACCTTGCTGAAGTGGTTTTTGATACGCGTCGAAGCGCTTTTGCAGCGCGAAGCGCGATGTGCCATTCCCGGGCATTTCCCTGCGTAACACTGACCACGGCATTATTTCATATCCAGTCCCAAGCCGGTCACAGCTGCTCTACTTTTCCGGTAGTCCCGTGTTTATATTCGTAAAAGCCGATGAACATCTCCCGGGTCGTATCCTCGCGATCCACGAAACGTAGCACCAGTTGTAACTGTTCCTTATTCAGCTAGAATGTCCAATCGTATCCAGAACTGCTCTCTCTCCAAGAATTTGGATGACTTCATTTTGCATGTTTTTTATGTTTATCGGGGGTTATCATTTATCGTTATGTTTTTCTTAGCAGATTTGCAAATGTACGTCCAAAACCGTATCCTCTGCATCTACTCTAAATTCAGTGAAGGCTTGGAAATTTCCTCTGTTTTTACTGGGATCAACGGTGTTGTCATCTGTCTCCCCGACAGCAGAATATGGCAGTTTTGACAACGGATACAATTTTTTCCTGTTCTACGCGTTTGTCCAGGACTGTATTTTATCTGCACATTGACACGTTCCTTTCGCTTCTCCTAGGTTCATTTAAATTCTACACAAAACAACATGAATTGTTTGTGAAGTTCGGGCCTTGTGTCGCATACTGACAACTTCTGTGCTGCTTTGACCCAGTTGGTCAAGAGGGACTGATAGAGCGACTTATAGAGGAGCTTATCTAATTCTCTGTTGTCGTGTCCAGCTTGGCACCCAAACAGAACTTGCGGAAGGCAAAATACAGTCAAGGGATGGATAATACACTACCCATGGTAAGCTTTCTACCCGTCAGATGAAACGCTTATTGTTTCGCTATAGGAAAGCGGTGTTCCAGTGGAGCGGCCCAGTGTGACGTCAGTGGCACAAACTACTCCCCATCAGTGACTTTTTTCTTTTGACTGGTAATACCAACTGTAGTAGGCAGTATTCAAGCGCATAAAAAATGGACCATGAAATAGCTCCGACAACACAGCAATTCACTAATCACTCATAACATAAAAAATGGATTTTTCACGACTTCAAGATTCAGTTTATATGCCAGTTTCCATGTACCGTTTTATTGACATTTTGCTTTATAACTCACTTTGCTCCCCTTGGTCTTTTCGGGGCCGGCTCGTTTCTGCATCATGAGACACAGGTCGATCACGATCAAATGTTGCTTCAGCAGCAATGTTGGAAAAATATGCTGCAACCAACAAATGCACTGCAATGGGAGGCATTTGTTGCTGCCAACAATGTGACAATATTTGTGTACGGTACCTTTCCCTTTTTACTCGCCACCAGTACCAGCTGATCAGCTGCTTACACAAAGGTTTGCTACTTTCCAGTGATCATAACAGGTGTGATCTGATAGGTAGGGGAGATTCCAAGATTGTGTCTTCAAAAGGGAAGGGGGGTAGCACATGTTCTTTAGAAAGTGCGATGTATAAAGGAGATCCCAAGGAATTACCTTAACTGTTAACAAAGTGACGCCGCCGAAGGTATATGTCATCTTGTGTGAAAACATAAGCCAGCTAGGCCCAGATCCAGGTTCAGTGATCAATGAAGCATGGGGCTAATACATGTTATGGACCTTCACATGGAGCTTCTGTTTAACCAACCTAGTAGGAAATATTATTGTTGTTTGTATTTTCAAGTATTCTCAAGTAACGTTACTGGGTGCAGGCGAGCTGAAGGACCTCTATACCCAGTATAGAGGTCCTATACTGGGTATAGAGTGATAAAGCGAAGTGTGATGATGACGAAAAAAAATACCGGACAGAGCATCATTGTATGCGTTTTACAAAGTGGTATCTCTGAGGACTTTCCTTCAACTGATTACCGAATTCCTTATTGAACTGGTTTATGGATGCGGATATGACTCCTCATGTCAGCAATGAGATCCACAGGGCGATGATTCTATCAAAGAATGAGAATTTACGTTTCAGAAGTCTGGAGTGGTGTGGGCAGATTTTAAATGGGTGGCTTCTAGTGCGATTTGTGCCATGAAATGTCAACCAGTCAGCATACAGTCATGTATATTGTGTACTACTAATATTTTGTAGGTTTCGATCTTTTCTCCTCGTGTTCTTCGATATGTCAAGGTAGGGAGGTTGAGCTTAGCTAGTCTTTCTGGATATTCCAGGTGTTTTAATTCAGGCATGTATTTTGTTGCACGTCACTGAACATTCTCAATTTTGTCCTTTTTATACGGATGCCAGACACTGGATGCATGCCCCAGCTGGCCCCTTACCAATGCTTTGTATAGCAACACGAATGTGTATAAGAATTGGAAGGTTCTGCGAATTAAACCTGCGATCGAATTCGCCTTATTTTATTGTTAATATGTTTGTCAAACTCGAGATCATTTTCGAAACAGACACCAAGGTCGTTTTCCTCACATACCGATACTAAATTGACGTTGTCTTTGTTTTGTGTGTGTACGTAGTACGAGTATGAGTCTGCTGGCTTGTTATTAGAGATATGCATGTGTTTACATTTATTGGTATTTAATGAAAGCTAACAGTTAGCACTCCAAGTCATAAGATTATCAAAGTCAGATTGTACTTCCTGGTGATCTTCGTGTTTGTGAAGTTATTAAACAGTTTTGTGTCGTCTGCAAACATGTAGATATTGCTATTAACAGACTCTGGTAAGTCTTTGGCATACATGACAAATAAAATAGGGCCTAAAACGTTCCAGGTACACATGTATCCAATTTAGAAGGGACACCATAATTCTTAATTTTGGAAGTCTATCCTGTGGCACTTTGTCGAAAGCATTCTTAAAATCCATGTATATTGCACCGATAGAGTAACCCTCATCGAGGGTTTTGGTCCATTAATGCTAAAGCTTCTCTGAAGACCTCATTGAGAAAAAACGCCAAAGCAAATGATATATTCTACCAAAGAGGCACAAGGGCCTCGACGCTCTGCTTGGTCACTTGCCAGATGCGACAACGTTTGTTTTATACCTAAAACTATGTAGCTACTACCTGTGTAGCTGAGATGGCTAATTAAACAGTTTTGATACTTTAAAGGCCAAATGACCTCGAGAGGGAATGAAGCAAATGTACTATATATGCTGGCACCCGAGGCACAAAGCTACTCCATATATGCTGTACTTGTGTTCCCGAGTCCCAAATTTCAGTCGGTTTTGCTCCATGACGAGCCGTTTGCAAGATACATCTTTGTAAAAAATCGGAAATGCGCCAAACCACATCAGAATGACCCAAGGCACTTAACTATCTAATGTAGTCTGTATACACAGTATTTGAGCACCGAAGTCAAAATTTTGGTCCGTTTCACTATATGGTCAGCCTTTTCGAGATAAGAGGTTGTCGAAATTCGAAAAAAAAATGGAAATGCACCGATTGGCCTCAGACCAAGGTATCCCCAGACCATATCCCCATACCATTTTTTTGTTTGCCAACTTTTTACAAGTTTTTGATTTTGTATGATTTGTTTAAGGTTTTCCTTAATTTCAAATGAAAGTACACAGCAGATTCGCCCCCAAAGTTCATATACACTTCTCAAAATATTTAAAGAAGCAGATTTTCCAACCCATATATTTATAAATATATATTTGGGAAAATCCATCTACACTGTAGTTATGTTTAGTTGAATCATTTTGCTTGGCGAGGCAGGTGTGGCCATAAATTGTTTAGCCAAACTTTATTTTTTACATAATTCAGAGGGGACTCTCCCCCAAAACACAAGTGTACCAGAGCAAATGCGATGACCTTTGCTCGTTCAAACAGGATAACACTGTTTATTGTCAAATCAGCAGCTGGTATGGCCACCCTAGTGTTAACACAGTCTCGGCATTGTTTTGGCCTACTCCTGATCAGGCATACTATACCGTTCTGTGGTAAGGCTTGCCATTCCTCAACTAAAGCCCGTCTGCTGGCATGAACGTCATGTGAAGGAAATTGTCGACCTTGAACACGCATATAGAGGAGGGTCCATATAGCTCAATACCTTGCTGATCAAGATAAGCCGTACATATTCGGGAAGTGTGTGGACGGGTAATATCGTGCATGAGAATGAACCCTTCACTAACTGGCAACTGCACCTGCATACGGTCTCATAATGGGGTCCAGGACCTCGTCATGATACCTTTGTCTGTCCAGTCATTGTGCCCCTGTCTAGGGCATGAAGATCGGTGGGACCGTCTAACACCTTCCCACACCTGCAGACCCTCCACCATAACGATCGTGCTCCATGATGTTACACTCGTCTCCACACTCTCCCCGGATACTCTCACACGTCTGTCACAACCAGACACCAGAAATCTGCTTTCATATGTAAAAGAAAATGGTCGAAGCTACCAATGCTGGTGTGTTCCTGAGCAAACTCCAGACGAACTCTGCGGTGTGCTGCGGTGGGTGCAACCGATTGCGAACTGTTTAAACACGGACATTTGTAGCCTGCCAGAAATCATCAGAAGAGTTCTAGCCGTAGACCTACGATTAAGACATGCCATGTTCCGGATATACTGATCCTGATGCGCTGTTGTGGCTTTTCCACGCCCTTGCGCAGGTTTTCTTCTGTACCTTCCGGTCACTTGGATTCGTATCCATAGTCGAGTCGTGCCACAACGTTACGACTCATCCGAAGCCTTTCTACTACACTTCTCTGGGATGCTTCATCCTCTAGCATCTGCACGGCTCTCTCTACTTCCGGTTTTAAAAGTAATTTTAAAAAATGACCAACAACAGCAATAAGATGTCAAAACGCCAACAAGTCATCTTGTTACCAAATACACAAATCTCACTATGACTCGTTATGTTAGAGCCTAAGCTTAAATAAGAGATCCACAGACTGTCCACACTTCTTGTCTGTAAAAAAAAATCGGCATAACAACTCCAAACACAATGAACTTTGTAACAGAAGGTACTCACATTACCCTGGAATAGGTATTTTATACTGTAGCGTATCAGCCACTTCCTGGGTTATCTTGCCTTTACCGGCCAGTTGGAGTTCTGCGCAGTAAAAATGTGGGAGAGTAAACGGTCGCTTTAGCCTCCCCGCAGTAAGCTGTAATACGCGCAGTGTGTAAAGCCTATAGGGTATTGTTA
>JAAUYG010188612.1_pt1 | contig 11267 bp, 7 predicted proteins | sample 7278091 | NCBI WGS metagenome assembly JAAUYG01 (sample SAMN14350201, study PRJNA611818) | marine sediment metagenome | isolation source: surface marine sediment (0.6m) | place: French Polynesia: Moorea | collected 2018-08
AAAACATCTGATGGACGGAGGAGGTGTTGTGGCTTTCTGGCCTTCCTCCCCACCAATGGCGATTGTGTTGGTGACCGTCCACCTGAGGAGATCTTGGAATCTAACTCAAGGGCATGAAGTCACACTCGGGTGAAGTTTTTCTGGGTTTTTTTGTTTGTTTGTTTGTTTTGGAAGGGTTGTCCCAGACTCCAAGGTCCCCAAATGTCTTTTTTCGCAAAAGTCTTTTGGTGCGTTGTAAAAGTTGGGCCCTTTGACCAAAGTCAACTCCGCCCAACAAGGCATCTATTCTGATCCCTCATCTCACAAAGAGTGTCTTGAGTTTTTCTGACGTCTCTACTTCCAAAGGGAAATGAAATTACGCACTGACAGCGCAAATCACGAAGACGCCTGCAGGTCTTCAAGAAACATCGAAGCGCGTTGTGTCAGTATCTGATCATCTGCAGAAAACTGCAGGAGCAGAAGCAGCAGAAGGAGAGTGGCGTTACTGCTCAGTATCTTCGACAGCAATCACAGTAATACGCATTAGGATATTGTCCGTCTCCGCGAGACTTGATGCGGCGAAAAGATCTTCGTGCGGAGATTAGCGCCAAACACACATCAGGCACATCAGGTTCGGGAAAAGAAAGTGAGGCGTTCAAATTTCTTTTTGAACCAACTGAGATCAGTTGATTTCTTGCTGTGTGGAAAAACGTCTGGTTAAAATGGAACACTTTGGTGGTGTTCAACTGCAGAATTTTACTCCCTGTACATGTTGGCTGAACCTCCATGTTCTTTTTCTTTGACAACATTTTCTGGCCAACAGCTTCACCACCATGAAGCATCTACCTCCACAAACACACACACGCACACACACATTTGTGGTGCACACCCGGAACGGACAAACCGTCTCAACAAGACTGCATGGTTGCCGTGGCAAGGGCGTTTCAAAAACATTATATCCGCCGAGTTTTCATTGCATCTGTACCTGACTCTGTTTCTTTCTGGAAAATCTCCAGAGCCTTTCTGAAATCTGACCGGGATGAATCGCAGTGGATCTGTGTGTCCGCAGCCTGCCCTGTAAGGTTTAGTTCCAGTGCTGATAGCTCTGACGCAAGTTTCCTTCAATCTTCTTCCTCTCTTGCAATCACAACAATCACCTGTCCAACGAGTTTAACCTTGAAAACGAACCAACTGTTTTCATGCTACGTGATGTTCATTGTTCATAGATTCTGGAGGAAAAATCTTTGCCTTGTGTTATCAAAGTTGGATTCCTGCAATGGCAGTGACAAAAGCTGCATTCATTTGTGAGCAATCAGCTATTGCAGGCTGTCCAGGGAGAGTCTGTCCTCGGGGGCCAAAGAAAAAAAAAAACGAAAAGAAAAAAACAGGTTATTTTCCCCAGGATTTGAACCAAAGATCCGCCATAGGATTTCTGAACTTTTTTGAGGACTTCGCAGATGCTGTGCTTGGAACCACCAAACTTCGCAATCACTTTTGAGTGTCTGAACGCGAACGTTGTGCAGTGAGCGGAGTGACGGCGCGGAAACGAGATGAAATGCGGATAACGCACCAATCACGACTAATGGGGTTCAGCGCTCGTCGCGCTAAGGTCCTGGGCGCAGATTCGCAGCTCAACATCAAAACGTGAAAAAGAGCTCGTCAGCTGATTTACAAGGATGACCAACCCGGAACTCTGGCTCCATTCTTTTCAATCCAGAAAAAACTCAGGGCAAAAGATTAGTCACAACTTGGGTCTGACCACCCTCATCATCTGTGCGTAATTGTTTTTCGTGATGGTTTTCTAGACAGAGGAATCTCCATTGCCCTTTCTGATGACAATCAGAGAATCAAAACGAACAGCGGCCTGAAAGTCAGTCCAGCAGAAATATTTACTATCCTTGTTTGGAAATGTGCCTTGCCTATTTTGGCACCAGTGGCGTCGAGCACTGAGTGGATAATAACATGTATGCGCAGCGTAGATTGGTGTTTACAGGTGGGGCGTGTGTGTGTGGATATGGAGGTTGTACTTTGTAATAACGGGAGGATAATAGTCGCTTCTAGCCTTGGTCCTTTAGCACCTGACGTGCCGAGAACCATCAGCCCGTTGACACCCGCACGAACAAAACGTCAGATCAAACGTTTTTTCCTCAACATGCAGGAAACTGGCCGGAAGGACCACCGATGTCACAACACAGCTGGGCCCAACCAGCGCCACAAGTCCAAGAGAGAGTCGTTGACTTGACACCAATGCAAGGAAAGTACATGTATTAGGTCCATCTTAGATTTTCTCGGAGATCACTTGGGAAACGACACACCCTCATGGGAAACACACAGAGAACCTGAGACACCCAAAACGAAGGACCCACCCAACCAGTGAGATGTGCTATTATTGCAAACTGCAGCATTCAACTGTAAAACCGCTTTGACAACATTGGCCATCCTGTGAATGGAGAACACTGCCGCTTAAAAAAGTTGCAACGGAAATTTTGGCAGAATCAAGACCATGCGCGTAAGGGGAGTCTTATTTGCTGTGCATTGCTTTTGGGTTGTAACACCACATACAGAATTAACGAAGGTGTGCGCCACAGAAGCCTTTACGTTTTGAGACAGCAATGGCGTAAGCACCGAACCAGCAGGACGAAGGCGTCGTCGAAAACGTCGCTGTGGGTGGAGATTTCTGAGAGTACCAGGGGAATGTGTTCGGTTATGTGTGTGTACCTATTACTCCACAGAGGCTGGAGCCAAATGGACTTTGAACACGAGAGCAGGTGATTTCCACAGGCACTACCTGATTTATCACTTTTAATCCCCGACACAGGTGAAACCTTGCACGCCTTTCTGCAAATATTTAGCCTCCAAAGCCGTGATCTGTTTACACGAAAGCTGTTTTCAGTTCATTGTTACGTGCCAATAAAAAGAATATGGTGATGCACTGTATGGGGATGCGTTATACGCAAGCATAAGTGTTCCTGCCCCAGTAGTTCGCGCATGTCACTAGAATCTCACTTTTGGAGATGTGTTTGAAAAATAATGGACATATATAGGCCCACGTTGTGGTCGTGGGAACAGGAATTTGAAGTATATAAGTATAATATAAGTTCTTCCACGGAGAACTTCTCGATGTGCCTATATATAGATGGTGACTTTGACTAAACATCTTGAAAATTCTAGTGACGAGGGAATGGCAAACAGATCTCAGAACAACAGTTGTTGAAATGTATCGGAAAGGAAGTCCTGTTCAACAGGAAGATCCAGCACCAATTTTTTGGCAGCTGCGGAGAACTCTTGCAAAGAAACAATTTACATTTTTTTGCCTTTCTTTCTGTCACGAAAATCGTTTTTTTTGTGTGTGTCAAAAAATGCAAACTTTTAGAAAATTAGGCAAAATCAAAGGAAATACTGTCAACGAATTTGAAGTGCATTTTTGTGTTCAAAACTCGTGAGCCTTCGCCATCCATTGCAGAGTCCCCTCATTGATCACCGTTTAACTCTGCGTGAACGGCTGAACAGCAGCGACGGAGTCTCGACACTGTCAGCTGATTCAACTCCAGCTTCAAAGCTGGGCTCCCAGGGTGCACTACTGAATCACCCAGTTTCTGCAGGACCAACTGCTTTTCTGTACTGTCTGCCCACACAACATTGAGATTTGGGGCTTTGCTCTTTTTGCTGGAAACAAAGCCAAGTTTTCCCACAGATTCGGCGAGCAAACCAGAACAAAACGAGAAACGGGAATGATTTTGGGCCAATGAAGGGTAGAAAAACATCACACAGAGGCACACCCCACACAAAAACTCAGAGAGTTAGAACCTTATGTCACAATGAGTGCTTTAGATTTTGTTTTTGGAACTTGGGCTTGAACAGAGATGCAGGATAAAAGCTGGGTAGGAACAGCTTCAGTGAAGGGGCTCTGGTTTGATGTAGGTCTGGGACGTTCAGCTCGGAATATATTCGACCCTTGGGTAACGGAGACTGAAAATCTGTTTTTCATGTGGAATTTGCAAAAATTCTAGATGATATCTTGAGGTGATTGAATTCCACGCGCGGTTCGAGGCCCACCGCACCTGCAGGATCCACAGCGGAGACAAAGTACATCAGGCTGTGCGCGCAAAGCAGGAGCTGCGGACTCGCTAACAAGCTGTACGTGCCAATACGGAGCCTGGAGTGAAGCTAACGGGACGTGCAGCTGTATGCCTAATCACTCCACCTGTGGCGCACTTCACAAAAACCCATTACCGAGCCTAAAAAGGCCACCGCCAGGTCCCCCTGTTTTAATTGCACAGCAATTACTTCCCCTCCACCGGGACGAAGACACTGTAACCTGAAGTCGCTTCGCAGTGTCGTTGGACCCGTTGTCAAAGCCAGTGTGCAGGGCGTCCATCACCAGAACCACAGCGAGAATTCATCAGCTTCATTTTTGCCTCACAAAACGTTGGACTTGTTTTTCTTCAATCTTTCATGCAATGACATTGAAATAAACCGTGTCGAGAGAAACTTTTTAAGAAACCAGTTGTCAGAACTGTTGTTCAGTTGTTCACAAAACGTAAAGCTTTTTTCCTTGCGCCAGTTTGATGGTGCATTCTGGTGTTCAGCGCAGGCAGGAAGAGTTTTCTTTCTGCAAATTTCACTTCGCGAGATAAGTTTGTTTCAGCAGTCCTTTCAAACAGCGGAGCTTTTGAAGAGACATCTGATCGCATTGAAACTGCAGAAGTTGCAGGTAGACTGCAGGGACACAGAAAGTTCAGAAGGAAGCGCAGAATTAATGCGTTTGCCGCAACTCGGAGGCGGAGTTCCAACCATCTGGGGATTTGTCCCTAAATGGGAGCAAACAACTCGTGGATTTCAGGCTCGATGGAACATTTTCAAATTCTCATTGGTCTCTTTTCTCTTTCTGTTTTTCCTGCATTTTACAACCCACAGTGTGTTTAGCTTTTTACAGGATTACGTCCCCTCAACTGTCCGACAACTTGGGTGAATTTCCGGACAAAAACACAAACCCCTCCCTGTCTTGCTGAAACCCTGGATCAGCAGCTTGTGAGAGAAACACGACAGTGAATAAGGCGGACCATGGATCAAAGTCTCCGTCACGAAACTGCAGTCGACACTAATCCATCCACAGGCGCTCCAGATTAAGTGGCGGCCATTGACCCCGTGACCCTGACCCCTGACCTCGCCTTCAGATCTACCCACACCAGCTGCCCATGGTCAAGGCGCGCACGTTTGAAGCTGCGCATGCGTTTTTATCCTGATTAACCCTCGTTGACGATTAACCCTTGTGAGGTATTAACCCCAGTTACCCGTATTTATGAGTAACCTGTTGAGATGTGCACCTGTGTAGACGGGGGCTGATTCTCCATGAATTGCTTCCGTCGCCCTGAGTACATATGTCTTGGCTCCTGGAAGATGTAGCAGCTTTGCTAATCTTAATGAATAACACACTGTTTCCCTGATGAAAGCAAATGAAGATAGATTGTTGTGTTTTCACTTATTGTGCGTTTGGTCTCGGGGAAGCAGCCAAGTATTGCTGCAGAACACTCGGACCGACAGGAAATTCGTTAATTCTTCACAGGAAATCAGCACAAGAACATACTTCACGAACTTTTCGCCCAACCTGTGTATTTTCAGGCGCAATTTAATATCTGGCAGGGAGGGGGAATGGATCAAACACGGTCCTTTCCTTTCAGAAGGGAACGGAGAACTGATTCCACTGCTCAGTATTCACACGTAAACTGAACATTCGCGTTGCAGATCAAAACCATGTTAGGAACATCTTGTGTCGCAAAAATCGCAGGATTTCTTTCTTGTCTTACATGTGGAATCTAGAAAAGTACCATTTGCAGACGGTTGAATGGGAGAAGCACTTGCTACGTATTTTTCTCTCAGTGGAAGAAAAGGAGGTCAGTGCCTGCTTGGACAAGGGCAGTCGAAATCAGCTTGACATGAAGGCAGATACGACTGTCGTCTTCAAGAAGGGGAGTCTGCACACTGACTGACAGCCGGGGTGATGTTGATACAGAAAATTCAGCAGCTGCAGCAGATTCGCACTGAAGGTTGATTGAAGTTAGACGGGGAGGGGGTGAAAAGAGCGGTCGCAGGAAACACCTGGACACTCCTTTTTGGTATTCAACGGCTCTCTGGCGAACACCTGCAACCTCCTCGACAAAAACTCTTCTCTGTCCTCAGCTGCAACTCCAACCCTTTCAAAAATCGTACAAATATTGGTAAACAAAGCACAAAGGAGTCAGTTTGATGTTTTTGGTACATCTCCTGCGAAGGGGTGACTTGCGAATAGTTTTGGTTGGTAGTTCCTCGCCAGATTCCGGATCCGCGCCTGGGTTGGGAGCGCAGGAAGCTAGAGATGTATTTTCTACACACTCGGGTGAGTTTCCGGGGCTTAACAGCGACTGTCGGTCCTGAGTCGCTGCCGCTATCTGCCCAACGCACACAGACCCGACAGCGGATGTGATTGGACCGAAGATAGCCGAGTCGGGGCCTTCATATTTCACCGAGGGGAACGGGCAATGCTATGTGACGGCTGCTTGATAAACTTGTTTTCTTTCTGCAGTATAGAAAGAGGATATGAAGTAGTACAGGGGGAGGGAGGGACGGAGGGGGAGAGAAAGGGAACGGAGGGAGATTGATTGAAATGAAATGACAAATTAGGCACGCGGGCTGCTAGGGCCTGACAAGAGGGAGTGTGCGCCTGGAGGCTTGGGTGAGGGCTGCCACAGCATGATATGCCAGCCTCGGCGGGATCTGAGGCAAGTCTCAGACTTTACTGCGCTCCTCTGGGACACCAAGGGCATTCATGTTGGCAGGCAATGTGGATAGATTCTAGGGGACAAAACTCCCAGCGCTGCGAGTTCCCCCTCCCCTACCCCCACGTCACTTCTCTCTCTCCAAGGAAACGCAGAGTACTTTAGACTTTGATAGACTTTGTCAGGCAGGACCTGGGGTCTCCCTCGCCTCGGCTCGGGGCTCCTATCTGGCATCGCACACACTCGCTAAACGGCTGTGTTTCCCTGCTGAAGTTTCTGTCATCTCCTCACACCACGGGACCCGCAGCTCCCAACCAATCAAAACTTTTACCGACAAGTCTTCTTTCCTCTGTCCCCCTGTCAGCCACCCTTGGCATTTTCCTGTCTGTGAACGGAGAGAAGATGATGAACACGAGGAAACATACACATATCTTTGAAACCTGGTACAGCAGAAAAAAAATTGTCTTGTTCTTTTTTTCGAGAACACAAGTCTGTAGCTTTATCACAACGCTTTACGTGTGAGGCTACACCACCGCCAGAAAAAAGTCCAACCAGAATTCAGCATCCAACTGGGGTGTTGTTCCCCAACACGCACACACATCCTTCTCTCCTGTCCAGAGTTCGGAATGATGCTGTTGTAAATGGAAGCAAACAAGGCTGTTATTCAGTCAAAAGGTTGAGGGGTTCGCTTTCAAGCTGCTCGAGAGCAACGCATCAGCAACCAAAAGCGTTACAGCTGTATGTGACAGTCAAGGCCAATTCTTGGACTATTTTTTGCATTGGGAACACATTCAGTTGAGGTCAACGTCTAGTTCTGTGTGTTTCTAAACTGTGGCAATTTTTTCACAACAATAACTCCAGCTATACCTGGATCCTCCACCGACCAGCTCTCCTACCGGCAAAGTAGCTCCAAGGCTGCGGGGAGCGGTGCACCCAGTCCTCCCCGCCGCAGTCCGCCTAGCGCTCTCCGTCGCGCCCCTTCGTATGAAGGCTACACTCATTGGGTCGTCTTTACACTTCAAAGTGCCAGTCTGAACAGTTTCATTGGTTTCTCATTGATTAATCAATGCCTTCATTGTACACACTTTGTACGCTCGTAACCAAGAGGCACTCCACTCAGTGTAAGCAGTGCTAATGAGCAAGTTGAACACCAAGGACCTCGTATTGTTGTCAAGGTATACGCGCTGTTCAAAGCGGATTTTTTGCATCTACGTCACCTGGAATTGCAGCCAGTTTATTTTGCTGAATCTGATCCAGCAGGCGCAAAATGTTTCAGTACCAGATCCCCAATCAGAACCCAGATTTGGGTCAGTGTGCCCCTGGTCCCCAAGGGCTTGGTGAAAGTAAATTTCCTCAAAGAAATGCACAGAAGTCATTCCCAATTTTTCAACGACCAGGTTTTTGCATTTGCAAAAATGTCATGAGGAGATAGAAATGAGGGAATTTGTTTCCTCCAGCCGGGACACATGCACGAATATGATCGCAGTTTCTGGTTTAGAACAGAGGCACAAGTTATGAATCAATTCACAGTCTCTTTTTGAACGCAAACGCAGTCAAGAGTTTTTCTTATGTAAAAATCTGTGGGTCCATGTTGAGGCCACTCACTGGTTCAGGGGAAACCCAGTCGTTTCCAGCGATGAGCGGTTGGGCTTGAAGTCAGGAGATGCGAAATGTACACTGACACATTGTGATGAACATATCCTTGTGTTGTGCGCTGGAATCAGCCCTGATGTGCCCAGATGGATGGGAAGTGAAGCTCTGGAACCGTCTTCATTTCCCGTCGCCGCATCCTGGGAGGAAACAGCGAGACGGACGGCACAGAGTCTGTCAGGCAGAAGTGATTCCTTCAACTGGACGGATGGAACGCAATCAGAACCAAACGTACTCACCTGCTTTCAGCAGAGGACAGGCCTGAGAAATTAAGATCTGAGCAAACCCGGTTTTCTGTCGATATTGTCAAGGCTCTCCAGTGGACAACATTGCCTGTGGTTCAGACAAATCTTGAAGCCTCTGTGGTGTTTAGTTTTGCAAGGATAGCTTGACTGAATGGTTTCAGAGCATTTCTTGTTTGGGATAACAGGGTTATGACTTCCAGACCAGGTTTATGACCACACCCGTCTTGATCCTGGAAGGCTTCAATCAGGAAGAAACATCTCTCAGTACCCTTTCTGACCGAGAGAGCCCCGCTGGATCTTCTGGTGGCTCCACCGCCTGAATCCTCTGAAGCCATGGAGGACCTCTGGACCCTCCGTGAGCCCTACTCGCCTAAGACTGGTGAGGCTTGTGCGGACTAGACTCCCTAAGGCGCCGGAATGGCTTCCCGTTGCCTACTAACACGCACCTCCCCTGCGGGTAGAGATCCAGACCCCGGGTCAACATATCATTCCACCGCAGCTTGCACCAAATCTTCAAAGTGCCCCCTCCATCTTATTAATATTGGTTTCCTTGGTTGACGGACCATTTTTCATGACAATGCGCGGTGTCATCCCGTTGTGCTGTGCGCAAGTGGGCCCCGCATGGCTCTAATTTCAGTCTCCCACACCAACTCGCTTGCCCAGCAGAACATCCAACACAAACGAATCTGCACATTTGCACATTGTGAACTTTGAAAACAAAGCCTTGCATTGTGGTCATTGCCGACAGATTGTCACACACGATCTAACTTCTGAAGGACATGCCCTTCTGTACGGGTAAAAAAATGATGCAATTTATTCTGACTTTTTTCAGGTACAGATCTGGAAAGACTGATTTCTATCTTGGATTTTCACGATGTGTGGATCCGGAATGAACCTGGATTCTCTCCATCCGTCCTTCCTTCCATCCAGTCAGTTCGGAAGATTGCAGAACGTCCCGTACGGTTGTCGGCGCGTGTCCATCATCTTCTGTCGCTGTCCATTTCTCGCAATTGGATCATCCCAGACCTGGACCGGGGCCCAGCACTGTGACGAGTACACCTGTCTCACCCAGGCAGAGAATCCCCCGCTGCGCCCCGTACGAGTCAAAGAGCACTCGTAAAAAAGCCCAGCTTGAGCCAGGCTCAGATGATTGGGACTGGGATAGGACGAAAGTAATTGGGATCTCCCTCCCCAATGACAATTTGAAATTATTTGCCTGATGAAGTCCAAATGGCAGTTGGGGGAAAATGAAATTTGGTTTTCATGATATGGAGGCTCTGAAATTTGGATGATTTGGTGCTGGTTGTGGCAGGAGGGATCTCAAAGTTGCGGTCCCTCGATGGGATGTGTCAGCTCCGTGGCTCCAGACTCATTTCTCTTCATTGTTTGCTGGAGTATCTCTTTCAGCTACCACAGTAGGTAGGATCTGCTGGTCCAATGCAGTCTGTTGGTTGCTCTGCTGGAAAGACCAGGCATTGTTTTATCGATTTTTTTCTCAGAAAAAGCGACAAAAGGGCAAAAGCCTTCCAAAACAAATTTGCCACTAATTTTGGAAGATTGACGGAAAAAGTGACTCAATTCACAAAAATGTTCGGACGCGGTTGACATTTACTTTTTGTCGAACAAGGTCGCATCTTATTTCCGGTGGTTTTTGGCAAAGTTTTTTTTCTGACACTATGGAGACCCAAGCTGAACCGCAAAGGGAACTCGGCGCAAGATTGAACCGGAAGAAAGTTTCCCGATGCCGGGACTTTGATCAGGGAATTTTACAGGTGAGGTGACAGGCAGAAAAACTTCATTCATCAGCTAATGCGTAAAGCGTGGGCCGCGCGTGAGAGTACAATACACTTGACCTTGAGAAGCGGTGACCTTTACGCAGAGAGTGATACGCTGGTGCGTCACCGCATCACAGAAGGAAGGACGGCAAATCAACGCGCACGGACCTTGCGCGTCACACCGACTAGTACCTCACTGCGCGCTCAACGGCGCAAAGCTACGTGCGGCGTCACGCACTGCGAAAAGCATGTGTCCTTTCAACGTTTGCAGCCCAGATGCTGGGTGTGCAGTGAGATACTAGTCTCCTGAAGCAGAATTTGTCAAAAGGTTTCTGCGCGGGAACAACTGCAAAACAAAATTTCCATTTTATGGTGCGAGGGGGTTCAGAAATTTGGGGGGGGGGCACTCTTTACTTTTACACCTTTTCTCTCAAAAGAGAAGCAACCTGAAACACTGAAAGAAAAATGTTGTTTGAGTTCAACGTTCCAGAAAACAGTGACATAAACGTGCGTTGAACATGTGTGTTTCTCCGACAGTGCAGCCTTCAACCTTGGACAGCCACTGACAAACATTACGGACCATCACGATAATGGCGTGTTTATCCATCTGAGTGAACTGGGACAATGCGCCACCACGTCGCACCCCCTGCCTCGCCTCTCTGGAGTACCACCACCCTCCCGCTCCATCACAGCACAGAAACCTTGGCTTCTCCGCCACTTTGAAGTGATGATAGGGTGGCGGGTGAGCACGCTCCTCAAGGTGCATCCAGATCCATAAACTTTCTTCAACGTACTCTTGTGATCTTTTATGGCCACTTGGGAGCCCTTCGCTTGAAGAACTTTTTGGGATGCTACCATCTAAA
>JAAUYG010295622.1_pt1 | contig 11267 bp, 5 predicted proteins | sample 7278091 | NCBI WGS metagenome assembly JAAUYG01 (sample SAMN14350201, study PRJNA611818) | marine sediment metagenome | isolation source: surface marine sediment (0.6m) | place: French Polynesia: Moorea | collected 2018-08
ACCTTGAACACTTAATAGTCATAAGTACTCTATACGCAATAAATACTTACCCCTGAGGTCCTAATTTTGCTCCGTTTCGATCTACGATTAGCTGTTTCCGAGATACAACATGTAGACGGTCGCCGAAAATGGGAAATGCACCGAATGACCCAAACTGAACTTGAACACTTAACAGTCGAGAGTACTCCATATACACTAAATACTTATCACTGAGGTCCAAATTTTCATCCGCTCTACACTACGACCAGCGGTTTTAAAGATACAAGATCGGGGAAAATCGGAAATGCAATGAATGACCCCAACTAAACTTAAACACTTAACAGTCAAAATCACCCTGTATACGCTGAATACTGACCCCTGAGGCCCAAGTTTGTTTGCGTTTTGCTTTACGATTAGCCGTTTCCGAGATACAACATGTACAAGGTGGGCGAAAATCGGAAATGTACCGAATGACCCCAAACTGAATTTGAACACTTATTACATTCAAAAGTACCTCATATACACAGCATACTTTACCCCGGAGGCCCAAATATTGGTCCATCTCGCTCTACGACTCGCCGTTTCTGGGATACATAGTCGTCAAAAATCGGAAATGCACCGAATAACCCCAAACAAAGTTTGAACAGTTAACACTGAAAAGTACCCTATGTACACTATATACTTACCCTGGGGCCCAAATTTTGGTCCGTTTGGCTCTACGACTAGCCATTTCCGAAATACACTAGATACATATTCGTCCAAATTCGGAATTGTACCGAATGACCCCAAATTGAACATGAACACGTAACAGTCAAAAGTACCCTATATACATTATACACTTACCCAGAGGCTCAAATTTTGGTCCGTTTCGCCCTACGACCAGCAATTTCCAAGATATCGCAAATTTTATAATTCCCATTGACTACCGTGTTAAAGGGCCAAAAAAAAAAAAAAAAAAAAAAAAGAAAAGAACAAAAAATTTGCCAAAGATTCAAAATTTAAAATTTCACTATTCTTTGAACAACTTTGGTAGAGACCCTTGACAGGATTATCCATGAATTTTGGGGAGCAATTCTGGTGAGCTCTTTCAGGGGAAATGTCGTTTGAAACTTTTACTTCCATATGGTCCTATATTTACGAAAACGAAAAAAAATTTGAAAATTGTAAAAAATAAAAAATAAATAAAATTTTCAAACAAACCCCCCCAAAAAAACAAAAGATATGGTGGATAGGTACCTGCCACTAAAATTCGGTGTCAATCCACTTGATGGTTTCCGAGAAAACGATGTCTACGGACGGACGGACGAACGACGGACGGACAGACGGACGGACGACGGACGACGGATGCCCGCGTGATGACAGTAGCTCTGCTGTGCAGTAGCACAAAGCAGAGCTAAAAAGTAATTGAAATACAATGTTATTATAAGTAAAACTTAAGCATTAAAGATTTTGTGGATCTTGCGCCTTGTGCAGTTCCCATGAATCCTGAATTCATGCTAATGTTTGGTTTCAACTTTGAGAGTACTGGTCATTTCAAGTTAAAAGTTGTCATATTTGATCCTCAAATACACTGTACATGTTTTCATAACTTGTGTTACTTCAGGAGAGAAACCTTATGCGTGTGAAGAAAGTGGTTGTGGGAAGAGCTTCGCGGAATACTCTAGTCTTAAGAAGCACAGTCTGGTGCATTCAGGTGTGTAGATATTGTTATATTCAACTGCCTGATGAAAGGCCCTACATAAACTACTGGCACTGAGTGGGTAGATTTCAGAAAATAGCAACATCATCAAAAGCAATACATCATTATATTTGTGCGCTTGTTTCTAATTTGGTGTTGTTTGTCAGTAAGCCAATGTGTCACAAGATGTTACTCCTAATACAGCATGTCACAAGATGTTACTCCTAATGCAGGCTGTAATGTTTAAACTAAAGCCTTCAGTACTGTCTCCACAGGAAAGTAAGGCACATTTTAGTACATGTAGTTGGAAATTGTTGATACTACAATGAGTGAGTTCAGTCCCAATGTCTGAAAATGCTTGTATCATGGCTGCTTTATTGAATTAAGTTTATTGTAATCATGAACCTGGTCATAAGATATATGCTGGTTTATTTCTAAGTTCACAACAAAGGTGACTGTGCATAGTATTCACAACCATGTTACTGAATGAAATATGAGTGCAAAATGAGGTACATATGCACTGCTTTTCATAAAGCAACGTTTACTTTACCATAGGCCAGAAGCCTTTCCGGTGTGTAGAATGTGGTCAATCCTTCTCCCAGAGTGGCAGTCGTAACGTCCATATGAGGAAAGCTCACCTTAAACCACAGCTACATGTGGCTACAGAAAGCACCACTGGTCAGATGCTCTTTTCCGTTCACAATGATGTAGGCACTTTGCCACTCTCAGGTGAGCTATAGTAACTTCACTGGACTGGAGGCATTGTGGCAAGTGTTGTACTTGTCCTGTTGTAGGCAATGCAGATATAGCTTTTTGGTATCCTGAAGTAATTAAGATACTAACACATATGATATGCAACATGTGTAAGATTTGTTTTTACCTGTAGAAGACTATTACGTTATTAGGATCGACATACTTTTTTATATCTACATGATCTGTGCCACATGACTTACTTGGTGGCATCTGACTTCAGTCTAGCTATTTGCTCCTACTCTGGTAGGAATTTTGATCTTACTATGTCCAGGTGTCCCCAATATTTTGATCGACACCAACAGGACACCATACTTCATAGCTCATAGCTGAACTCAAAGCCTATGAAGGCTAAGCTAAAAATAGCTGACAGAAGTGTATGTAATTGGAACATTACCTTGATTCCAGATGGCATTGTCACAGTGAAAACCCAGAGCAGCATGGTTGACAAGGTGATGTTTGAGGTGAATGACCCTCCCTTGGCTGCAGTCACTGGTAGGTAGCCACACACCTAGATATCTTATTGCTGTTTGTAGGGAGGGGATCATCAGATTTGGGGTAAAATAATCTGATCATCTCTCTCACAATATCGTTTCGAAATGACCACTGATGATCATGCCGTTATTATTGCACCGTTAGGCCCTAAATAGCAAGTTCCATGCATTTGAGTTTCTCTTACACACTCAAAATCAAACAGCAAATCAACAGCAAAATTATGTTGATGAGCTGGTCCAAGTTTATCTCAGGCTATGCCACGATGTGTAAAGCTTCATACCAATATGTCAGTTACAGCATAAGTGCTGCCCTCTGTTCAGTATTTGCCTGTTGGGGCATGTTGGAAACAGGATAAATTCGTTTTAAAGTTTAGGTGCTGCATTGCTTAACTACAGCCTTTATTGATAGTAGATCCTAGCAACTACATGCTTGTACTTGTGGTACTCTGAACAACAGTGGTAACACGCATATTTTGAAACATGTACTGAGCTGAAATTCGTAACTTTATTAATTCCATGGTCCATGGTCAATACATATAATATCTCAATCATCAAGGTGACAGACTAAATGGAGAAGGCCCCATTTAATAGGGACAACCTTTGTCAAATCTGTGCACATTTATGGAGCGGTGTCTTTGATGAGAGCCTCATGTGGATTCGCTGTGCTTGCTGGCAAGATTTGTGTAGTCTTTAGAGGCTGTCCTCTTGAGAGAGTGATGTTTGTGTATGAGATTTGTGCCATGTGTGGAGGACAGGAGAAAAAAAAATATAACTCCGATTCTTAAATCTGTTGTGAAACACTCCCCGCAAAAATTACCGAAATAGATCTTGAATGAATTTGCGATACGTACAGAAATGTTAAAGGTGTTATATGTTTGCTGGGGCCTTGAAGACCAATGGGTCAATGTGATAAAACATTGTAGTGACTTGTAAGCCCTGCTTACAAGGACGTACAGATTGAACTATGTTTTATACTTTTTGTGTACAAACGTATGTACCTGTATGTTACTGTAATAAATGATCATACTACTATACTGATTGAAATAATTTGTTTTCAGTGGACTCCTTGCCATCAGAGGAAGCTTCAGACACCTCAATTACGTCCAACATTCCAGATGGGGCGAGTGTTGTGGCTCTGCCGCAGCCTCAGGGCATCCTCTCCCTGCCCTCTACATACCACCACCATGACATCAAGTCAGAAAGCTGCCATTGAGAAAACAGTGTGACGCCACACCAGCGGAGAGGATAGGGCAAGCACAGAACAGAATCTCACAATGCCAAACACTAGTACAAATGTACATACATGTACCGGTATATGTCGAAATGTCACTTTGAAAATGATAATTGTGAACACTGATTTACCAGTATTGTTATTGCTGTCGCTGCTTACTTTTGTATGCAGCCCTTGCTTTAGCACAAATAAAATGTTGCCTGACCATGAGCCTGGTTTATAAAGGTATCAGATGTATTGATTGAGCTGTGAAATCTTTGCAAACAATATCCAGACACCAGCGAAAATTATTTCCATTTCATGAAATAATCCTGTCGACATAAAGTGTGCGAGTCTGCCTTCTTAAGGAACCTTATGCAATGTCAATGAGTGTGGCAAGAAGTAGATGAAATGGTTATGCCACAGGTTTGGGTCTACTCTCTGTACATTTACTCAAGGTTGATCTAAAAATCTTGCTTTGAAGGTACCTTTGAGGATACTACTGCAAATCTAAGACTGTACAACCTAACGGAATTATAATGCAAAGGAATTTTTAATCACTCTGGGCAGGAGTTTCATCAGTTTTTAGCTATATACATCTGTCCCAACAATGCAAATATGAAAAGGACTTCCTCAACCCATCTTTATCCTCTACCCATCCTAAATTATTCAGTCCATACCAAATCTCACTTTTCCAGTAACTAAACGATGGCAAGCTAAAAATAATACAAGACTATATAGTAACAAAATAAACTACAACTTTATTGAGAGATGAATGAGGTGTTTTCATAAGATTCTATGTGCATGTAACAGTGTGTGTAAGTGTTAACAATCATGGCATGTTTCACTTCGTACACAGTATACATTGTAACAGTAAAAAGTGAGTAGGCGTACATGTAATATGCTTTACACTTATTTTGAGAATATAAATAATAACATCTAAGGTAAATTCCGAGCAAAGTACACCTATGACCGTACCCCTTTAGTACCATGCATAACGAAGCATTTTCCATTCGCAATACTCCACAGCTACATGCACCTTTTACAATATGCAGATTTTTTTTGTAATGTATAATGAATGCTTCACATAAAAATCTTAATAAAAAACAATTATACACTCTTTCAACCAGTGATTAAACGCAAGGGTTGTCTGTACTTACTCAATTCAGCCATCAGTTGATATTTATCCCATACACACATTTACATATTGACCCCCATTAACAAGTGGAGCCAATGAAAATCAATTTGATCATGAACTGAAGGTACTACCATGAAGCTATACACGTGTCCAAAACATACATAAAGATTGTCATGCAAGAACTGTACTTGCATGCCAATGAGGTTCAATGTATATGGCACTATCAATTTTCACATCTATTTTATCATCGCAATCTACTTTCAGAAAAGGCAAATGCTATTTTTACTCACCAGCCTTATTTAGAATCACTATTAAAGAACGGCTTTTTTTTTCAGATTCTGAAAATCTGCCCGCTCAGAAATATGGACAATTGGGGTCTTTCTCCAGTCCTTCCTGATGCCAAAAGTACTGGAGTAGCAGGCAAGCCCAGAACACCAACTGGCTTGCTGAGGGGGATCTGTGGTAGTTGCTAGGGCAAACTTTCGCTCCAGATTAATGCATATGGGGCTTTTTTTTAATAGATGGCCCATGAGCGAATTATTGGGTGGGTGGATTCTATGAAAACTACAGTATGTCTCTATGAAATGCAAGATGGGTGTAAGAATATAAGTAGCAAGCATCGGTGATTACCTACACCCCTGCACCTTTGGACACACATGGAGTCACGGATACTGTTACATCAATTGCTAGTTAAATACTAGATACTAATATTGTAACAAATACATAATTATGTGCATCTCACAAATAAGTACATGTACTAATTTATGGGATATCACACCTTCGCAATATATAGCTGGCCTGGCACTTTGTGATCATTCAACAATTGTACATATACTCCTTGTTGTACATATACTCCTTGTACACCTTGTATGCTGCTTGGGTAGTAAGTTGAGTTGTGACAACATACTCGATAACACGGTTCAAGTTAGTCTGTATAATCTGCCTCTGGGTCCATATCGCTCACTTCCTCCGCAGAAGTTCTCTCCTCATCCGATGCCGCACTTCCAGTCGGCTCAAAATCTTGGGTGTAGCGTTGTGAGCCAGTGCCAGTGGAATAGTGCTTGCTGCTCAGTGGCTCATCAAAGGACCGGGAATCTTCATCCCGAGGGTCAAAACTTTGATCAGGGAGGCCCTCACTGGCCAGGCTACCCTTCTTCCTGACAAAGTCCTCGTCCACACCGGCACTGTGTAGGGTGTCTCGATACCGCCTCTCTGCTTTCTGTCTTGCATTGGTCTGTGAGGAAATAATAATGGTGATATAGTTTAGTGGTTAAAGAAGAAAAGTTGTTTAGTTAACATGAAGTTTTACCATAGCTGGCACTTAATATTGGTAGCTCTTCCTGAGATTTCAGCCATCACTGGCCTTCTTCAGACAGGGGTGGTCACTGGTCACATTAGGCCTTCAGGATGCATGTTTAAGGTCATTTGGGGGTCATTCAGTGCACTTGTCTCAAAATGGCCTGCAACTCGAAAATGGCTGGACACGGAACAAAACAGAACAAAATTTGGGACTCAGGGGTACTTGTAATATGCCTATGGAGTACTTTTTGACCTTTTTGGGTTTAAGGGCATTTTGGTGCACTTGTCTCGATGACAGTGGTCTGCAATGCGAAAAGGGTTGGCCATAGAGTAAAACAGAGTGAAATTTGGGACTCGGGGGTAATTGTAATATCTATGTGGGGTTCCTTTGACCTTTTAGTGTTAGGTCAATTTGAGAAACATTCTGTGCAATTATCTCAAAAAAGACTGCAACTCGTTTCTTGTATTGGATTATGTGAGAGAATGGCACATTTAAATTTTAACATGATAGTAAAACAGCTGGTAACAGATCAATACTTATAAACCTGCACCTTTATAAAAGCAGTAAGATACTTCACATCAGCAACAGGGCCATTAGGTATGAAAATGAACTATCATGTGGCAAGCACAAGCAGATCAACAAGGCCCATGGGCTTCTTCTTTTTCCTTGCTGATGATCCCATGTGCCCTGTCCATGAGTATCTTAAACATAGATTGTTTATTAGTATGTTGAAGATGATTTCATTCAAAATTCTGATATTGATCTGTGTGCATGGCTTTTCAGTACATGTATACCAATAATATCCACTCTCAGCTACTGTAAAAGTTTGTTATGTAATATGACTGAAACCAAAAATAACATCTATGCACATACATTTAGCTAGTTTCTTCCATGCCATTAATGTCAAAAGGAAAAATGCATTCTCTTATCTGTTCGTGCTGTTGGACTGTTGGTAAGGTGTATTCATTGAGACCATGGAGTCATTTATGACTGAACTACTGACTCATACCTGAACGGTTTGTTCAAATAGAAGTGGACGACTCCGAACACGGTCCTGGATTTCCTTCAGCTGTCTCTGGTATTCGTGCTGTCGAGCTCTTTCTGAGGCACTGCAAAATAATAGTTACTATTAAAAACAGCAAACTTTAATGAATAGAACAGTGGAATTTATGAAGAATCACATATGCTTAACCTGCCCGCCATACTTAAGTTTCCAGCCTTGGAGCTCTGATATCGAATTTGAACAGCAAATCAATTGACATCAGGGTTTTATATAGAAACCCTACAGTCTGTGAAACCCTACAAGACTATATCATGTACATGTAGTTCAGGTGCATACCGATATTCTCTTAGCTTTTGTTCCGTTGCTTGTTTCATGGACGATGTCACATCATTTGCTGCTGCTTTATCAGCAATTACTCTTTTCAGCTCCCGTTCCTTGCGATGTCTCCGTCGTTCTTCTTCTGCCTTCTTTATGTCTTCTATTGCTCGAGACTCGAGCTTTTCCCTGAGTGATTAGACATAAAAAATTCAGTATCATAGCATTTTATAGTATAGAAGTACTGGCATATGATGCCAACATATACTGAATAAAGCAGGAAAGTCAATCTTCCATTGCAACGCAAAATGTTTGTTAGGCCTTAGCAGCCAAGAAAAGCAATTAAAGCCACATCTTCAAACTTAATATGTAGCGAGCTCAGCTACATTATATTTTGGACTATTAAGCCACTCAAATCTACACATAGATATCATAAGACATATACAGTTGCATGCTGTATGAATTTCTATAGATACATCAATAACATCATGTACATTGCATCATACTTACTTTATGGCCTTACTTCTAAGGTCAGCCGATGCAGTCATCTTTGTAGGAATGGAATCCATTGAAGTTGAAAGTGAGCCTGAAATAAAATTGATCAGAACATAATCACAGAGTAAGAACCAGTGACTATAAAGATGGCATGTGTCTTGAGTGCTTTGGGTATGAATGATAATTTAAAATAAATTACATTTTCTTGGTTTATGCATAAAGATCTAATCCAAATATGGTGGTTCCACCAGAATATCAGTATAATCAGCACAGTCAAAATGAAGTTATGAAATAAACTTCTCGCAGACAGATACAAAAGTATATATACAAAAATATACCATTTATTGATCGAGACAGAAAACCGGAACGTGGATTTTTGTATGGCCAACGGTTTTCTCTTAAGGTTTCTTCATCTCGAAGAATATCTTCATAGATCCTCTGTTTTTGTGACAATCTTGCTGCATTGAATTTAAATGGCTTGCACACTGTAGCTTCCTTCATTTGTTTTCGTCTTGATGCTTCCCTCATAAACTGATCATGCAATTCTTCAAAATCAGGGACTGTGTCATTAATTCTTGGCTGGTGGTCATAGTCGACTATAATGCCAGCTTTCCTGGCTCTTGCTGATTGAATCTTCTGCTTAGAACCTGAAGGACCATAAATTTTTTCCCGCATTTCCATATTTCCTGGTTTTGAAGATGAATGCAGCAGCTCCTGAGACCTCATTTGAATCCTTATTCTGCGATACTCTTCTTCCTCTTGAATCTTGTCATTTGTTGATTCATCAAACAGATGTGCTGGAAATGGGTTAGCTTTGAATCCAGTGGGTGGCTTTTTCTGAGTTTCCTTAACGCCCTCCTGCAATGCCTGTACCTGCTTTTTTCGTTTCTCTGCTTCTCGATGGTCAAATTTAAAAGGTTTTACCATTGACTGAACTAGTTCACTGCAATGCTGTCTGATAAATCTGCGGCGTTCCTCACTAGCTTCCATAAACTCATCATACAGTGGCATGTATACATGAGCTGGCACTGGTTTAGCTTTGAACTGTTTCTGGCACTCCGCTTCTTCTTGTCGTTGCTTCTCCTCCCTCAGTCTTTCAATTTCCATTGCCTTTTCAGCTTTCTTTTGTGGCTTTTTAGCTTCACGAAGTGTCATGTTAAATGGCTTTGGTACCGTTATCTTATTTTTCCAGGCCTTCGCAAGTTCAGTGTTAGCTGCATCCTTCTCCTGCTTCGCTTTAGAAGAAATTGGTGTAGACTTCTGCTTTTGTGTGCGTGGGGCATAATCATCAATAGCAAAGTCATCCCACATTTGGTCAATACGAGACGCTGTCTGAGAATCATCTTGAATTGTGGCTGCAGATTCTTCTGGGTATTGTAACTGCCGAGCAGAAGCACGTGACCAAGTACTGATCTCTTCCTCACTGTATTCTGTATCAGATGAGGCACTGCCCGATGTTCTCCAATATTGTGCTGGATCATTTCTACGGTATTTTCTCTGCCAGGTTGATCGATCTGGAGATGCCGAAGATGACCTGGGTCTGCCAACAGGCGGCTTAGAAGACAAATCTTTCACACTATCCTTGGGGTATGCCGAGTTGCCTTTGAGAAAAGCCACACTTTGATTGAAAGACCCACTTTGTGTATTTAATGGGTGATGTGATGACAGGCTGTAGTCTGCGTCGACACTTGCAATGGGCATATGGCGGGAATTCAAAGTGGGACCTGCTCCTGTTCTTTGATCTTTCTCTGCTAGCTTTTCATGGTAGAGCAACTCGCATAGCTCAAGTGTTTTCTTATGTTCGGATTTCAAAGATGACAGCTTCTTATAAAATTCGTCATCTGACAGTTGACTGAGTTCAGCATCTATGCCTTGCATTGTGTCAATCATTGTGCTAGTTGTATCGAAATTAACCGAGCGTGACACCTGTTCATCATAGTGCGGTTTGGAATTCTCCGGTAAATCGGTGGAATGACCCCATTCCTTTTCAGTGTAGTTTTCTGCTGTTTCACGATCTTTTCCTTTTTCTGTCGCGCAAGAAAGGCCTGTTTTAGGGTCAACAGGAGGCCTAAAACAAGAATTTGTAATAACTGAAAGCTGGTGCGTTGCCATGTTTACAACACTGGTTTAGCTTCTTGGCGTTAACTGCCCCGCAGAAAATGTTCTGAGGTGTAACGACTGTATTTAAACCCTGGGCAAAACAAAAAAAATTGTACATGTATACCCTGATGTATACCCTGGGGTAAAACCAAATATTTGTAAGAATTAATTATATCTATGTTGCACCTGCCGATATTTGAATCGTTTTCAGTGCTTATACCGTATAAAATAAGTATAATAATTGTCAAAGGATCCAATCAATAGTAAGTAACTTAGTAGGTATCTTTTAAGAGAAGGTACAAGAGAGCCAAGGCAGATATAATACAATGGTTTATTCAAAAAGCACACCCTGTAGGAAACCAAATTTTAGGAAAAAGATATGCTGGACGGTACCTAATATTGCAGAAAAGACATCCAGCTGGGCGGCACCTACACATATATAGCAAGTCAAATTCAGCCAAAGTCAGCCACTTGCTGTGGAAGCTTGCTCTATATATAGACATCACTTGTTAGGAATAATTCATATGTCATTAGTATCTCTCGGTGACAAAGGGTGTGGCAAACATACTTTTTTTCACAGGTAAGTAGTAGTAGTAGTAGTAATTTATTTTCAAATTGCACAATTCACATATTCACAAAGAAAGTATACATATGTGTACAATCCGTGGTATCTCATCATAGCCATGAGCTGTTACAGCTAATATATTACACTTTCATAGAATACTATAACTGACTTGATGTCTATGTTACCCAGCAAAAAAAAAACAAAAACAAAAAAAACAAAAAATAAAAAACGAAAGGCAAT
>JAAUYG010298621.1_pt1 | contig 11267 bp, 12 predicted proteins | sample 7278091 | NCBI WGS metagenome assembly JAAUYG01 (sample SAMN14350201, study PRJNA611818) | marine sediment metagenome | isolation source: surface marine sediment (0.6m) | place: French Polynesia: Moorea | collected 2018-08
GGATCAGAGAGCCACTCGCGCAAATCCTCTCTTCTGCAGAGCACTGATTCCCGTGAAGAAAACTTGTGCTCCAGGAAATAAAAAAATCAAAACAAGCAGCAGGAAGAAAACAAATAATCAAAATAAAGCAAAAGGAATTTTTTGTTATTCAGGCGCATTGATTTGTACACGCACTGCAGTATTTATTTTGTTTCAGATTGTACCGACACCGCGGGCTCTCCTGAAATGACAACCACGAGGCAACACTGCTTGAAGCTGCTTGTTTTCCTGATACTCTTCGTCTGTGTCTTTGAATTCAGCGTATTCTTTCATCACGATGCACTGTTCAGCTCCACCACTGAACGGAGCGGATATTCAACAAATGAAATCAATGTTATGCAAATGGTTGACAAGGAGAAAATACTGTTGGAACAAAAGAATGAGGTGACGGAAATGTCGCCCCGGACAAATGAGACTTATCCCGTGACAAATTCCAAAGTGGAATTCAAACCCAAAAAGAAATCAGAAGTCAACAAACAACAATCTACAAGTGCAGTAGAAGCACTGAACCACAAGAAATATCCAAACAACTCGGCGTCAAACTGGAGACGGACACAGGACAAAAGAAAACAACCAAAGGCCAGCGCAAAAGGACACAATCCAGCTGCCGTCATGAAAGAGCCAGGAAAAATGCCCACAGCGCAAGCTTTTCAATCTTCAATGAATGTGGACGAAATGAATTTGCTGTACAGGACAACTGATTATTTGTCCGCTGCTTGCAGAAAACTGAACATCACCTGCTTGATGTATGGTGGAACATTATTGGGATCTTGGCGACATCAAGACATCATTCCTTGGGATGACGATGTTGACATTCAAGTCAACGTCAAACACAGAGATGAATTATTCTCTGTGCTGAGTTTGGACTCCACTGATTACCAGGTGGTCTCAGGCGGACCCAGACTGAAGCTGTTCTCACGCAATGGCACAAGAACAAGCATCTACCCGTGGCTGTGGCCTTATGTTGACATTCACTTTTACAAGGAAAATGCCACTCACATCCAGGATTCCGCGAAGGAGTTCGCGAAGTACATCTATGAAAAATCCCTTTTGTTCCCTACTCACCTGAGGCCACTTGGGCCTTTGTATCTCAGTGCACCCAGAGATTCATTCGCAGCTTTGAGAAGAACGTACAAGAGATTTGACTGCCAAACCTACTGGTACAGCCATAAAACCGAAAAACGCAGTGCCAAAAAAACTGTTCATGTCGTTCCTTGCAAACGATTTCAAGACACCATTCCATTTGTGCACAGATCAGCTGCGCCTGGAGGGGAAATACGTGAAACGCTAATGCTCGGGAAAAAAGTGCTAAAAACTCAATTTGTTTCCGAACCACAGTATGCCATTACGGATCCATATTCTCTACGCCTCCTGGAATAGGGGCAAATGAAGAAAAGAGAAAAAACAGGGCAGACTTAAGCTGTACGGCATTGTCCTGCAGCATTTCTAAAGTTTGAGTGTTCTGCCACCTCCTCGCCAAATTTTGTTTTGTGGTGACAAATTTCTCCCAAATGGAAGGGCACAGCGACGAGTGTCGACTTTGCTGTGGACTTCACACGGGATGTGAAAGATTCCACGAAGCGGAATATTCCTGCGCCACAGCGGTCAGCCGCACGACACGGCCCGGTGTCAAAGTATTTTATTTCGGTCATTGGAGCCACATTCCTCATTTATAATTTAATTGAAAACGAAATAAATTGTCATTCTGCTTCCTTTGCAGTCACTCATTCCACTTTGCTTTGATTCTTGTTTGTCCTTTCTCGCGACAACGCCCGGCTTCGGCCCCTTCTGTCAATTTTGTTCACAAATGGAAAACAATGAACAGATTCCTGCTGCAACAATTAAAATAATTTTATTTACAATGCTTTTCATTTTATGTTTGGAGCAATGTTCTCACGACAGGGTCAATTGCACTCACAAAACAGATTCACATCACAAAACAGACTGACGCTAATTTCAGTCTTCTTTTCTTGGCCTTTGAGTTTTTGGTTGTTTTGCTCTAACATTCTTTCGATATGTATGCACGTTTATGAAATATTTCTGTTTGACTCACCAAAATATTTTCTTGTGTAGATTGACAGGAAGTGAGAATCTATCAGGAATCAAGGTTCTGCATTTGTGTTGACCAGAGACAAAACTCATTCCATGAAACATGGGAACTCCAAATCTGAGACGCCTAAAAGTGTTCAGGATCTACTGGCCCGTGTCTCAAGGTAACAATGTTTTGAAAGACAACGAACAATACCGAAGTCACTGTTTGACTTTTGCGTTCAGCAGAATCTTTTGTGACCGATTTCTTTATGTCGTGTGTTCTCCTCCATGAACAATGAAGCCTGTGCAAAAGGATCACAATGTCCAGATCACAGAAATTCACAGAACAAGCACTGCGCAAAAGGATCACAAAAACTCATTTAAAAAGGTTATGTGGACAACAAAAACGAGAAAAACACATTTGGCAGTTCGGTAACATCAAGGTAGAGAGAAAAGGATGTGATTTGTGCGATCTACAGATGCGAAAAGGAATGTTGTGTCTCTTACTTTCAGTGCCTGTCTTCGCAACTGACGCATGCATGCAGACAGATTTTGACCCATTCTTCTTTCATCAGTGCATACCACTGTGCATCAGAAAAATACCATTCATAACCGTACGATTTCAAAATTTTTCTTCAAGACAATTGGTGTGAACATTTGGTTGACATCGTCAAAGACAACAACAAAGACCATCTTTGACAACAGTTAGCAGAGGACTATTTAGTCTCGGCAAAAACGTTTAAACGTTTCATTTGACAGGGTTGGACAAAACACTTTCTACAAAAATAGTAACATTTCCAGCTACACCTACGGAGAGTCCACTACTTCTCAACAAACTCATAGTCCGATCAGAATGTCCAGATTCTGGGTCAAGGTGCCAGGATCCTTGACTCAAAATCAAAATCGATTTGCAAATTTTGGCATCTCCGTTGTTGTGAGATCTTTGATGGATTGTGTGCAGATAAGTTTGATTGCAATGGCGAGACCAACTCTTCATTTCACTAGGCTGGACGTTTCAGACGCTGGTGTCATAATTTCACTTTCACTCCTGTTGTCAACACCCAGATACATCTCACTGTCTTCTTTCTTCTCCATGTAGATGAGACATCTGCAAAATGCACTGCATGAATTCAGGAAAAGACACAAAACTGCATTGAACAAATTCTTTTCCCGGAATTGAAAAAGAAAAGGCAGAGTGTTTGCAATTCATTGGCAATTCTCTATCGCATGCAAAACTAAAGTCACCCAGTGTGCCATGGAAAAAAGACAAAATAGTCGCACATTGTGTGGTAGAGGAAAACTTGCGGTTAATATATAAAATCACTTCTCGGATTACACGCATCATCAGGACTCAGCAGGATATTGGACAATTCCAGCTCATTAACGCCCACATCTGATTTCTGTCACTTGTGCGACAAACCCGAAGATGCATATTGTTTGCATTAGCATTTCTCCGCAAAAAGTGAGTCACTCTTTTGAGGTTTCAATTGAACACATTTTTCCCGTGGAAACTAAATAAATCGATGCACCAGGAAAAGAGGGTGAAAGGCTGTGAACAAAAAAAAAAAACATATCTGCAATCCCTATGTACACATTTGACACCAGACACGTGCTGGCTATTTGGTGCACACAAATTGTTCAACAAATTGTGCAGCCTATATTTGCAAAACAATTCGTTCACCAATTCGTGCCTGGTGTGGACAGGCCATTTAGAACTTGAACTCAGCGCCGTTCGCACGGTCGGGCGGGAGTCGTCAGCTTTTGGTGCACTTACCCCAAAAGAAGAAGCGGGATAGCCAGTAAACAGCCAGATAGCAGGAACACCCCTCCGCTCATCTGCCCCAAAGTTCCAAAAAAGATGCCGTTGTGTACAACAGGTCCCATGAATGATACAATTGACTGGGCGCTGTGAACCAGCCCGTAAACCGTACCTGCATTGATAAAAATAAAATAGATCTCATGGGAAAAATAGCATGAAGGAAAACCATTCGTTGCAACTGTTTTATTGGAATTTTATGGTCATCGTCATTCCCCACCTTGCTCATCCATTCCGACCTGTTGCGAAACGAGCGAGCGACCAACAGCGTACGGCACCAGATGAAACACTTGGGTGACACCGCCTAAAATACGCGACGATGGAAAAACATTTGATTGTTTTTTTTCATTCAGCCAATTGAAAACTGACTGGGAAAAAGTCTGTGGACAGAAGCCAAACGCCAATCGACCCACACATCAGCCAGCAAAACTCTCTCTGCAGAACAGAAAAAAGCTTACCTAAATAGACCAACGCCGGAGTGGTGGCAAATCCTAACAGAATGGACCCGAGTGCTTTTGACAGAATGGCAAAGAGGAAGAGAGCCACGTCTCCAACACATCTGTTGAGAAGTGGCACTGCCGGCCAGGAGCCCAGACCACTCAGGAAATACACGGTGAAAAGAAACAGGCCGATGTTGACACTCGCCCAGCACAGGGGATAGTTTTGCAGGAAGAGCACGTAAGTGCGCTCCTGACCCTGTTGAACGAACACGTAGATCTGGAAAGCGAAGAAAACGGCCCACATCTTGCGCTGCGAGAGCGTGCCGCAACTGCAGATATGCCTGATAGAGCGGATGTCTTCGATGGTCGGGTTGCGGTCTCGCACCAGGGTGTCCGTCTCGGGTTCGTTCAGCAACAGGAAGATGAAGAAGAACGGGATCAGCGAACACACGAGCACGAACCAGAACGACGGCATGAAGCCCGCGGCGTGAATCCAGTACCCCAGGCCCAGGTTAGACAAGCCATACGTGATGCCGATGGTGAATTCCACGATGGCGAGACGCAGAGTGCGTCGCTGTCGAGAATCCGTATCCGAGATGTACGACGCATTGCCAGCCAGAAAACCCGGGATGTTGCCGCTGAGCCCTGAAATGATCGTCGCCGTCACCATGATGACGATGGCCGTCGAGCTGTACTTTGGACCGAACGCGTAGGTTGGGATGATGAAGCCAAGAGCATAAATAGCGTTGCCCAGACATGGCAGCCACATAAGGAATTTCCTTCTCCCGCTCCAATCGCTCCAGCATCCTAAGAAGAGGACTATGATGGCAGAGGGCAACAGCTCAGCTATGTTCAAGTACAAAACGATCAAGGAACTTTCCCGGTTGACAGTGTGCCGAACAATTGCCTCCTCTGCACTTGCAACTCCACATGTCTCTGTTGGACCTCCGACGAATCGTGTGTAGTTATGCTTGTTGGCGACCAAGGCATAAATGTACTCTTGCGCCAAAGGAATCACTGAATTCTTTGACACAAAGTAAAACAGAGTGCTGAACTCCAGAAGAAGCCTTTGGCGACTGAAAATACTACTTATGTTTTGTTCCGACATCACAGTAGCCCACCTTATGGTTACAATATTTTCACCTCCAAAAATGCAGTCGATCCGGGAAAAAGCAGGTTCGCCTTGTATGTTGCCTGTTTCGCTGCTGTTAAAGCTGCTGCTGCAGCTGCAACTGCAGAAGGAGCAGGCTCCCTGTAATTGTCCAGAGCTGAGACCGATCTATTTTTGGCGAAGTCGCGCGCTTTTCAATAGAACCTATCAGCCGCGCGCAGCTATCACATTGTCGTTTCGCCGCTTTCTGGACTTGGACTTCATGGAACTGAATCACCTTCTTCTGTTGCTCTCTGAGACAAAAGAGAAAAAACCTCTCAGTGTGTGTGACCTTGTGTCAAATGACACACAATTCACACAATGTCCATGATCAAACAACAGAAAGACGCTCCTTGGACTTCCGTGAAGCAAGATGAGTCGATTCTGCAACTAATTGAGAAAACTTGCACCCTTTTTACCTATGCATGGAATGTCTCTTCAAAATTAGGCTCATTCCATTCAAGCGAAATATCGTTTTGGCGACAAAAATCCATGTTGACTTGTTCTGCATCGTTGTGAGGTCCTTTCCCGGACAGGAACAAGAAACAGACAAACCTGTTCATGTTTCGTGCCGTTCGCACTGTTGAAGTCTCTGGTCAGACACTTATCAATTGTTAGAAACAGGCACCAAGACAAGATCTTTGTCAGTTTGCGCAAAAGGATGTGTGCACACTGTCCACTGTCGCTTAGATACGACACACAGTCTGTTCTTTACATTTGAATCTCAAAGAAAGAATTTTCTCCAAAAGAAAGAAAGAACTCTTTTTGTGTTCACACCTTTCAATGACTTGCGCCTGTTCCTTTTGTCCTTGTTTTTTTTCTGTCTCCCAAGTTTTGACCAGTTGAGAAATGCAGGCATGGGAAAGGCAATCCCGCACAATTTGAATGTTGCTGTCCACAATGCTAACCTTGTGGGGCCTTGATTGACCACTTTCAAATTGTGTGGTTTGTGTGGTCTGTTGCTGTTACACAGCCACTTTATATATACATTTCCCATTCTTTCCTGAATTGTTAGTGTGTGCGTGTGTGCAAGGATTGTGTGCAGCACTGGGGTTAAGCAGAAGGCTTAGCAGAGGGCATCGTGCTGGGCTTTGCTCTGGGCTTAGTGCTGGGATTTATACAGCAGAAGGCTTGTCACTGAGTTTTGTGCTGGGCTTAGCAGAAGTCAGCACCAACCCCCAGAGCTAAGCCTTTTTTCAGCACACTGTGCTTCAGTCATGTCTGTGCTTTTGGACTCACAAGTGCCAGTACAGGTGCTGGAGTAGCTGGAGCAGATGTCAACTTTTTTGGACTCACAAGTACCAGTACAGGTGCTGGAGTAGCTGGAGTAGATGTCAACTTTTTTCCCTTCTGTGCACAGTCTTTGCTTGCTTGCTGTTGCTTGTCTCAATCAATGGTGGTGGGTGACATCTCTTTTTTCTGCATGTTCAGCTCATGGAACCAAGTCTGGATCTCAACTCTGCAGGTCACTTGTCCCTTGATGCAAGTGGAGAGCAGTCAAGCAAGCCTGCAAAACCAAGATGCAAGAAAATCAAGTTCATTACAAGTCAAAGGAAGGAAAGGAAGAACAAGCTCACACCTACCCCCACCTCCACCCATCAAGACCACTGTCAACTCCAAGGCAAAGTCTTTTGACCAACAGTACTTAGAAGGGAAATGGGACTATGGAGCAACACACCCTACAGAATAGAAAATCCTGAGTGATATAACCATTTTCTGGACAGACAGTGAATTATCAGGACCTGAGTTTGTGGCATTGGATATTCTGATTACCAATGACAAAAAACAGAAAAAATGCTGGGCACCTGCAGTACCAGTTTGGAACATGATCACAAGTCAGTGCAGTGTCCTTCTGGACAGTTTGCCATGTGATGTCATGAAGAGTCTGAAGAAAAAGAAATGTTACATTGCCACAGAGTGACCATGGTTTCTGGAGTCCCCACCATGCAGTCTTATGGAACTGATGACCCATCCTCCATTGATACCTGCAGATCAAATCAAGAAAGAGCCAGTTACCCTACCTCAACCAATACCTGTGGAGCACATCAACATCAAGTAAGAGCCACTCACCCCACCCCTCCTGCAGAGCACATCAAGACTGAATCAGATGATGATACTTTGAAGATCCAGAATGCAGCTCAGGATGTGATCAACAAGATCTTGGCCAGTGACAACTGCAAGAAGCCTCCTCTCTCTTCTTTACCTTACAGTAGAAATATAGCACCAGCTAATTTTTGGGACCCCCCTTATAACTGCAACAAGACTTGAGACAGTTTACTCCCAACACCCCCAAAGCTTGGTGGTATTGAGATGTACCAGGGACTGTCACTGGATGAAGGTTTCCTTCAACTGTGTTTTCCCCAGTAGCTAAAACCTGATTTCAAACCCAGCTGGCTCAGTTTGCAAACCCTCTAGCTGGGTTTGAAGATCTACCTGGAAGTTCTGAAGAGTTGGAAGACAAAATATTTTTATTTTTCTCATAGAAAAATTCTTGGAAATAGCTGAATAAAGCTTCAATATGATGGGAAGTGATATTGAAAATGATAAAAAACAATTTCATCTTTTTTCTCCAAAGTTCAAAATCAATATTTTTGAGATATGACTTTGATCCAGAAATCCATTTGAATTTCTTTTTGCAGTGATGATGTATTGTTTGTTTTATATTTATCTTTTTTGACATAGTTGTTCAGAGTTTTAAAACAAAAAGGACTTTGTTTTATAGTTTATCTGAAAAAATATTTTGTTTGGAATCCATAACTTACAGACCAAATCAAAACAAGCAAATTTTAAAATCTTTTGACTTCAAAAAGAATAACTTTTTTTAAAGACAACATTTTGGAATTAAACATTTGTTTCTTCAAAATAAATCTCATCACAGAGTCTAATCAATTGTAAAATCTTATTTCATGAAAGTGAAAATACCAAAAAAAATTGAAAATTAAAAATTCTATTTTTGAAAATTATTGTAATTTTTCATTTTTGGAAAAGTCTTTTTTTCATATTTGCTCTCCTTTCATAGAAAAACTATCAAGGGTTTAGAGTTTTACATCCTTAAAAGGAAAAAAGTAACTATCATTCTTTGGAAAAATAAAAATAAATAACTCTAAATGACTTTCATTGTGTGACAGTGATATGAAAACTTCTTCTTGGTCAAACCCACCCAGCTGGCTATTGGCCCAGGTACTATTTGTCTGGAGCAAGTACTGCCCTTCTGGCTGCACTTGGGGAGACTGCATTGCATCCTTCACATCATGAGGTGAACTGAACAACCACATCAGAGCCATGCACAACCTCAAGTATGTCTGCACTAACTGCAGTGCAAAGTACATCTCAAGAACTGGACTTCAGGACCATCAGAAGGCAAAACATCCAACATCCAACATCCAAACATCAGTGCCCAGACTGTGACAAACATTTTGCATACAGAAGCAAGCTGACTGACCACATGTTCACCCACCAAATAGCAAACCTTCCATTCACTGGCTGTGAGAAGACATTCAGAGACCCCACTACTTTGAGAAAACATCAAAAGGAGTAGCATAAAGAACCAAGTGGAGAAGTTCACCAGTGCACCTTGTGTACATACAGTGTGAACTTCTCGACAAATGACAAACATTGCTGAACATTCAAACATGGTCGACTTTGTTCTGTGTTTCTTTGTTGTGCCTAAATGGTGAAAGGGTTGTTTCCCTTGTTTAACAGCTGTCTATCTGTCACATTTCGGACTTTGATGCTTTGTTTTGCAACGAGAGGATCGTCAGACTCCACACCCTCCCACAACCACCTACAGCCTCCTATAGCCGTGTGTGAAACACTTTCTTGAATTGTGAGAAGATGTCCAACTAGTTCTGTGCCAGCAGTTGATGGCCCAGAAAGGCTGGAACTGCAAAAAAATAAAACATTCCAATTTCAATTTATACAATTTCAAGAAGAATGCTGAGACTAAAAACACTCTGGTTTTCTGGAGGATATATATATATGGTCAAATTTTCTTCTGTTTTAAAATGTTCAGTTGTAGTTTCAATCATCTTGAGAACACATGGGAATTTTGTGCCTGCAATAAGGGAGGTCTATTTTTGGAGGCCCAATTGAAAAACACCAATGCTTTTTTTTTGGTCTCAATTTGTTGTGGAAGGTACACAAGGCAAAAACTTCATCACTTGGTTGCCAAAAAATATCTTGAGGGTGTGCCTAAACTGAGCCACCCTCCTAAACTGAGCCACTGGTGAACAGAGCTCACCAAAAGAAGAGTATTGCAGTTGTTCAGATAAGGTTTAATATTTTTTGAAGGCACTGATGAATACAATAAGTTGTGCAAATTTCATTAAGATGTCTTTTGTGTGGCTAATTTTATGTGTGGTTGAAGGTCAAATTTTCACTCAAAATTAAGTTAGTCTGTGTAAACAGGGATCTGGACACTTTTTTTCATAAGGCTCATAAAATTTTTGCAAGCAAGCCAAGTAAGCCTTTTTGGTTTTGGTTAAGAGAGCACATATCAAATGCAAAAAAAGTGAAAAAAGGTATATATCTCTTTATTGAATATACAGAAGTTACAGGGTAATATTGAAGTTTGAAAGTGCTTTGAAACTAAGCCACAAGTGTACCTAAACTAAGCCACCATTTTTTAGCTGAGATTTGGTTAATAATTTGGTTGAAAAGTATTAGAAGGAATTGAAAACAGTTTTATTTCAAAGAAAAATATTACACAAATTACAAAAAAATAACTTGAGATGGATTCCATATGCCATCAGGGTAAGAAATCAGATAAAATCAGGTCTCTTAAAGGGGTCCTGAAAATCACATTTTTCCTGATAAATACAATGGGAAAATAGGTTTTTTGTTAATATTTTTGCAGTTCTTTGCTCATTGGTGTTGAAACTTTCAGAACATTTATTTATACAGGTTACTAGATTTGACTTGTTTGCTTTAAAAATCATTGATTTTAAGCAACAATTTCAGTACAAATAGGACATTGTTTGAAAGTATATACCCCATCTCAGTTATAAAGGTCACTGACATGAGGTACAGAAACAGTCACAGAATTTTTAAATAAAATAATATGTTTAAAATTTATATATAAAAGCATTAAATCTCAAAAGACTTTATTTTTGCCTTGAAATAGACATATGAAACAGAAAAAAACTTTTGATAAAAGAAAATTGCAAAAGAAAATAAGTGGCTTACTTTAGGAACACTATTAGCTCTGTTTGGGGATATATCCTCCCAAACTGAGCTGATACCCCCCTTCACTTTTGGAGGTTTCTTGCTGTGGATAAATAAATAATTCAAGCAGAAATATCAATTATTTGTCCTATTTGTACTGTTGTACTAGAAAAATAAGTAAATCACTGTGTATGTCATGAAGATTTGAGTCAGGGGTGGGGTTCAAGAAAGTGGCTCAGTTTTGGCATGCACTCTATATTTGACTTGTTCAAATTGTTTTTGCATGTTTTTGCAGATAGGGTCAATGTATAGAAACTGAATTTTTTTTCACCTCTGTATTTCACTGCCTTTATTAGTCATAGGCTTCTGATGATTGACACACAAATAGTTTGGGTTACCACCTTTGCAAACATACCAAAAAAAGTTTAATTCAATCCATAATCTGTGGTTGCCATGGAAACAAAAATTTGTTTTTTGCCAATTTTGGTTTGTACACATGTATATAAACTGAAATTTGAATGTTTAGAAAGGGAAATTTGTACCTTTCATAAAACAAGAAAAATATTTAGCTGTAAAATTTTCATTTAAAAGTTTCTTCAATAAAAAGTTCAACTCACAAGGAAAACAA
>JAAUYG010017864.1_pt1 | contig 11266 bp, 9 predicted proteins | sample 7278091 | NCBI WGS metagenome assembly JAAUYG01 (sample SAMN14350201, study PRJNA611818) | marine sediment metagenome | isolation source: surface marine sediment (0.6m) | place: French Polynesia: Moorea | collected 2018-08
CTGGGTACTGGTGTTCCGACGGGTGCTGTTCGGATCTATGGGTAAAAATAAATGCGGGTCCAGGTGTATAAACGCCCCCCCCCCCCCCAAGACCTCTGTCCAGAGTAGGACACTACAAAGCCGGGTCTGGATGGTACATGTACTTGCTGTACATTGCAACTAACGGTGATGACTAGGGAAGCAGATAGATGTAGCCTGATTCGTATGGGCTGCCTATTAAATTCGACACAAGCAGAACGGAGCAGAAACCTCCCACACACCTACACTGCATACGCTACAACACAAGTCGGGAGGCTTGGAAATGGCTTCACTGTGTGTTGGCCCCTTCAGCCCCGTTACCATAGGAAAAAAATAGATGGCCATGGGTTGGGGGCTACGGAGCACACAAGGCGACGGCCTACTGGATACTAGTAATGCCCCAATGGGGAGTGAGTCCCCACTCCCCAATGTAGGCAATGTCCCAAGCTACACATGCTACACCCAGAAAGGGAAATTGAGTTATAAGCAGGTGAAGCAAGAACAAGAGAAGAACGAGATTTTGTCCATTCTACTCACAGACTGTCTCAGCTAGTACCATATCCATAGATCTACTTACTTGGAAATGGTAATCACCTACATTGCATACACTACAACACAACAAGTCGGGAGGCTTGGCTTCACTGTGTGTCGGCCCTTCAGCCCCGCAGTACTACAGGAAAAAATAGGTAGCTCTGGGTTGGGGGCTACGGAGCACACAAAGGGGACAGCTTGCAGTAATGCCCCAATGGGGAATGGGACATGGGTCCCCAATGTAGGCAATGTCACTAGCTACACCCAAAAAGGGAAATTGAGTTATGGGCAGGTGAAGCAAGAACAAGAACAAATCTTAGTTCAGTGTTCATTACTCATCAAAGCAGCAGGTTCAAGATACAACTAGTTCAAGGAGAGTCTAGTTCTATTAATTGAAAATCATACGCAAATAGGGGTCGGGTATCAAGCTAGGTCAACAGAGGTCCGTGGCCAGGTCCAATATTCATAACACAAGCAAGAGCTTACTAGTATAAGTTTCTCATGTCGGCTTTCCGAATTCCGATGTTGGAGCATGAGAGGGTTGAGATACAAGTCTTGAGAACAAAATCTGTCATACTGTCTAACTTCATGGTCTTTGCCTGGGTTCCAAACTCATCTTCCAAACTGGTGAGTTTGTTTCAAGGATGGACCTCACAAACTCACAGTAGAGCTTCCTGATAACCTTGATAACTGTTGGTGACCTGCTTGTGAAAAGTACCATCTCAGCTATGGTAAAACTTCATGTTACCCGGTACTTAAAGTACTGTTACATAGGAAAGGTGATGTGAGGTGTAATTTTATCAATGAGCAAACTTGTGTTCTCTGGTCATTACCACGTGGCCCAATAATAGTAGGACTGTACACTACCTGATACATGTAGTCCAATAGGCATGATAGGCGTTTGCAGGAAATCCTGTGTGGTACATCTATATACTTTTCAAAAAAATGTGAATATCATTTGATTCAGGAAGCATTAATTTAATCAAAATATTCGCTAAATCTCGCTGTGTTTCCACAAGGAAAGTTATTCAATTACTGTTATGGTTAGTGAACTTAAGCATGACATTAATGACATACCGTAAGCACACACTACATTTGCATGGTATACTTTATCATGCTTATTTGATATTTGATATACATGTGTATCATAGATTACTATAGTACAGGTACATGGATTATGCAATGTGTAATCTCTTTTTCTGTGCATTTCCACTGTATTTTCAGAACCACAGCCCATTCTACAGGACATGGCAACCAATGGTGAAGAAAGTACAGCACTTCTGGTCACTTTGGTATGACACTACATTACTTTCTATTGTCTTCTATCAGTTCCTTCTATATACAATATATCATGTAGCTATATTGCTTCTTAGCTTGTACCATTTGATACTAATTCTGTGTCAACAGAAATCTTCTAGACATTGGTCATAATTGGTTGCAAAATAACCTAACAGCTTTACTCAATATTATTTTCCAAATGTTGCATGCTCGCACGCCTTCCTTAAAGCCATTGGACAGGAATTTTCACAGCATTTTGCACTTAATCTGCCATACACATGCTACAACAGGTTCGATATTTTCCTGAGCTGTTTGGTTGTACAGTAGAACCAATCTTGAAAGACCACCCTATTGGCCATACCAATGTGGTCTCTCTGCACTCTTTGGTGACAGGTTCAATTACATTGAAATGTAGTATCTTCTTACAGGAATATCTGGTCTTTCAAGACAGGTGGCCTCTCATGGTAGTGGTCTCTCAAGACAGGTTTCACTGTACTAGGATCTTCCTTTCGTTTTTTCCCTCCAGAACCATCTGCTTCACTACCACTGTGATGGCAGTCCTGGCTACTCTGTGAAGGACGGAGACCAAGATCTCACAGCGTGGCTAGAGCAGACCAAACAGACGCTTTCCGAAAGCTTGTGTAAGAAGACTTTCTGTTATTACTTAATAATGACTGCCTGCGTTATTGTCATCAGTCCGTGGTTTATACACTGATGTTTTGTTTCCAGTCTTTGTGCCTGTTTTATCTTCAAATTCTTCATACTGGGTATTATAAAAGGTATGCAGCTGCAACAACATGGTAAAAAAGCTCTTAACAATTGCATGTACAGGGAAACTTGTGTTTAAAGACCACACTATGTGTAAACAAATGTAGTCCTTATACAACTGTTATACACAGGTGGTCTTTATATGCAGGTTCAGTAATGTGGACGGTTTACTCCTGGGACCTGCAAAATGTGGTCGTAATGAGTAGGTGTTCTTTGTATACGAATGGTCTTTAGAGCAGGTTTGACTGTAATTTATGACAAGATTTAATGTATATTAATTGCTTAAGTTATAGGCATGTATGCTGGATGCGTATGAGATTATATTTTTAACTTTACAATATGATTGGTTTCCAGCCGTTAATCCCCTCCTAGTGAAGGGACCTCGGGTACCTGTTGTGACTCAGTTGTTTGCCATGCTGAGAGAATGTGTGCTGAGTCATCGGTGGGAGGATGCTCTGCGGCTGTTAACTCGGCTGACACTGGAGGATATGGCGGTTACACAGCAGACATTGTACAGGGTATAGCTGCTAAACCCATGCCTGTATTGATGCTGGTACTATATATATAAACATGATAAAAATAGGCCTAATTTAAGATTGTAACAGAGAATACATGTGATCACCCTGTGATAGTGTTATTGAATTAATATTTGGTCCCAGTTAATGAGGTGACTATGTTGTGTTCTATATACCATTTAGAAATAGTGGTCTTATACCTTGAGTGTTCCCATAATGCATCAGTGTGCATGTACGACTTACGCTTCTAAGAATAAAGTTAGTCCCAAGTCGATGGACTTTACCTGTTTTGATACCCTATAACGTTACATATAGGATAAAGAAAAACATTACAACTAGTGTCTTTGTCAACTGGTGATGACTGGTGGAACCCCAGATATAAGTCCAGTCGTGGGCCAGACCAGAGTGGTCTTAGTTTGGAACTAACATGTGTATAACTAACTGTTGGTTATCCATTCCAATATATGGTCTTATTTCCACTGGATGGTCTTAAGACACTGCCGCAGGCTTCCACTTTTGTGGTACGCTGCAGTGATATTAATGACAGTATGTTATATTTCAGGTTGGCATGGAAGTGATACAACAGGAAGAACCGGAAAACGAAAGATTGATTGAGAATTTGATAAAGTAAGTTGGTATTCCCCTTATTGAGTTTAATTTAGTGTCTTGAATAATGATAGTCTGCCATAACTGGTACTTGTACACATACTAGTGGTACTACTTTTAATGGGACATTACAGCTTTTGTAAATTTATGCCTAAGTATTTCTAACTAGAGAATCATCCCAGAATTAAGTCCAACCACAGGACTGTTAACTTTGTCTTAAACATGCAGTCGTCTTATTTCTGAGTCGAGACATTGAAAATTGTCATTTTGGTATTGTTGAAAATACAAGGAGAAATGTAGTCTTGGTATTGGTAAGACATGTAGTTCTGGCTTTGTTGGAAAGGCATTAAGAAATGTAGTTCTGGTATTGTTGGAAAGACATTGAGAAATGTAGTTTTGGTATTGTTGAGCGGTCTTTATTCTGAGGTGGACTTAATTCTGAGGTGGTCATGCAGTGAGGCTTCTCTGTACATACTGGTTTCAGGCCGTTACAGACGATGTCAGTAGTAAATGCCCAGGAACTCACCCTGGAGTTCCTCTTCTATCTGCTGTCCCAACATAAAGTCGGCGAGGCCGTCAACACGCTAAAGGTAATCCCGACGGGAAAAAGCCTCAAGTGTCACTTTGTCATTGGAGCCTCTTTCTCCGCTAAAAAAAAATCTTGGGACTGTAGTAAATATTAAGATATTGAATTGCTCAGTTCATGGCATCATGATATGAAAAAGGTAGCATGTATTTGGCATTTGTCATTGTGTGCATTAGCATTGTAGTATATTTTTAGCATATTTCCAGATATTGAAAGCTGGTTCTGTATTGAAGTAGTGGTAGAGATGTATAGAAAGTAAGGCTATTCGTCATACCTGAGCAAATGTAAATTGCTTGCTGTTTTCAATGTGAACAGTCTGCGGTTACGATACGGTATTGATGATCTGCGTGTTAGTAGTACCTAGTACGGTACATGTAGTTCGTACTCTCACTATGTTGACTTTCCAGGGGTCTATAATGCTAATCTATCTTTGGGTTCCAGTCCTTTGCCAAGGTTCACCCGAACAAGCGGCTCCACCTTGAGAAAGATCGCGAGGTTGTCAATATTCTGTACAAGGCATATGAGGGTTTAGTACTGTATGTGGAGTGGCTGCAGGCTAAACAGCGACGACAGGTCCAGGCAGAAACCAGTAGGTGGCCTGCATGATAGGTTACGACATTGAAATGTCAAGGTCATTCAGTGCACTGTTATCAAATTTGCATGTAACTAAAAAAAAGAAAAACATCTCATAAAACAAAATATGTGAGAATTTGCTTAATATGCGGAACACAAATGGGTACTTTTAACCTCAACATATCAAGGTCATTTTGGGGTCATTTGGTGCACTTGTCTTAAATTCATCCCCTAAGCTTCATTTGGTAGGCCAGGATCACCAAGACCACCTCTTGGTGATACTAGCTGAGTATCAAGGATGCTGGGCATCTTGTTTTCTTCTGTGAAAGAATTGCTATAGTGGAACCTCTCACATGGACTATATTCCATTGCCATCTATCCATCTGTGTCTACCAGAAATGGAGTATGTGGTGGCGTCCTCAGAGCTCGACTACCAGGAGAGTCTCATGGAAACGCTGGCGGACAAAGCCATCATGACACTGGAGATCCTGAGAGAGCAGGGAAGGGTGTGGGACATATTTGTCATCAAATATGTCGAGGTACTATAGCAACATGTTTTGTTTGGTTCCGTGTCATACACGTTGTCATTGATGTCTGGTTAATGTATTAAGGGTTCTCACAGGCATGATGCATTCCATGATAGATTTTGTATCCTGAACCACTCCACACTGGATGAGTTTAGTTCCATGGGATTACCAGCAATTGAAGTTCCACAGGATTAGTCCCATGGTAGCCTTATTACTCTACTAGTACATGTATAAAGGCCAATGGATGCTATTTGCCAAAGAAATTCTGGCCACATTTGAGAGGTGACCTTTGGTGAGAGGGAGAGCTAAATGCAGTCATAGTACTGTGTTGTAGTGGGGCCAATTTTTGGGTATATCAGATGTGGTCTCTGTGGCTACCAAGAGAGGGACTACTGTATTGTAAAACATCAATATAACATGTACATGGACCATATGGGATCGAATTTTAGTTGAAGAAATATTTTACAAGTTGTATTAATCCTGGTATGGTCCTAATGAACACAGTGTTCCCTTGCCTGTCAGCTGCTAGTATTCCGGGAAAGACAGGACGAGGCAGAGGCTGTTCTGAAATCGTACGCAAACAAGGATGGTACAAACCCGAACGCCTGGAAATACCTCTGTCAGTACTACAAACAGCGAGGGAGAAGGGAAGATTGCATGGAGGCCATGCAGGTATGGGGATATTAAAATTGTAAATAAGATTTGGGTATTTGTTCTTACTAAAAAGAAAACAGTAGGGTAGGCATAGGTGATATCTAATAATAGAATTTTTTGGTGGAAAAGTAAAAATTGAAATTATAGCATGCCCATGATATAGAATATAGAAGCATGTGATATAGTTGTGATTATTGTCAGATCTAGTGAACTGCTTTGTTATCAGTCATCAAGTTTGAACAATTAACATTCGTACCACTGTGTAACATGTGTACGATATCTTCTCTCTACCCCAGGAGGTGGCAGCACTGGTGCCGTCTGACCCCCTGGTCCTGGAGTTGTACAGGGAAATGAAGGCGGACGGTAAATACACAGACTACTAACAGTGGTCCCTGCATTTGAAGACTGCTCATTCAGCCAGAATACAGTGGTTCCTCTATTTTACCACCTTGATTATAAAACCACTTAATTTGGTCCCAAAAGAGCATTCTTGTGTGCTATTGAACCACTATTTTTATGACCGCCTGAAATATAGGACCATATTTCTGTAGTCCACTGGGTTGTCTTAAAACAGAGGGACCACTGTATATGGGCTTGAGTAGGTGGTCGTAAAATGGAGGGAATTCTTACATCAGCTGTACATGGATGGGTCTTAAATTACAGGCAGGGGATTAGTATTATTTTATGATCCTTTTTACCTGTACAGATTACAGAACCAGTCTGTGCAAAGAAAAAACCTTTCACGGCTAGTCATTACACAGTGTGTGAATTCTTTGTTGATAATGAACGAAGGCTTTTCGTATTAAAAGAGAGGAGTTTCCAGCTGATTGCTCCCACACAGTGTGCTGATATGAATTCTAGTATCGTAGATTGCAATATACATTCTCAGGAACAGTTTGCCGACATACATGTTATTTGTAAGTGTTGGCTTAATACATGTGCTGAACTGCTGTATGAAATATATTTAAGTGAACTTCTGGTTTAGGTCACTTTAAACATTTGCAGCAGCGATGTTTTTCCTTAAGAAGATTCTTTTTTAATGAATGAACCTACACAATTGGTGTAGATGCTAGTCAAATGTGACAGCGAGTAGCAATACGTCTTATACATAATTTCCAGGAAAAGACCGCTATAATCATGATAATATATATGCATGAAGTAGTTCTTTATTGAATCATCAAGTTCCTTTATATTGTCCACTACAATCTACTGCTTTGCATAAAAATAATACTCCTACAGTCATACATGCATTTTCAAATGGATGATGATCCAAGCTGGTTAAACATGATGAATATACACTGAACCTGGCATGTTGTTGCACTGTTGACTCCAATCTGCCCCATCCAGACGATGAGTCAGGCAGTCTGACCCTGCTGTTTGATCTTCTGGATTATCCCTGCTGGCAAACTGATCCAGAGCCCTGGAGATCTCTGGCACAGGATCTGCTGGAGATACTCACCAGGTGAGAGGCTGTCACTGGGGCCATAGACCATGCAGACCTTTATCCAACGTAAGAGATATCACAGCATTACTGTGAACCAGGAATAGCAAAGTAAAAAGTCATTAGGATTTTCTTGGGAAGTTCTGTGTGAAACTTGGTGATAGCGTGCGTTTTGAGAAAATTGACTGTGTTCTATATTAAGTGCTGTCGTTTTAACATCTGCTGCTTTAAGCGGAGAGATTATCGCCCTTGTATGTATCCATATCACTTCAGCGTGTGCAGTCTCCAGCATCCTGCTGTGTCAGAGGCCTGGGACGACAGAGCCACCTGGTGGCCGGCATTTCACTTTGCACCTCAAAGCGTATCTCAGGGCGACTGTCCCGTGGAGGTTCTAGTATATCGGGCGGTGGTGGCTGTACTGCTGGTTGGCCCAGGTTTGTGCTATCCATGATAACAATCTCATGGTTACTCACTTTTGACACTTACTTTAATATCAAACTGTCTTAATGTGAGAGACCATCAGTTCTGAATTTATAATTCTTTTATACTACAGTGAAACCCTGCCTTTTAAGACCACCCTGGAACCCTGGCCACTCCAGAATTCAGAGTCTTTCAGACCATTGACCCCAACCATAATACCAAGGTTTCACTGTTATACAGTAGTCCCCCTCTAATAAGGCCACCATATTTGCCAAGAAATTGTGGCCAAATTAGAGAGGTGGCCTTTGGTGAGAGAGAATTAAATGCATTCATAGTAGCAGTGGCAAAAAATTGTGGCCACATTAGAGAGGGTGGCCTCCACTAAGAGAGGGACTACTGTAATGGTGTCTGCAGCATGTAAAACATAGTGTATACCTTGACAATATCTTGATGTTTGAATGTCTGATCAAATGCTCCTACCAATGGCTTGTTTGGTAAAGATTACACCATACATCACTATTTCATCAGTCTGTAAATGGTGATGGCTACTGTGACAAATACTAAATGTAAACACTGCATGGTGCGGTCTGGTGTCGTTAAAGGTGATGTATCGTTTCCAGGGGAGTACGTATCTCAAGTCGAGTCCTTGCTGTCTGAAACCAACCATCGTGACCTCCAAGACTTACTGCAGAGAGCATGCATACTGAGGGCACAGCACCAGGACACTGGTTGACGTCGTCATAAAGGAGTCGATGGGAGAACAGTTAAGCAGCAGGAACAATTGTACTTTCAAGGTGTCATGTCTCATACTATAGAGAGTACAGAGACAGGAACACTGCCTTACAGCAGGAGGAGGGGCCAGGGTGGGAGCTATTCCAGGCATTGTAGTTTTTGTGAAGCGAGTCGCACTGCAAGTACTACTACTATACCGGGAGGCGGGCTGTACCTACTGATCCATAGTGTACCGGTAGCTGGCAGGAAATGAGAAAGAAGAACTACTGCCACCAGAAAATCTTAACACAGAGCCATGACGCACACTACACATGTAAAGTCAGCAGTTTCAGCACTGTGGCCGACTAATAAATAATAAGTCAAACTTGAACAAGACTTTTTTTTCAAAAACTCCATAGCCCAGGGCAACACAGCATGATGATGTGGAACCAGTGATGAAACTTCCTTTGTTTGTAACAGCTGGAGACCAAAGATCATGATGGCCAGTGCAGGCATTGTAATTTATGATGGTTCCTTTTGTTTTAAAGACCGCGATGGAACTATGCAAATGTGGTTTTAAAGTACCCGGTAAAAGGTTCAGTGATATAACAAATCACACTTTGGGATCAATTTAAGTGGTCTTATAATCAAGGTGGTCCGAACAATACTAGTAGTGTTATCACACTTGGCCATCGTAGGCCTCTCTACATCCTGAACATAATGATGGGGTACAAGGTACAGATGTCATAGGCTTTCAAGTTGACACTTTGCAGAAGTACATGTGAAAGGCTATGTATGTATGTATGTATGTTTATTTCAATTCCGTAGTGCACTATACAAGTTATGTTAACAACGTCAGACAAATCAAACAAATTCAAACACACCCAGAATCTAGGCCAAGAACCGAAAGTCTCAAGGACTGTGGCTGGGTGATTTCCAACTCGGGTTGGCCTAAAAGCTATCCCATCTAAAAGGGTGGGAAAACGGGATTTCCGTTGAAAAGGTGTTTGTAGACATGGGCGAGTATTTTAAAATGCACTATTGGGGATTTAATTGATCCATTAAGGGGATATGTTTCGGTGGGGTACGTGTGACAATTAAATGCAGGGATGTATGGCTGGAGATTTCCTGTCCTCTGCCATTTAAATTGGACAGCCTCGAAAAGGCACAGCTGATAAACCCACAAAACCAAGTCCTTATCATACTCTTTATTAATTGACCACATAAGGCTGAACAATATTCACTTTGAGAATAGTGTCCGGTATGCGCTATATATGGTGTAGAGGATTCCAGAGGAAACTGGTGGTTCATGGTGCAGAAGATGAATAAATATATAACTTGCCAATTTGACTTTTACTTTTACATTGTGTTATGAAGCCTGAGTTCATTTCCAGAAGGTCACTATAATCCCATGAAAGGTGGCGTTTTGTTTAAACTGAGAAGTCCATAAAAACGTTTGCCCTCGTCATCACCGTGGTATCGCAGGATTCATCATTACACCCTTTATACCTGCAAAGTACAAAATGGACAGGAGTAAGGGAAAATATCCATTTTCCAAAATAAAATAACCTGTAATATATCATCTAAAACATGCTAGCAGCTTGTATCTTGACCAGGTGCCAATACTCTATATAATTTTTTATAGCTCTCAACAAACAAGTTCGAACTCAATCTTTTACCAGTGTTTTAAAAACCAACCGACTCAGAAATGATCATGCTAAAAAAAATGTATATGCAGTTTGCACAAAATTATTCTGTATCAGTCTACCTGACTTGGTTTTGGGAGTGGTCAAAGAGGCTAGAGCTAAAAGTTTGCAAGATGGTCATCATGGTGTAATACTTAAACATGTAAACAGTCTTACTATCGAAGGTGATTTTCTCCGTAATGTTTTTCGTCTTGATGCTCTCCTCCTGATTGGCTACGTATACCTCCCCGTGACCGTCATCACGCCAGCCGTATTTACTGATCCAGTGGTTAACTTCCTCCTCTGTAACCATGGTAACAGTGCAGTGGCATTCAGAACACAGATTACAGGCTGTGCGAGCCGAACATCTGATTCTAAACATCTCTTAAAACTGCCTAATTTGAATATGAAAAGTATTAAAGATTTCAGTTGAATCCTGTGTGACTGTTATTGGAATAATGGAAGCTCTTTCATACCCAAGTGAATCTTTGCTATACATTTCCAAACTTGCATGCCTGCCAGTTTTACTGTGTAATACTAGCTAGCTTACCTGTTATGTTTCCCAGAAGTTCAGCCAGCAAATATTTCTGGATTGTTTGGTAGGTGATTGCAATTACATGGCAGATAACTGGAAAAGATTGAAATGTATACATGGTATATGGATTGAACCTTAAAAGCAACATTATTGTTCTGCCAGTCACAACTCTCAGACATTAAAGAGTTCGTACATGTACTAGTAATGCTGGCATTTGAAAATGTTCATTTAATAAAGTTTACAGCATAATCCATTGATATTAACAACAAACATGGATCATGCGACTAGATTTCCTTTTTAATAATACTGTGGTGTATTGGGGTTTCCTGGTCGTTGACTATGATGTACTAGGGGATGAAGGGAACCCCTGGGTGGATACGGTCCACAAGAGTGTCTGCGAACGTGGCACCCGAGACCC
>JAAUYG010096400.1_pt1 | contig 11266 bp, 6 predicted proteins | sample 7278091 | NCBI WGS metagenome assembly JAAUYG01 (sample SAMN14350201, study PRJNA611818) | marine sediment metagenome | isolation source: surface marine sediment (0.6m) | place: French Polynesia: Moorea | collected 2018-08
AGAGAGAGAGAGAGAGAGAGAGAGAGAGAGAGAGAGAGAAATTTAGCTCCTAAGTTTTATTTGGGTAGCCTGCTTTTCGTAGCCTGTTTTTGTAGCACGCTATAAAATAAAAAGTGAAGAACTGATTTATGTGAAGATTCAATGATTTTTTCTGCCCTGAGAAACGATGTCTTCTAGTTCAAAACCATTTATTTACAAAAATAATTAAATAAAATCTGGCGATTAGGAGTGTCTGTGTATCCTCTGGTCTGAGATTTTGCTTCCTTTTAATAAGAAAAACTGAATTGTACACTTTGTTATAGAAATTTAAAGCATCTCACCATGAAAATGAGATTTTGTTGAACTGCTGTGTAGAATGGTTAAAATGAAAATAAATGGGTATTAAAAACATACATCAATCTATGATCGCATATAGCAATACATTACTAGTATTTGAACAGCAGCCACGTTTTTGTATGCCACATTGTTACTTAATTTGTGTTTATACATCTGAATGGTTGCGCTGGGACAGGGATATACACCTATAAACAGCTATTACTTAGAGAAAGTTACAAAGAAGCGAAGAAAATATGTAACAATGGCTGCTCTATTATAAGAAAAGGGATGTTTCCTATATAGAAAAATGCTAAAAAATATTATCCAAATCAGCTAAGTGAATTCAGCGCCCTCCGCTGCAGCCGAGGGCAAAAACGCAGAAAATCTGCTTCCGTTGTGTTTGAATGGCAAGTATTTTCACGGCAATCCGCTGCGCGCGTTTCCTCGACAGCCACACAACAGGGTAGACTCTCCTTTCTCCCCTCTGGGATCCACAGGGAATCATAGCTACCAGGAACAAGTCGATTTTTTTTACCTACCATGACTCTCCTGGGCTCTCGCGGTGACCCCGAGGACGTAGAACCTATTGCAGGACGAAGAGAAGAGCGTACATAAATACAGCGGCAATGACAAAAAAATAAAATGACATGATTGTGTGCATGATGTGTGAATAAGTAAACTAAAGTGATCTCGAAACTGAAGCTACAGATGAAAATAATGAGAGGATGGAGGGAAGAAGAAAAAGGAGGAAGAAGGAAAAGAAGATTAGAATGTCAGGAAACGTAACGAGGTTTCCATGGTAGTTCCTGGGTTTCAAGACTGGTCCATAATTAAAAACACTTTATTCTCAACGAACCTCTGGTCTGTTACTACTAACATTAATTACACAATAGTACCAAATCAAGTCAGCAGGAAATGTGTCATAAAACCTATATTACTGTTTTGTTTTCTGACAAAGCGAAATGTTCCTTCTTGTAGCACAAGGAAGAGGTGCTACCCATTACACCCCCTATTGTTTCCACGGGGCGATTTTACACTAATTTTGCTCTAAATTTACTCTAAGTTTGTCTTAAGATAACACTCAACATGCCCATTTAAATATCAGAAAAGAAAACAATATGTTGGATCGGTCAATGGTGGTCAAAGTCATCTACTGGGGTAAAAGTGAACACTATCTTTGTTGCACAGGGATATTCTTTTATGGTTACGTAGACACTTTATTAAGGGAATGCCAGTGTTAATCATATATATACTTGTAATACGCTAGACATATTTTACTAAACTCCTAAAATAATATATGCAGCATCTGCACTACAATTTTCTTAATGTTATCCACCGATTCGACCATATCCTACTCTACCTAATGCGAAAATTAGACTATGCACTTTGTGCCTGCCTCATTGATTGGAATGACTTAACAAAGGGACAAATGTTTTGTCGACGTTCATTTGACATCCATAATTCCATGGAGATTTTATTGCAGTAGTACTTACACAGTCCGGATCCACCACGTGACAGAGTAATCCATGACGTAAGAAAATAGTCCACGCAGAGGAGGATAAAAACAGAGGCTGGAGAAACAGATCCTGGAGGGATTAACAACTAAACCATTCCATAGGACACGAGAGGATTTTTATAGTACATGGAACCCCCCCTATCCAGCTGACGAAAACATCAAACACATGTATGACAGCCAGGTGGAGCGCCTGGTGTCAAACGTTTGCAATTTAAACTGGGCAAACTGACCAGCTCTTTCTGACTCGGAGCCAATCGCTGGACGGACGCATGCAGCAGCTGGTCCAGGAGACAGCAAACCAGCTCCTGTGACCTCGAGGGATGACGGTATATCAGTTGGTAACTAACACTGGTCTTCGTCCGGGAAACCGCGTGCGTTTACGAGCCACCGTGTCGTGTCCTAGGCTGTTGAAAGGCTCGTAAACCAAACGGCAAATTTGAACCAGAGCAATGTCGTCCGTGTCACCTAACGTAATCGGTCAGATTGTGCAGTACTAGTATGTTGGTGTTGTTCCTGGCCTTTGTCCACGAGGCGATGTTTACAAATGCCCGTTACATCATTAAATGTTGGCCGAAGCTTAGCTTAGACATTTTTGTGAAGCCTTCCTTCTTTTACGGGGCGTTGCTTGCAAATGCCGGTTACGTCAATAAATGTTGGTACAAGTTGGTCCTCCCCAGCAATTTGCCAGTCTTTTCTTCTATCCCCTTTCTTTTTTCACCCAAATTATTTTACTTCTGCAAATCCCCCCCCCCCCCTTGGGTTCAGATGGTAATTTTATGACTATAACTAATATGAGTTTTTATATTTTGTATAGAGCGTTGAACCTTAACCCTTATAACTTACCTTTCACGGGTACGGGAACCACCATACACAGCAAAAGGAGTTTGTTCATAATGAGGAACATATGTCCTAGTTGTTGTTTATACTGAGAAACAGATGTCCTAGTTTCATTTGTCTGGGGATATATTTTCTTTTCGTGAATGGGAAGTAAGGTATTGTAACTATAGGGACCAGCCCCCACTTGTAACGGGAATGTAACTGTTGGAATTGCCCGAATGGATTTAGGAAAGGAAGCAAAACAGGAAATAGTAATGAAAAATATTGACGGAAAAAGGAACTGGAAAGAGTATCGAACAGAAAGTAGACCTAACCGACAAAAAGTAACAGTAATAGGGCAGAATGTGAAACCTTGGCATTTACATCAAATGGGTGCTATGCTATGAGAGTAATATATTATGCCCCTTATTTGAAAGAAAGACTTCACCTCTAAGCTGTGGGTCATAATCCTCGATGCATGGATGGCGCAATGAGCCTGTAAATATTTCTCCGACTCAAAGGTGTTGGTTAGAACGGTTAGATCCTGGTTCACGGACACATTACATGATGAAATATGATACAGGCATGATGGAAATTCCACTTTCCAGTTGTACTGTGCTATGCAAATTACTGGGTGGTACGGTATAGACATTGACATTGACTGTGGCTTTCATTTGTTGTTACTTTTTCCTAATTACGTTTTCCTGCACAAATCTGTTACTTTTTTCGATACGGGTTTTCATATTTTCTGCGTCAATGGGAATTAGAAAAGTACATGCTTTAAAATTTAGAATTGGTGACTGCTTCGGGAGTCTTTTGGGAGGACATTTTAATGTGAACACTACCCAGTACAGTCAATTTAATATGTGGTGAATAATAAAACAGTGATGTCCTAGCAAAGATAGCGACGATACTGTTACACAAAATTACATAAATTTAAATAAATGCAAATGTGAGTAAACACAAATTTTCTAATGTATCAAAGGCAATGCATAAATATAAAATATTCCAAAGGCTACCTAGCGTATCAAATGATATCTGATTTGGTGGCGTTCGCGGACACGTCTGCAAAAAAAAAAAGCCTTAAGTGCATCACAAATAGGAATTTTTCATGACATCACTTTATTGAATCAGAGTAGCACGAAAACATCGTTTGGTAACACAGATCCGTCTATACAGCCTTACCAAAGAATGAAACATAATATATACAGTAACATGTGTAACCCCAACAGACCGACGACAACGCTTGTTTAATATTCAAGTGAAATATTCCATAACATTCCATATTTGTTGCAGAAAGCAACCTTGATTTGACGAAGGGGTTCAGTTGCCCCGAAGGGACAAAAGCCAAACAGATATCGTTTATCTCAAAACATAAAGGCTAACATTCTAAAATAGAGCTAACTGTTGATAAACATAATTTAGTACTTACAATACGTAGCAATGTACAACTGTCAACTACCAATATCTACGATTTATACACGATTTTCAGCTCTTCATTTTGCGAATGCAACAGTAGTTCTAATTTTAAATTACCAATAACTATTTAGTAGCGCACAATATTCATTCCAAGACATAGCAGCACACCTTTATCTTACTTAGCTCACATGTCAGTATAAATGCCAGTAATAGTCGCCATTGGCACAACACCAGTACCCGAGAAGTCAAATTCATGAGCGCCATCTGTCATGTGGCATTCTCTAGGGATATCACGGAGTTCTCTCGCATGACAAAAAAACTGTACGAAATGAGTAGGCCTCTGGTACAATTTCAGGGAGGCGTTACTTGATCATAGACTAGTGCCAATCCGGCGTCAAAGTACAATGTATACCAGACGACAGATGGAACAACGCCATAATTATTTTTTTTTCCATCACAGTGACGTAACGAAATACCAGTTTGAGGAGAAGTTTGTAGTATAAGTTTGACTTTCGTGGCAGGTTTTTAAAGTTATATACAGCTTCCAGTCTTATGTTCCCTGAAGACATCGTTATCACTGCAGTCCACCAACACGTCATCACACCACAATCTAGTTGCGAGCTAGTATCAGTCAGCACTTATCAATAAAATGCACTGGTACACGTACGAAATGCGTGTTTTCCAAGAACTTATTTCAGAGGCGTTCTTTGAACTCCGTTCTGTCTAGAACACCAGCAATACAAAGAAAAAAAAAAACAAATGAAGAAAAGGAAAAAAAAGAAACCTAAGACAGAATAAAGAAAGAAAAAGTAACAAAATAAGAAAGGGAAAGAAGATAGAAGGAAGGAAGAAAGGAAGGAAGGAAGAGTGAAACAACCAGGCAAAAAGAAGGGGAAAATGTTCTCGAATTTTTTTTATTTTTAAATACAACTTTACTTTAAAGCCGGTGACCTAAGAATTGGCATTGGGTGGGATTTCAATGCAGGAGAAGGAATATTATCATGATACTTATGTGAACAAGAAATGGTGGAGAGAACGACGTCTTGAATTAATTAAGCGCTTGTGCCTGTAGTATCCTGCTGTGTCTTCGACACTGACTGTTCTATCGCGAAGGGAGAGACTTTCCCAGCACAGAAAATCTTCTTCAACGCCGCCTGGAACGCCTGATATTTGGCTGTGTAGATGAAGGGATTGACACAGCAGTTGAGGAACATTGCCACCACGCTGAAGTGGTAGAACACTGTGTCAAACGCCCTGTAATCGAGAACTCCGAGGTTGAACAGCAAGAAAACCCACTGGTTCCAGGACAGGCAGAGCAGGAAGGCAGTGCTCACCAGAGCCAGGGTTTTGATGATGTTCTTTCTCCCTTTCATCAGCTTGCTGGTCTGTTGTTGACCTGGACGAGCCACTTCCTGTTCACCTCCGTTACCGGGCTGCGGAACCGTGTGGCCTGCCCCGCCAGAAACTGCCGTGATACGCCTCTGCAGGCTGTACGCCATGTGGCTGTAACAGAAAGCCAGGATGCCGATCGGGATGAAATACTGAAGAACGAAAGCAATGACCCCAGCCGCCTGGTGCGCGGAACGGCTGGGCCAGATCTCCAGCATGCGACACCGACCGTTCTCCACGCGGGAGGTGGCCACGTCGTAGGCCACGTTGAACAAAGGTCCCACGATCCACACCAGGGCCAGGATGACCCCAGCCTTGAAGGGGGTGAAGGAAACCTTGTGCTTTATCGGGTAGACCACCTTGAAGTATCGCTCCAGTGTCAGGGCGACCAGGTTGTAGCTGGATGACATGAGGAAGCTCCAGAGAGGAACCTTCCCCAGCCACATACGACAGTAAATCTCGTCTGCCAGACCCGACAGGTAACGACCGTCGTATTCTATGAGGGTCGTGAGGAGCAACGTCGTTGCGGTCAGGAAGTCCAGAATGCTCTGGTTGACGATGAAGACGTTCGTCATCTTCTTCCGGAGACTTTTGAAGCCGAGCAAGATGGCGACGACCATGGCGTTTCCCACAAGGCCCAGAGTGGATATTACAATGTAGATTATCTTCATGGCGGCATCGCGTATGGATAGGGTGATGGACTCTCCTTCCTCGACACTTCCGGTCGTCATTCCCAGAGTAACGTAGAAAGGGTCTAAAGTGACGTCGTAGAGACTGGTGAGATCCTGTACGACTGTGGTGTCGCCAGATAGGAGACTACCCATTGTCGTTGCATTTCGTTCTACCATGGATCTGAGATGGTAGAAAAGACATACTATAGGATAAATGACGTCATGCTTTAACTACATAAATCAGGGTAACTTTCGGATATTAACCAGCTCGCACAGCATATAATCACTATAAAAACTGCTAAAACACACAAGGAAAATATCGAAACTATTTTTTTTAAATTCACATCAATCCTTGAGCAATCAACGTGAGCGAGTTCGACACGACTACAATGAAAAAATAGACTGGAGCATTTTCGATACAGATTAAAAATTAAATTTTGTGCACAATTAACTTGCACACAACAAACATAAAATAGACAGTCATTATTGATGAATATTGTTTCGTGCCAGGTTGCAACTTGGCCAATTTATATGCAAAGGCTCAAGTTTCAAAGGAAAAAAATAGGTTTGGGTTAACTTTGTTAAGCACAGGGTTCGTGTAATCATCAAAGAGCCACGTTCTATAAGGTTTGTCGTTTGAATAGCACCGTTTAAATTACAAACAACTGTTTCGATGTTATATAATTCTAATAGAACGTACTTCAGGCCTATTACATTGGACATTGGGGTGGTGGGCTAGATATTGCAAACGCGGACACAATCCAAATGTAATATTAACATCCGTCACTTCAGAAAATTCTGCAAAACTAGTTAGGACAAATTTAGCATTAGGAATAGGAGTTTACTAACTTTCAGTTACCCGTGTTTGACATCTCAAATAATACGTGCAGTCCACCCAAAATTGTCTTTATTTTATAAAACTGGACACTGGGTGTCTATATTTGCATGATCAGTGAATGATTATGTTGAACACGTGTCAATATCTTGTCAGCATACAAGCACCCTGAATGACCTGGCAAAGAGTTAACTGACAAAACAGACTTTGAACTTACGAGTATGTACTAGTCATTTTCCCGTGCGTCTGTGTAATCCTGTTGCTGGTCCTATCGTGAATACTGGATCCCTGTGCTCCTTTGCACACGAACGGATCGTTTGTGCACGAAATCTCACTCAACAAAGAACCTGGGAACGAGATGATCCTGTGTTTAAGTCCGTGGAAGTGTGATCGCGGGCCGGTGTCATGCCCGTGCTGCTATTGGCTGTCACTGGGTAAGCCGCAGCTAAGGCGTAGACAGCAGCAATGGATGCGGTGACCTACTCCAAGCGAATCCTGCCTTGGTGGCAGAGGCTGGAGTTCTCTGTCATCATTGGCTATTAGCTCTGTGGGGCTTACTGCCTTGTGCGGTTGTGCCGTGCACATCACACGAGCAGTCAACCTGAGAGCCTATCTGAGAGCCCGGAAATGGAATAGTCTGAGCGTGATGATCTCGTTCTAGTTCATAATCCACAGGCCTCCAATTGGAGTATTACGTGGATGATTACCAAAGGAAGATTTGGATTTAGTCGTGTCAGAACTGTGGTAAATAACCACATACTGACACTACTAGATGATCAGTAGAGGTCAGTTTCCGTTGTTTCAATTTTCTTTTCCCTTGTCCATGATCGTTACTGGCGGACGTTACCCGCGATCGTTTCAGCTTGACGAATAAGGGTTCCAGCAATAGAATAGAAGTTTTAGTTTACACCTTTTTCTCACTTTATGAAACGATAGAACAGCAACCCTGGCTCTTATTGCATCAGCGACACCTCGGATATTCAGAGGAGTAAATTACAATGTCTCTTTTCGGCTTTGTGTATTTTAGGCGTAATACATGGCAAGAAAAAGACGTCCTACAAAATTATAAGTGCTTGACATGGATATCCCCAGTCAAACTGTTGCTCTTTAGTAAAGTGAAAAAATCTATCATCTTGCGGGTAATGGTCACTCGTGGCTTTAACACATGCAGTTATTTCGCCACCGGAAGTTGTGCTTCTCACTAGGTGAGTCTGGTCTGGCCTTTATCAAAACATATGTGAGAAAAAATAATTTTCAAATGTTAAGAAAAGATGAATTGGTGTTAGAAGCATTTCTCTGCCTTCCCAGACGCTTTTTTTTTTGGGGGGGGGGGGACTTAAACTTTACTGAAACGCAACACTGAAAAACCTTACACTACAATTATTCTACGAGCATACAAACGCACGGCTCAACCTCGGCGCTGGTATATTTGGGCCAGAATTCTCAAAAAATACTTAAGTCTAAGTTTTGACTTAAGTCAGCAATCTAAGCAATACGATTGGGTAAGAATCTGCATTAAGTCAAACTTAGACTTAAGTATTGTCGAGAACTCGGGCCTAGTTCCCGTCAAATCACCGAGGATAAGCAAGGTGAGGCTCATGGATCAGCACTTCGGTGACCGCCAAAAGTGCCACCCCGTTGTTGTGTTGAAACCGGGTCGTCTGGTCGGCATATAGATAAACCTAAGGACGCATATGGAACAAGTCACTGTGCGAAAAGAAGAACCCTGGGATTCCTCGAAAAGAACAGGAGCATGTCCCTTGTCCCGGGTGTATGCCTGTTAGCCATACGGTCTAAAAAGTTCTACACCAGCTTAACCCAAAGTCCAATTTATGCGCACAAAATATTTATATCACCCCACCGGGTATTGTGTGGCTGAAGAATGAAACAGAAAAATTCCATTCAGTGAACCCCATTCATTTCTTAGTTCGTTCATTTTTTATTCTTTGTTCTTCGGTCGTTGCCTCATTGTTTTTTTGTTTTTTTTTCATTCATTCATTCATTCGTTCGTTTGTTCGAAACTGCTAGGGATTCGGGTGAGATGAGGTGAATTTGCCTGTAATTTTTTCACAAACAGCAAGAGTGAAGTCAGCTGCCATAGAATCGATGTTCACTATATGAGTCATATACCTCAATACTAGTATTTGGCTCTGTGTCCACACCATGAAGCAAAAAAAAAAAAAAAAAAAATCAACAACAACAACATCTATGGTCTGATTCATCTGCTAAGACCTCACAGAAATATAACTGCAGTGCATTGTTTCCTGAACAAATGGCGTTTGCTGTTTGACTACATGCATTTCTCCGCTAAAGAAAATAGTGCTTAAGATACACCCCAGAGACGTTTACAATATTTCATTAATAATTTATCATTTATCATTATCATTTATCATCTGCGAATTCAGATGATAGCACCAACGTTAGATGGCCATTTCTGTAATACCTAAAGTGAAAAACGATTAAATATTAAAAAGTCATTAAGGTTGTTAAACTCTTCAAGACTCATTAAAACTCATTAAATTATTTAATGGAAACGAAAAAAAATAGCTCGAAAGAAACGCCCTCTAATTATACTCCTCATATCACTTGTATGTCACGTGATATTGGATCTATATCACGTTATATCATGGGTTCGCTGAGACTGTTTTGGTAATGTAGTGGGCCAGCCACGGGTTCGCTGAGACTGTTTTGGTAATGTAGTGGGTCAGCCACAGGTTCCCTGAGACTGTTTTGTTAATGCAGTGGGTCAGCCACAGGTTCCATGAGACTGTTTTGTTAATGTAGTGGGTCGGCCACGGGTTCGCTGAGACTGTTTTGGTAATATAGTGGGTCAGCCACAGGTTCCCTGAGACTGTTTTGTTAATGTGGTGGGTCAGCCACGGGTTCGCTGAGACTGTTTTGTTAGTGCAGTCGGTCAGCCACAGGTTCCCTGAGACGGTTTTGTTAATATAGTGGATCAGCCACGGGTTCCCTGAGACTGTTTTGTTAATGTGAATGTGACATCATCAGCGAATGTGACATCATCAGCCAAATTGAGTGATCAAGACTGGCGGATTGAGAAACTCTGTTTTCCATTATGGAAATTACTGTTAGTCAGAAAAAGACACCACTGAGATTAAGAAATCGTGATACAAAAAAAAAATTAAACAAGGCGTAACATGTGTCCAGTTCAATAATATGTGGGTTTGTGTCTCGCGTGACTGTATTGTCCTTTGATGTTACTTTAATCAGTGTGACGCGACGGCCGTTGTTATGCGAAATATCCTGATGTCTTGCTGTGCAGTGCATTCTGGTTATTATACATCTTATCCGGTTTTAGCCCTGGGGAAGCTACTTTTTATATCCGCTTCTCTTAGGTCACACAGACCGCTAATGGCACGAAATCTCAAGGTAACACCCAATTCAGCCATACTTGAGCAGGTGTTTAGTGCATTCGGAGCAATGCAAACAAATCATTATGGGTTATAAACCCAAATACCAAATCAAATTTTCTGTTCGATATACATACCACCATTTTGTCTGTTTACTACTTTCTGTCATGGCAAATGTTTGTGGATGGTGAAACTAACATAACTTCAACTACTCTTGCTCCTTTTTAGCTCTTCTTGACTTTTGTCAGCAGAGCTACTGTCGTGGCACAGACTTCCGTCCGTCCGTCGTCCGTTAACTTTGGTTTCTCGGAAATCGCTTTATGGATCCAGGCCAAATTTTATGGGAGACTACCTATCTGCATATCTCCAGACCATTTCTTCTTCTTCTTTTTTTTTTTTTTTGTTTTTTTCAAAATTTTCAATTTTAAAAATTTTTACGATATTTTTCGTTTTCGTTAACATGGGACGCTATGGGAGCAAAAATTTCAAAACGCTACTCCAGTTTTCGTCCGATCTGAACCAAACTTTACGATAAATAAGGCAGTCATAAGGAATGTAAAGTTATGGATATTTTGGCGATGTGCTAAAAATTGAAAATTTTAAGTCACTTTGAAATTTTAACATGGGAGTCACTGGGAAAATCCTAAAATGTGCAATATCTTACAACGGCTGGACATAGAGCGAAATGGACGACAATTTAGGACTTGATGTACTGCAGTGTACATATGTTAAGGGTACGTTTGATTCCCGATTTCTTGAGTTTGGTTTGGGGTCATTTGGTACATTTTGCACAATTTCCGATTCTTCGATCTTCGAAAAGACACTACTCCTTCAACAGTTTTCATCAGATTTCAACCACATTTCTGGCCGGCTCGGAGTCAGAATAATGGTCTGGGTTGGGACATCACTGCTTACCCGTGGGGTGGTGTTTCAG
>JAAUYG010151789.1_pt1 | contig 11266 bp, 4 predicted proteins | sample 7278091 | NCBI WGS metagenome assembly JAAUYG01 (sample SAMN14350201, study PRJNA611818) | marine sediment metagenome | isolation source: surface marine sediment (0.6m) | place: French Polynesia: Moorea | collected 2018-08
CAAAGCGGCGCAGTACAAAGACCTTGTGATGGTGAAGAGTTCACCATTACCTAGTCTCAAGGAAATTATTGATTCTCAGTCCCCTGCAAGTTCCCCAGTACCCACCACTTCGGGATCTGCCAAAGTCACTTCTTGTGTGTCACGTGAAAATAGCTCGAGTGTGCTCACTAAGTCAAGCTCTAAGTCAAAGGGCCCCGAGGGGTCTGCCTCTCCCAGTGAACCTGCACCGAAAGCCCACATAGCAGCAGCAGCAGTACCAGAGTCATCATCAAAGATGCCCGTGTCTGTGAGCCTCGTACAAAGCATGACTAGTCAGGGCCAGTCGCACCACCACAAGTCCGGGGAGAAGAGAGAGACGCCTGTAATTAGCGTCTCTGACGCAGTGGTGGGGAAAGCGTGTGAAGCCGGGGCCGCTGTCGTCCCCGCTCAGGTGGCAGGCAAGTCACTTCCTGCCTTGGGACATGAAACGCCTCCTGTCAACACCGCAACAGGTAACGAAGCCTCAGCCGTCGTCGTCACGAGAACCAAGTCAGCAGCATCGCGAGCGTCTCCTGCTGCAACAACAAGACCAGCGCCACTGCCCGTCACGACCGCCACTGGGAAGTCCGCTTCGTCCGTGACGAGTTCTCACCCGGCGTTTGCAGCGATACTGTCAGCGCCTCCAACAACAGCCGCGTTGAATCACGTGACAAGAACGCCAGCCGCTGCGAACTCTGTTGACGCCGCGGAAGTCGCAAACGCCGTCAATGCCTTTATGGCGGAACCAACGCCGACCCAGGATAAACTCTACGCCATGGACAAAACGGACCTGCAGCGCGTCTCATCCATCCTCGACGACACAGAAGACAAACTCGCCGACGAAGACTTTGACTTCATCACTGATGAGGATCTGGAAGAACTGGAGCAAGATGACGATGACGTGGAAGACGAAGATGGAGAAGAAAACCTAATGGAGAGGAACAAGGAATTCAGAAAGAGCAAACGAAAACGCTCGGAGAACCCCATCTGGAAATCCCTGCTCACGGGAAAAGTCTACGAGGAAATTCTCAACAACCTGGAGGGGAATCCACCACCCAATAAGAGATCACGGAAGGACGCCAGTGACCCGGATGTGAGTGTTACATTTCCAGGAATGAGTCAGGAAATGGAGGACCTGCCAGTTAAAGTGGAAGCCATCCCGCAGTTGGACTGCATCAAAACCGAACCGTTTGACCCGGATTTCCCGGATCTGGATCAATTGGAAGCCGCAGCATCTTTAGAATCTCCTACTGGATCCAGTTCAGATCAATCCATCTCACCCCCAGCGATCAGTCCAAAGATAGAGCTGACAGATGTCTCCGGTTCGGATCTTACTCGGCGACACTACCACCACCACCACCACCACCATCACCCGGGCATGTCAGACAAGAGGAGCAAGAGCCAGAGTTTTGATTGCTTCGTCTGCGGCAAGTCGTTCAACAGCGAGAAGTACCTCACGATGCACATTAGTCTCCACGGGACGGTCAAGTGCGCGGATGAGTTGTTAATCCCAGAGCCTGAGTCACCAGAGAGCACCAATGTCCCGTCACCCGCGGCGAAGCAGGTGCCGGAAGTCAGTTCCCGCCACCAGATGGCACATCCGGGTCTTATTCCCGAGGCATTGAACACGTCTAGTCTCACTCCGCACCAGCAGCTCACCCAACAGGTCGCAGCCCTGCAACAGCAGTCGCGCCAGCTGCAACAACAGTCAGCCCTTCTGCAGCAACAACTGCAACAACAAAAAGTCAAAAACAGCAGCAGCAGTAGCAACGTCAAGAAAAGTCCCACGGCCATTAACAGAATCGTCAGCGAGGGTGGAGGTTGGTCGTGCACTTTGTGCAACAAAACTTTTGCTCACAACTCCGGCTATAAGAACCACATGCGAACCCACTCGAACGAGCGCCCTTACGTGTGTACCATTTGTGACATTGGCTTCAAGGAGAAGTACCACCTGAAGAAGCACAACCTCTTCATACACAGTTCAGAGTTGCCCGAGAAGTGTCGTTTCTGTGGAAAGCGCTTCAAGGATTCCACGGCGGTTCGCGCCCACGAACGGATCCACAGTGACGAGAGGCCGTTCGCTTGCCGACGCTGCACGAAAACCTTCAAGACGTCGGAGTGTCTCTGGCATCACGAGCACCGAAGCAAGACGTGCGGTCAGGCCCTGGGGGACATCATCGCCAAGGAGCGAGCGCAGAGAAAACGGCGCAAGTTTCCGAAGAACGATCCGGAGCCCAAGATACAGATCAAGGAGGAACAACCTGAGATGATTCCGGTTGCGAATCCTGACGAGGCAGCTGTTCTCAATGACCACGGCGCGACGAGTTCTGTAGCGGCGATCACAGCAGCGAATGCAGCGATTGAACGCAACGTCCAGGCGATCATGATGGCGGAACAGAGGAAGGCAAAGGAGAACCAGATTCACAAAGAGTATCTGATTCCGGATGTGGTCATCAAGATGGAACAGGATGAACTTCAGCGCAATTCCAGCTGCAGTCTACAGCAGCCGTTTCCCCTGCATGCTGGGCTGATACCCACGTTAAACAAACCCAGCGACTTTGTCCCGCCCCCCGTAACGAAGAATCAGAACCAGCCCAACCAGACAGTTATCAATATGTTGTCCCAGCCGCCCAGGCCTGTGCAGCCCAACCCGCTCCCGTCATCCACGCAACCCATACAGCAAGCAGTGCCGCAAGTTCCCATTGGCCGGCCCATAATGTCAACTATGGTGAAGCCTGTACAACACGTGCAACCTCAGCAGCAGCAGCAACAACAATCAGCAGCAGCAGCACAGCAGAAAGCAACACTGCCGCAACAAGCCCCACCCACGGCCACACGGCCTTTGCAACAACACCCACCTCAGGTGGTGTTGCCGCAGCAACAGAAACCACAGGTTGACCAGGTTCAACCCAGCAGCACCAAACCGCAACCTCCGCAAGCTGTGGTCCAACCACAGCCAAGACAACCACAACCCAGCAATGCTGCCCCATCTTCTTCAAACCCAGGTAAGCATGAAACTATTCCTTTAATTCGCTTGTCATCGGTTTCCTACGTTGGCCTTTTTTCCTGGATAAAAGCAATGTCAGTTGGCCAACGCACAACGCAGCTTGCTAGCAAAGCACAGAAAATGAAAGCCGCGAAGGTCTTGACTGTATGCATCTCAAACGGTGCAGCTGTGATGTCCCTCGGAGAGACTTCTAAGCCGTGTTCCCCTCAATTTAAAAAAGAAAAGAAGAAATTTTGTTTTCCGTGCACGCCTACAAGCACCAAAAAGAAACTTCATTTTTCATTTGGTTGTGTTGTGGACTCATCAAAATGAATTAGATCTGAAGGAAACAGTTTTTGAGAAGAAAGAACGAAGGCATGGAAAAACGCTCTTTTGTCAAAAAATTACATCATGAGATGCTTGTGAATCTTTGTTTCGTACACAAGACGAATTTAACACGAACATTTGACATGCAGCTTTCAATGTAATCTGTAATGCATCCATTAAAGTGAAAAAGAGTCAGAATCTATTTCCCGTTTTTCACAAAAAATTTCCTTCAGGTAGTTTCAAATTTGCGAGTCCTATTGTGTTGCAACACAAAGCAACTAATGACTTACAAGTTTTCCTGCCTTTTGCCTTTCTATTTTTGCTTCGAAAATGTCTCTGGTTCTTTTATTTACAGGCGACAGCAAGGATTTTGCATGCAAGCTGTGTAACAAGTCCTTTAAAGATGTATCCAGTTTCCAGCGCCATTGTAAAATACACACGGAAGAGAGGCCATTCATTTGTGAGATGTGCGATATTGGCTTCAAAATGAAGGTAGGGGATTTCGAAATCTCGTTTCTCGTTACAAGTTGATGCGTGGATCGTGTTTTTGTTTTTCAAAACAAAAATTGAAACGCCAGCGCGTTTCATTGTCGTGAAAGTCGACGCTGGGTGTCGTGACAATTTTGTGGATAAAGCATGGAAAAATTCGACCCCCAAGTTTTAAAGTTGCTTTCGCATTTTTCCGTGAATAAAAATAAACAATCAGTTCGTGATAATTGAGAATACAATCTGAAATCCGGACACAAAATATGAAGAAAAAAGCGCAAAAATAGCCAAAAAGAGAACAAAGTGGAGAAAAGTCAGCGTCTTTTTCTTTTGCGACTGAATCCACGACTCATTCCAAGCCGGTTTGTGTTACGTTTCCGCGCAATTTTGCAATCCAATGCAAGCAGAAATCAGAGACATTAGACAGTTTGAGCACCAAACGTAAGTTGCAATGCAAACTCAAACCCAACATAACTCAGATTTTTTGACCAATGACTGATGAGGGTGTAGCAAATTCTGCACATTTGATTGGCTTTCGCAACTGGGTTAAGTTGGGTTTGAGTTTGCATTGCAAATAACTTTTGGTGCTTAAACTGTCTATTGAAACACCTGCCCGGGTCTTTTGGTCAAAACACATCAAGCCTTTTTTTTTTGGGGGGGGGGTTTCTGATCCGAGTTTCTCACGTCCAGAAACTCAGTGTTTTACCGAAAGCGGAACTGTTTGCGCCTTCTTCTGTGGTTTTGCATCCACGTTTTGCTCATCCTACGTCCGCCCACAGGCAAGTTCCTTTCACAGGAGCATCCAGGTCTTAATTAGAGATTCAAAAAGTAGTGTTCCAGATTCATCATTTCCTTCAATATTTTTTTCTGCACCGGAAAAGCTGTATTTTTAATCAAAAAGCCTGGGATGATCTTTGTGCCTTTTGCAATGGAAAACTCTCCAGCAAAGCGCAGAAATTGTAAGGGAAACTTGACTGGGGGAAACTGTTTGAAGTGGGTTGACGCCCCGAGAGTTTTGCACCTTGTTGAAAGACTGTTCAGGCGTTTGTACTTTGTTCTTAATCCCTTCAAAACAGCTGCCATCAGAAACAATCATTCTGATGAATCAGTTTTGCAAGTGGTGCACCAATACTGTTTGCTCCAGCGCTTATTTTTCCAAGCCCAGTCATGGTCCTTTTATCAAACGGACTCTTGACTTATATGCCAGCAGATCCGCTCCTGAGAGTGGAAAAATGACAATGTATGAGAATGACGTGCAAAGGAAATTAACAGATGAGAGACAGGAGTGCATTTTTCACAACATTTTGCTTTCGCCAAAATCTCGAATTGACCGTGTCCGGATTGATTGACCGTGAGCCACCTGTACATCAAACCATGAAGCTCGTTCGTTTTGAGGCCTGTGACTGAACATCTTGGATCCTCCGCGCTTTCAAGACGGCAGTGATAGATACTGAAATTAACCTTGGGGTTGTATCACACGGGCAGGTTCACCTGAAGAAGCACAACCTGTACGTGCACTCGGATGAGTACCCCTGCGAGTGTCGGCACTGCGGCAAGAGGTTCAAGGACTCGAGCGCCGTCAAGCTGCACGAGCGAACGCACTCCGACTCGCGACCTTTCCAGGTACGGTGCATGTAGTTTTTCCTTGACGAGGAGTCACAGGGTATTCTCAACAAATTGTCTCTTTGCGCACTTTTTCCTTGACGAATGTTATTCGCGGAAGAAACTGGGTACAGAAGGAAACAAACTTCTGACTCGTGTTTTCTGGGGAAAGTGCTCAGAAAGGAAGGGAAAACTTGCTCAGAATACCTTTCAACCAGACACTGACGAGTCTCAACAAATTGTCTCTTTCCTTCTGTTTGCAGTTTTTCCTTGATCTCAACTTGCCTCTTTCCTTTTTGGTGGGCTCTTTTTCCTTGACGAGTCAGAGGGTATTCACGCACAAATTGTTTCCTTCCTTTTTTGCACGCAGTTCAGTTTTTTCCTTGAATAGCCCACAGACGAATCACAGGCAAACAGGTTCAGCCACTTTGCTGCAAGGTTTCTCAGTGTGTACCAAACAGATTGAGTGACATCCAGGAATATCGTTTCAGCATTCTGCTTTTTGGTCGTTACAAGGCTGTTTACCTCGAACCAGAATGTAGAAGAATAGAACCTGAAAGGACCAGAGAGAACGTTTTTGATTCATTTCATTTCCGCTATTTTCAGTGTGATGGTTGTCAGAAAGCATTCAAGACGAGGGAGAATCTGTGGGGTCACCAGCACAGGGGCAAGTGCATGGCGACCAAGAACAAGCCAGCGTTTGTCGGGGTTGGGCTATCTAAGGAATGCTTCAACGGGAAGCCTTCTCCAATGAGCGCCCACGCCTCGTTGAGCGACCACCAGATTGGCGCGCATGCGTCCGTCGCCGATGATCACGTGACCGCGCAGGCGTATGTGAGCACTAGCAACATCACGGCGCAGGCGATAATCCAGAATAACCAAGTGACGGCGCACGCTATGTTCAACAACAGTCGCGTCACGGCCCACGCCTCTATCGTCAACAACAAGCTCCACGCCCAGGCCTACGTCACCAACCCGTCAGACCCAACAGGCGAGAAATCCTCCGTGGATGTCAACCTGGAAAAGTCCAAGACAGAAACGCGGAGTGCTTCAAAGCAAAAGGAAAAGGACATGAAGGAAGATAAGGCGGGAGGTCCTGGGAATGGGAATGGAACACAAGGCTCCAAGTCGCCCCAAGATAAAGACGCTATGAAGGCTAACTGCTATTCTCTGGAGGATCCGCAGGCGTTGGATGCGTCGGTGCTGACTAGTCAGATGCGCGCGGCGATCTCGAGTACCCCCGTCGCGAGTATAGACGACGAGCCCAGCCCAGCCACGACTCCGCTGACCAGCGCGACATCGTCCCCGGCCGCCGTACTGAAGCCGCCGGGCGTTAACGCCTCCCACCCACCGCCGACGTCTCAGCCGCAGCCCCGGGAATCCATCTCGGCAGTCCTGAACCGGAAACCAGCAACGACGACGGCACCGGGGGCCCCGCCGAATATCGCCGTTCCCGCCGAGGCCGCGGTGTCCCCGACCGGGACTCCCAGTCAGACCTCCCCGTCAGCCAAGTGGCCCACCCTGAAGGAGTTCCTTGCCAAGGGAGTCACCGGTACCACCATGTCACCCCCTGCACAGGTCACCAACTGGTTCAACGACAACCATGCCGAGCAGGTGAAGAAGGTTCAGAACAACAACACGAAGATGACCACGGCGAATGACTACCCGACCATCAAGGAACGCCTCATGGGGAGTTTCTTCGCGAACACAGCGGCGGGCATCGTGGACCCCCCGCCCCGGCAGCAGAACACGGTGGGGATGGTGACGCGCAACCAGCCTCCCCGGGGTGTGCCCCGTATCATCCCCGGCGGGCCCCTGCCCCCTCCTTACCCCGCAACTAACAAGCTCAGCCCACCACCGCCTTACCCCGTAGCCAAGTCCCCAGCATCAGCCGTCACCACCTCCCCAACCGCTATGGAGATAGCCAGCATCATGTCCTCAGCGGGCGGCGGGGCCATCCCGTCGTTCCAATCCACCTTCCTGAGCAAGCGCACACCCCCGCTACCCCCCATCAGCTCCCTCGGCTCTAGTCCCGTCATGATGCGCGGGGAAGACCCCAGCATACCCATCGTCTACTGGGACGAGGATTCCTCAGAGAAAGAGTCGCACTGGCACGGGAGTGGGTCATCCACCTCCTCAACGGACTCCATGTTCCATGACATGTCCATGGCAGAGAAAATGCTAACTCAATTGTAAAGAGAGACTCTGTTCGGCAGTCTTAAGGCAACTTAATTAACTGCGTCTCGCATTGACATTTAACTGTAATTATAAACTTTGTTCCATGTTAAATGTTCTTCGTTAACAAAGAAAAGATTGCTAGTATTAAGGTTAACACAGACAATACTGTCTGCCTGCAGGCCAGAAAGAGAGAGAAACAAGGTCATAAAGACTTAAAAATGAGACAGAAGAACGGTGTGTGTTGTTCAATCAAGTTTTTAGCTGTTTTCTGAAGTGAAAATATTTGCGTTGTTGTTATTTCCAGATGTGAGATCTGTGTGAGATTTCTGTGAGTTGATCGTGCGCTTTGTGTTTGGGGATTTTTTTTCGGTCACGTATATATTATATACACATGACGCGAACCCCCTTTTACGTTGAATGAGATTTGAAAGGAAGGATGGCTCTCAGGGCTATAAACAGTGTACACTCTGTATGTAATGTACATAGCTCATGATATTCAATAACAAAACGGCATCCAGTGCATTAGCCAACTTGTAAATAATTCAATCTTTGGTGTTAATTTATTGTAGCGACTTAGTGGTCCTCGTGACCATGCAAGTTTTAGTATTTTTGTACAGCTTCTATCCTTTTAACATTTGCAGCAAAAGTGAAGAGCGAATCAAAGACAGTATTGCCACTGTAAATATGAGCATTGTTTCATGTTACGATAAGCGAAGACTTGTAGCTCAATATGTTTTGTCATAACATTGCTTAAAATCTTGAGGTTCATACAAATTACTGTTTTGAACATTTCAGGACAACTTCAAAGATGAAAAACATTGCCGCATGCATGTGAAAGACCAAAAGTTAGCTTTTCAAATTTCTCTCTCTCTCATCAAAAAGAAGTAACGTCGTTAGTGTGAGTGCAGAAAAAAAAGACATTTTAATTCAGAACTTTTAAATCAAAGACAATAATGGCCTTATTACCAGTCACTGCAAATTAGGCAACGCCTTAACTCCCGTCCTTGTGACCTTTTCCTTTCAATAATTCAAACTTTTGATGACAATTTTAATGTCGGTTGCGCCTTAATGAGCAAAAACGTCCATTTCCACTGCACCGTCGTCCAGCTTTGCATCCCGTCCTGAACAAAGTCCATTCAATACAGAAATATTTTTTGATGCGTGATGCTCGATTTCTGGGATAAATCTTGACAAAAGGTGATACAAGAGAGTTACGGGGACAGGTGAAGGTGAGCCATAGAAAGTCCCTGTGGAGGATATTACATGTCCAGGAAAACATGCGTTGGGTTTCCGTCGACGGTCCATCCTCCTGTTGCAGGTTTTCATGGAATCACCCTGGTTGCACTTGGCTTCTCTTGATTGTAAACTCTGTGGCTAATTAGAGAATGAAACCTGTTGAATTTTACTGATCGGAGCCTGCCTCAGCACGTGAAATTCGATGATTAGTTGAGCCTTTTTAGCATGTTATATTATAGTTCTTGAACCCCGTTCACACAGGACACACAACACACGACAAAAGAACCGTGCTGTGAACAGGAGTGTTAACACAGCATGCAAACAGCATCAAAGGATTTGCGAGCAGATCAGCCTGCGCATCCTGTGTGAATGTGGCCTCACAAAGCCCTGTTCACACCGGATGCAAAACCGCAAATTTGCGTCCAAAATCTTTGTTTCTTGCATTCTGTGTCATTGGCAATAGGTTCCACTTTTTTGTTTGTGTGATTTGCGTCCTGTGTGAACGGGGGCCTTCAAAGATCGGGAATTTCAATTCCATGCAAATGACAAGAAAGCGCACAATTCGGAAGTAGACTTTTACTGCAAAAGATTTGGATACAGGTTGGTCCCGCTTGATCCGAACAAATAAAAAAGAACAAAAATTCTTTCAAATTGAGGGAATTTTCTAATTAAGCGTGCAGAATAGCGGCGATTGAGATGTTTCTTCAGGACTTTGAATTATCCGGGATTTCGGATTATCCATATTCGGATTAAGCGGGAGGTACCTGTATGTTGCTTCCCTCGTGTGACGGATTTCTTAGATGGAAACGCAAAATGTTCAGATTTTTGCTTTCAACGGAACTTTGCAATTGAATAAAAACTCTCGAATCAAAGTGCAAAAAATGTTGCCCGCTGCATAAATTTCTGACAAAGAACTTCACCAAATGTCTGCTTTGTGGAAAACAATTTCAAAAGTACATGTCTCGCAAGGATCTCTTTTAATTTCACTGCCAATTGCTTGGAAAGTACTGAAGTCTTAACTGTACAAAAAATGTCTGTACAAACTTGTACTTTTGTACATAATCGCTAGATACTACAACTGTAGATTTGCAGGACATTATCCCAAATACCATTTTGATATTTGTGCTGTTTTAGTATTCCGTACCATTCATAGATAATTTTCCATTTGCGAATGAACCAATGGCGTTTTTATATAATTGACCAAGATCTAGTCTTGTGTACAAAAAATAATTTGTGTAAATACACAGTGAATGTGAGGTAATACTTTTTATTGGCATCTAAACTTCTGCATGCAATTTTAGTACTTTGTCCAATCATCTGGCGTATTTTCTTCTCCACTTTTTTTGTCAGTGTGGTATCATTTTTAGGAAGGAAAATACTTTTTCTTAGTGAGTTTTCTGGCAAATTTTGTGGCATTTGGCTTTGTTTTTATACTTTCCTGCTTGACTTTTTTTGAGTTTTGTGTTCAAACTGCTCTATTGTAGCTGTTTGCATGCTGAAAACATTCCATATGCTATAGAAATGCAAGGAAGAAATTGATGTAGCTATCGGCAGGCCGATGAATTTTGAATCCAACTACGGCAAAATGTTGAGCGTGCTCTGGCCACGTCAGACAATGGATGCTTGCTTCTTTTTTTGCGAAGGCCCAACAAGACCTGGCAATACCCGAAAATAGGGAAATGAAAAAAAATGAAATTCAGTTTTTCCGTCAAAGACACGCATTATCTATCAGTTTTGACATTTTTGTTGTCACTTATGGAGTGAATAACTTTTTGCCAAAGCTCATTAACATGCTGTTATTTTCTTGAGGGGGGGGGGGGAAACTGAAATTCCATCTTTTGAATTCCCCTATTTTCGGGTAGAGCCCAAGACCTTGATTCTCATTTCCTATGTTTGCTACACCATTACAAAGTATTAAAATCAAAAAACGCTGTTGTGAACTGTAATGTAGATGTCTGATTAAGCTGATGTTGTCTGTGCCACTTTCGTCATTGCAGATATTGGAAAGATCATTTCTGACCAGAGGCGAACACAATTTACTGTGTTTGCTTCATCAGATGTTTATTGGTTAGTTTCAAAAGTTGACATTGTACAGTGCATCGTCTTTCGTTCGTGCTTTGCATGCGGCATTGTCTTGTTCGTAATTGTCAGTGAGAGTCACCCCCTCCTCCTCAGTGCTCAGTAAGTTGCTCTTTGAATTGCATGAACAATCTTGTCTTTGGATACAAAAAACAAACAGATTTGAACACAGGGTCAAAAGCATGAAGAAGTTCAAACTTAGCACAAAAACAGAGGCCTATGAAAAATGAAGTCCGCAGTGTTTCAGATTCAGGATTTCTTGTCACAAAAAAGAACACCAAAAAAGTGAAATTAACAACAGAAGTAACTGAGAGAAAATCCTGGTGTCTCATTGTCAAGTGCAACCTCATTGCA
>JAAUYG010300813.1_pt1 | contig 11264 bp, 14 predicted proteins | sample 7278091 | NCBI WGS metagenome assembly JAAUYG01 (sample SAMN14350201, study PRJNA611818) | marine sediment metagenome | isolation source: surface marine sediment (0.6m) | place: French Polynesia: Moorea | collected 2018-08
ATTATATAAAGATAACTGCTGATTTAAGGGGCAGTACTCAGAGCAGAGGGTGGGCACTGGAACGCAGGTATGCTCCACAGGGGTATAAGACCACCTGGATTTATCAATTAATTTCGGATCAAATGTGGTTTGAACTGAACATAACCGAGGGTTCATGAATATAACGTAAATCCCGGCACCGCACTTCAGTTGGAATCAAAGAGTCTGAATCTATAGGTCCGACAGCATTCCTGTTCTCTGGTTAAACTCTTGTCGGAAATTGCAAAGGTTGATGCCGTCGTCGTTTTGTTTGAATTGAAGGTTTATAGGGAAAATTCACATCATTGCCCGCCTAAAGGGTGGTTGGTGAATGTCCGTGTGGACAGAACAAGAAAACAAGGGCGCTTATCAGCGTCGAGGCCGTAGTCCATCCATGCCCCAGAACAGGATTTAAGTTTTTGCCTGGAGGTCGACGTCCGGCGTTTACAATGGCGACAATGCGGCCTGAAAACACGCTGACCTTTACAGGAAAATGTTAGCCTACATTCCATCTTTTTGCCTCTCCACTCACAAATGCAAAAAATAAGGGGTTTTTTTTCTTGACGTGGAAGCAAAGTCATGTTGCATGAAACACATGAAAATCTGGGTTGACAAAACCACCGAGGCTACACAACAACACTGCAGCCAAGATAAACACAAAAACGCAAAGGCAGAAATGGAAAACCACAGCGAATAGCGGTCTCCTTTGTGTGTGAGAATGCCCACCAGCGAGAAACAATTACAAGACGGTTAAGTGCGAGGTGGACAGGTGGGGGACGCAATGATTCATGGGTGGTTAGTTGGCTCCCCAGACGCGGATCCGGATGCAGGCAAAAAGCAACTGAGGCCCATTCGCAATTCGCACCGGACACGAAGTGGAATTGGTCCCGAATTGAGCGGACGAATTGACATGGCTGCATTTCTGTTGCAATTTGCTTGTTCATTTCGGGAAAATTCATCTGCAGTGTGAATGGGGCTTTACTGGCTGGTGGGCTCCTTTTTGGGCCGGGCCGCTTCAGCAAGCCAAGCGGCCTGTGTGGGGCACACTGCCACTATTGTTTTTGTTGTCCTGGTCATTGTTGTCATCATTGTTCACCCCGACAACACTAGACCCCTACCCCACCCACCTATCTCTCAATCAAATGCCAGTCATGACCTGATCACTTGATGTGGATGCGGCCTCGGCACTGACAAGCGTCCTTGTTTTCTTCTCTGTTCAGGTACCAGTTGGTTGGAGACAAATATCTGGGGAGAATCATCACACAGGTGAACACCAGTGCATCAGCCAAAATTCAATGGATCCGCCCTTGTTGCTGTGTTGTATTGTTGGCCAAAGGGGCAGCCAGGAGTTTAGGGCCAGGGTTGGTGAGAGGAATGTATAGTGGACCCCTGTGATCTATTGGCCTCCTCCTCCAAGTCAAAACAATTCCTTCTCTCCCGCCAACAACACAAACACCGAAAATACTGAAGCAAATTGCCTTTTTCAAAAGGAATGTTTAATTTCCTCTTGTATTTTACAGTCTAAAGTGTTCTTGCATTTTTTGGAGTTGGTATATTTTTATCTGTACGAAACCTCAATTGATTCATTGCATCTGAAGTTTTTCTTATCTTGCAAGTGTTTTTCCCTCTTTTTTTACAAAACAAAAACACCAACAAATTCTAACATTGTTCAATTGTTTCTTGTTTTGGTGAGAATATTTGAAATTGCAAAAAATCAAATTTGTTGAAATGGCTTTGCTGGAACTGTTGAAACCAAATTCATGCGATTTCAAGAGTCACAGCTCTGGCCGACTTCTGCACATGCGCCGATCTTCCAAATGGACAATCATTTCTCCAAAAGGAAAACCAAACGCGACACAAAGCACAATTTAAATTCGGAGGAAGTTTTGCAATTTGAGAACATTTTGGCCTGTCCTTGGTGAACCAAACCCATGAACTGTCTCCCCATTTCTTTCTTTGGCCAAACCTGCGCACAAGTCAGCAACCTTGTCCTTTGATGTCCCATCACTGTCACATAAATCTCCAAGATCTATGTGCCCAACATGCAAAGTGCATTGGACTTTTCAAACCTCAAGAAAATGACAATAATAGAGTTTCATTTATTCCCATGGCAACAGGTTGTTTTCCTGGGTGACTTCCTCAAAAAAATTGTGCACCCCCTACCAACCTGTTGTTGGTGTAACTGTACATTTTTTGAATGTTTTTATCTGGGAAAAACATAAATAAAATTTAGCTGAATGAACATCATATTTTTGGGGGTGTAGCCGTGCAGAGACATGTGTTTTGCATATTTCTTTCTCCGCACTTGGGTGCAACAACCGAAAGGAGTTTTTGCCTGTGGAAATCGGTGATGCTTTTTTGGCGCAGAGGTCATCCTCAAGCGGCACGCAATGCTGAGGATTTTTTATGACCAACAGGAAAAGAGAGACCCAAAGTTATTTCAATAATTTCTCAGGTTTGGGAACGTGAGACAATATTCCATCATGACCCAGGGATACCCAGGGATACCCAGGGATACCCAGAGATACCCACCCAGTAGGGTGACGTGTGGCTTAATTTTCACCCCAGTATGGGGTACCCTAGGTACCCCTGGTGAAAATGCAATCTATGCGTCTTCAGTCCACTTTTTCTCTCTGCAGGAGGGGTATGTTAAACCCCTATGAAAATGCAAACAAAATACGTTTTCAAATCTTGCGTATTTCTTTTCAAATCAATTTTTTCGGAGGAAGTTCAATTTCACAAGACTAAAGACACACTCTCTCTCTCTCTCTCTCAAATCTCTTTTGTCTCTTTTTCTCTCTTTTAACAACATTTTCTTTCTTTCTTTCTTTCTTTTTCCGTTTCTCTTTCTGTTCCTCCCTCTCTCCAAAGACGTATTTCTCTTCTGCATTTCTTTCACTCTTTTCTCTTGCTCTCTCTCTCCTCTCTCTCTCATTCTCTCTCTCTTCCCCTTCACCTCTTTTTTCCCTCCCTCCTTCTCTCCCTCTTTCTCTCTCTATCTCTCGTTGTCCTCTCTCTGTCTGTCTGTCTCTCCCTCCCCCTCTGTCCAGGTGGCCCATCTACTCTCCCTCCCTCCTGTGATCAGCACTCAGAACATTCCCGGTGCAGTCTACTCGTTATTGAGTGATAATTATGACTCGTTGATACTCGTTGTCATGACAGCTGTTGTCATAGATCAGACGTGCCAAGTACTCACGAAGATACTCACAAGAAGTTCTAGGAGTACTGGCATACGAATAAACGTTTTTTTTCTGCTTGTTTCATCATCAGTTTAAAATTACAAAGACACTTCCAGAACTGTTCCCTCCCTTTCCAAACATTTCCCAACTGTCACTGAAACAAGAGGCCACACCAAAGGTGTGGATGCTCTCCATGGGATCTGTGGGATACTGCAGGTAGGATTTGTCACAACAATTTTGTTTCTCCTGAAATGTTAGAAAACTGAAGAGTCAGAAAACGCCCAAAAATACCAATATCCAAAGTTGTCAAACAGCTACAGGAACGCAGAAATAATCTGGAAAACACCCAATCACAAAAAAGGCATCACCAAAAAGATGATCCATCCAGCGAATTCCCAGCTGTAACATAAAATCCTGGAAAAGAGATCGTGAAAAGAACAAAAGAGATCAAGGTAAGGGATCTTCACCATGAAGTTTCATCCCCATTTATAATCCTGTTTTGATGACAGATCTAATTTTACAGCGTCCCCAAGCGTCCACCAATGGAGCAAATTTTGTCCCTTGAATATCCCATACAACAGAAGAAACGCTTATTTTAACTGTTGCCCAAAGTGTGGTGTTTTGTCTTAATTAGTTACCAGGTAAGTGTAAACAATGGCACGTGTGTGCAGAAGGCAAAAGGCTGGGGAACAGTACTGATCAGGAGGGACTAGATCAGTAAATAGCCCGCAAATTGGTGATTCCACTCTCTCTCTCGTGAACTCGCGCTCTCTTTCTTTCTCTGTCTCTCGGTGTCTCACAGCAACAAGGCCGTACACACAGTGCACTGGAGAAGGGGTGGGGTGGAGGGACTCTACCCTCTTGCCTTTTGTCCCTCTCTCTCCCCCTCACCTCAGTGTCTTCATTCTTCATGTTCCTATTTTCGTCTCTCTCTTTCGTATTCGTCTCCATGGATGTTCCTCTCCCTTTTCCTATCTGTCTCTGTCTCTCTCTCTCACACACTCTCACTTTTCACATCTCCAACCTTCTCTCTTTCTTATTCTCTCTGTCTATTCATCCTCACTTCCCTCTCTCTCTCCTCTTCGTCTTCCTCTCCCACTCTCCCTCTCCATATCTGTATCTCTTTCTCTCGCTCCCTTCTCTCTTCTCTTTCCTTCTTTCTTTCTTTCTCTCTCCTCTCTTCCTTCTCAAATCTTCCTCTTCCCCTCTCTCTCTCTCTCTCTTAGAGCCACCCACCGCCTGGCTCTCCCCTGACTTGCGTAACAGCACAAACCCTGTTTTCTCATTTCGCTTTTCAAAACAAAGTCTGATCCTGAGCGCAGAGAGATCTATTCTGTCTTCCCCTCTGCTCTCATCCTTCAAGCTTTGGTTTCAAAGTACACACACAGATGTTTGCGCCAAGCCAATGCACAAAATAGATCTCCAACCAAGACGAGCTTCGTCCGCACATTCTGCTGAACTGTTCCCGAGACATCGGGGAAAGAAAATTACTCGACACAAGTTGTGCTCAAACGCTAAACGTTGAGATCCATCAATAGTTCAAGCTTCAAAAAAACTTTGTTCATTCTATTCTTCAGCCTTACTTGAAGCAGAGAACTTGAATAGGACACATATGTATTCACGCTCATTTACTTGACGTTCAGGGGGGAATCTCTTTTCCAACATCCCAATGTTTGTGACAAGCTGTTTTGTGGAAATTTAATTTTTCCAGAAAAAGTTGGCCTCCTAAAGTTAGCGACAAACACACACCCAACTGGCGAAGGATATCTTGTGAATAGGAGGGAGGGTCCAGACCCTCAAGAGGCCCTTAGGTCTACAACAGGTCAAGTGAAGCACTGGATGCCAGACATTAGACAGTTTAAGCACCAAACGTTAACTCCAACGCAAGCCTTGCAACGAAACTGCATGCCTATCCTAACGTTTGAGTGCAACGTAAACCATTAGGTAGGGAGAATTAAAGGGTGATCAGCGTTTGAGTTTGAGTTTACGTTTAGTGCTTAAACTGTCTATTAAGACAGGGCGAACGTTATATACATGTGTCAGCTGTGACAGAGTCAAGGGCTCTTCAACATCTGGAACATCTGTCCCAAGCTGTTCCCACTGCCCCATGCACAGCTCTGCTTCTTGTCATGCCATGTCACAACAACTGTAAACTGCTGCGTGACTGTCCCTGCACAATACAGTTTGCGACAAATCCCCAACCAGAAACCAGAAACGAGAATGCTTGCAGCTGTACCAGGTCTTCAAGCCAGCGGCGATTGCTTCGGCCAATGTGTCAAGCTGCACCACTGTCAGTTCTGAGTGTTCGGTTTGCCCTTGCCTTTGCTTTCCACAGTTATGCCCTGGCCACACCGAAATCGCGTCCGCGTTCACGATTGTTTTTGCATTTCCCAAAACAGGAATGTGATCCCGTGTGCATCCGCAAATGCAAATTCGCGCTCTCGGTGGGGTCAACCCCATTAAAATGTACTGGTGCAACAATGGATCGCCAACGTGATGCATCCGCGACGCGAATCGCTTTACTGTTTCGTTTATATCAAACTGTTGTGGGCCTGGACTGCACTCCTCCGCACATGTATCCCTACAAGATGCAGGCAAGTTTGGCTCATTGTTGGGAGGACACAGAACCTTGCAACTTGAAGACCGCACGCCCAAGCCATCCAATTGCAGGATGGGACACGTCAGGTTCTGCAAGGAGGAGGCTTTTAATTGAGAGATCCACTGTTCCCAATCCATCCACATCCAGAGATCTGCATAAATCCAACCAATCAACAGCTGTGTCCACTCCACTCCAGCTCCAGACATCAGCGTCAACATTTCTAGACGTAACAACGGTTGCCATGACAGACACACGCGCGTTGCTACTCCACTGTTTGTTTGACAGATCTGTCTCTTCTCAGAGATGTATCTGTCCATTCATCAAGCACTTGAGGCTGCCACAGGTAAATCAAACAAACTTGGCAGATCACTTTTCCCCCACCAAATACCAAGATCTTTTTGGGGGGTCCATGCAGCCAGTGGCAGGAGCAAGAAAGCAAAAAAGTTTTCAACGCAATGTTTAGCACTTGAAACTGCCACGGGTATACACAAACCAGGGAGATGATTTTTCCTTCCATACAACACCCCAGATTTTGGGTCTGACGGCCAAAACACATCAAGCCAATTTTTGGTGTTTTCATCCGAGTTCTCTGTGCTGTGGTGACAAGAAAATTGGATACAAGTCCACACAGTGCACGAATTTGGATTTCGTCTGGAGTGGACGGATGGACGGATCTCCACACATTTCAATGGCAATTCGTTGCTCATTTCAGGATGAATGCCATGCCATTTGACATGACTTCCAACTCAAAATCAGTCCAGTCCAGGGAAGTACTTTTTGCAGCTTTCTGTCTCCACTAAAAACGGCCAACACAACTTCTCCATTACCTTTTTCCATACAATGGCCGCCGTTGTGTCACATTACGCAGTTTTGCCATCAATAAGTCGATACCCTGATCCATTTCCTGAACTAAACTCATTCCCACGTTACAAAAATCTCTCATTTCCATCTCACAGAAAAAATCAATTCTCACATATAGAGAATCCGAGTTCACACAAAACAAAGATGTGACTCAGCACGAAAACCTCATTCACACCCTGACGAGACAAATTCACACAAAAATCTCCAGTCACAAGATCAACACGCACTATTTTGGGTGTTGGTCCCACAGAACGCAGGTCAACCTTGGATGGATTTTTTGTAAGGCTGACGTTTTTTCAGTTTTCTTTTCGGGTCTAATGAGCTCTTCTGAGGGCAGATAAAAGCCCAGTGGAAGACCTTGGCCGTACGGCAGAATCAGCAGTCTCACGGACGATGCGTTAACCACACCACACGCTCAAACCTCCGTGAAGGAAAAGTTCACAAGTCCTCTCCTTGCCAAGAAGAGAGCAGCGCAAACGACGCCCAGTCCCCGTCATGTGATTGGTGGTTTCATGCCCCTGAGTCAAGCCTCATGTGTCTGACCCCCATGGTTAAGCGCTCCCCCTCTGTTTAGCCCTTCCCTGTCTCAAACCCCCTTCACTGTCTCTACCCTATGGGGACAAGAGGCCAGTTGTCATCGACGCCTACACGTTTTTGCTTGACTCCATTGGATCGCCCATTGCCACCGTGCGGCCTGTATATGTCTAAGTGTACGTACCGGCTCTGTCGGTGGTCGGGACGCACAGTGTAAACTGCTCGTTGGTGGCGCCACCAGCAGCACGTGTCACGTACTTGAAGCAGTATCCTGGGTCACCTTCGTGGAACAGGTTACAGTTGAAGAAAACAGACGAACTAGACTTCGTGGCACGGTGTTCTCCTACAAGTGCAACGAAGACGCCCTTATAAAGGTCCACAAGAAATCTGACATATGTTGAGACAACATCTGTTTTGACAGAACTTGCGATTTCCCCCACAGCATTGTGCAACCACAATTCAAGCCATTTTTTGCCCTTTCTTGGTCAAATCAGTAATTTGTCGCAGATGTGAATGGGGATAAAATGGCGGCGTTACTCACCAATGTAGTCGAGGTTAGACGGCGCTGCAGGGCTGGACGCCGCGTGATGGCGCTGGCGGTACAGACGCACTCTATCCTGGTCCCCGCTGCAGAACGGTTGCCGGTACGCTATCGTCAGGTACTGGTTACATCCGGGGAAGATGCTCCGCCCGCTCCCGACCAATGACAAGCTGTAGCGCGTTGACCACGTGACCTGGAGATGAGATTGAAATGAACCGATCAGGTTCGTTGTAAGAGAGAGAAAATCAGAATGGACCAGTCAGGTTTGTCGTCAGTTTTAGAATGGACCAGCGCTGGCTCTGAACGCCCACAAGAAAGCGCCAACGTACCTGAGTAGGGTTGCTGGTAGCAATGGGCATGCCAGGTTGGTACCCAGTGGTGAGGTGCACTTCATAGGCTCCAACCTGGTCAAACAGATGACACGGGAACACATAGCTCTGCTTCTGGGTACTGAACGTTTCTATTGGCTGATTCGTGACCACGTGTTTCTCGCGAGAGTTGACTTGTTCCGTTCCCGTGTCTTTTTCTTTTTCCTCTCCATAGTACACCAGTTCCAGGCTAAATACTGCGTTGTCATTGGCTGGTGAGCATACAGTTCTCGCGGGGCCGCCTTCTAACGAGAACTCCAACGAGATTTCACTGGTTAGCGCCTGGTGGGTCTCGGGCATGCGCAGAAGAAACCGGGGCCAGTACACGTGCATAGGGGGCGTGGTAGTCAGCACGCGGCCACCTTGTTCCCGCACCATACGGAATATGTAAGTCCCAGCGTGGTCCACTACCCCGCACAGGAACGTGAGTATCCCTTCGTTGTAACGGGCCGGAATTCCTGTTGACTTGATCACTGTGCCTGGAAAACAGAACAACAGGTTTTAACAAGACGGTCTGTTGTCGCAGAAAGAAAGCAAACAAGGGCGCTTATCGTGGTCGTACGGACTGACGTTCCAGGTGGTACAGGCAGTGCAAGAGGGTGGAAAATGGAATTCTAATCTGACCAGGGGGGGACTCCGAACCCGTGCCCCAAGTCTTGGCAGTGCAGAGCAGTGACCCCCCCCCGTCAGCACTGCAGCAGGCTAAATTGCAGTGGGGTAGACTCCATACCCTGGTCTCGACAGACAGCGGGGTGGGGGCAGAGGCACTTGGCAAGTCATGCAGCAGGGGGGTTGGGGTTCTAGATCTGGGCAGTGCAGTGCAGTGACCCCCGTCTCCTGCAGTGCTGACTAAATATTGGGGAGGGGTTGCTTCACTTTCAGCCTCCGCGTCCTGAACAAAGAGTCGAAAGAAACTCACCTGTACCAGTCTCGACAAGTTCCACCAGCGCCTCAGATAGGGACACGCCCTTGGGTACAGAATACACGACCTCGATGTCCTGGGTGAACACCGTGTAGTTTACGGGGGCTGTAAGGTTGTATGCAAGTGCCAAACCTAGAAAGATACAAACAGTTCAAAATTAGAAGCATGGGTGAAAGAAAGAGAAGGCAAAAGTACACCACTTGTTTTTTGGGTGCACGCGACGAATTCGCTGTACATATATATGTAGCTGTCAGGTTGTGACCAGATATTGTTTTGAGGTCAGAACAGAAGGTTTCAATACAGAAGGTTTCAATGAACATTACATGTCTGGGGCTGCAAGGTTCAAAGAACTAGTCAGAAATCACTTTGGTGCAGAAAACGCCATCCTGTTGTCTAAAGAGAACCTTTGGTTTTTAGCCTTTTCCAGACGAAATGCTGACGAACCTTTCAAGGTAATTTGGGGCCTGGTGGACACCATTTTGAAACAGAGGTCAGGACCAAAACGAAGTCAAGAAGATCAAAAAGGTCAAGATCAAAACGAGGTCAGGATTCGCGTGATTCAGGATCTGAATCCAAGATTGACCTCCATTCCCACCAAAGCAGTGAAGATCAAAGACAAAGGGCGGCAGGGATCAAAGGAAAACAAAGGAGTCGGCCATTCCGTCTCTTCCTTTGATGTTCAGATGCGTGTCGCTGAGGCAGATGTCTGGTTCTCAGATGTCGCGCCAGAAACTGTTTCTTACAAGTGGCGAGGATGCTTTGAGGTCTGGCTAGGTTCTGGCTTCTTGCCGAATTCCCATTCAAGTGTTTTTGGCATCAAATGTCCCGTTCTTTCACCATTCTTTTACCTGTGCTTTGTTGGACAGGAAAAGGGAAAAGTACTTTGCGACTTTCTGGAAGGCATTAAACTTGTCATTTTCTACACAATCCAACTATTTTCACGCGCAATTATGGATTCAAGAAAAGACCAAGTGTTTTGAAGAAATATGCCGGCATCATGGTTGGGTGGTGTTCCATGCTGCAGTTTCCTGTGGTGCTTCACACTATGCTCTGGGTGTATTATCATTGCATCCACTCAAGGTGAGGTTGGGCATTTTCTCACTGTTTTATGCTGCGGTATCCTGCGGGCCTCTACACACTGTCTGGATTCTCGTTTGGATATTGTGAGGAGTCAAATGACTGGAAGATGGAAAGTGTTTTGAGAGAAATCCAATTGTACAGAGCAAACTGAATCACACGCTGACTGCTCATTTTACTACTGGACTAATCAAGCATGAAAATCACATTGTTAACAGCTGTTGCAAAACCATTTCAGCAAAACGAGACAAATTAGCCCCACATGTTTTCACAGGTCGTTTGCTGGTGATTCATGAGGAAAGAGAAAAGACATCGCTCTGGTTGGTAAAGAAAACGGGCCAAAATTACAACATAAAGATGGCACCCAAACGTGGACACACTAACTGTGACGCCCAGTAATGGCCACGTGGACCAGTTTGGGCGTTGGGTGTCAACGAACAGCATTGACGCCAGTGCTGTGCAAGCCTGAATGTCTTATGGCCTGTCCACAGCAACTACCAAGTAGAATTCGTCCAGAATTAATGACGAGTACGCTTACAGCATACCTCACCCGTACGCAACCTTAGTACCCAAGATAAACACCACGTCAGCGGAACAGCTTCACAGAAGCTACGCTGCCGCTGCCACTGACTACAAAAACCCTTGCCACACACTCACCAAGCCTGACTACCTAGCGCCCTTACAGAACTCGAAATTAAGATCGACAAAAGTCAATTTGTTTCTGATGTGGGCACCCATAACGCCACAGCAGTGTGTTGCGGCCCTTGGGATTTTTATGGGGAGCGCCCTTTCTCTTGAGACCTCATTTTCACAACCACCCACCTCAATGCAAGCGCTACAATTACCCATGCTGAGTGATCAATAACCAATAATCAATCAGTTCCGCAATGGATCAATGGGGTCAGCAAGTGCTTTCACTGCGATTCCTTAAAGGAAAGAAGTCTTGTCATCCCCACTTCAGACAGCGCCACGCGACAAAGAACAGAATGAAAAGAGGGGTTTTTTTCGCGAAGGGGTGTATCCAAAACTTTTGTGGGGACAAGACTGAGTGGGAACTTAACTCCCCATTGTTGCTAAAAATAACCCATTTTGACAGTATTTTTTGCTGAAACCTGCCCTTCACGAGGGTGCTTGTCAGCGCCAAGGTTGGGGGTACCACTGGTAG
>JAAUYG010194276.1_pt1 | contig 11263 bp, 10 predicted proteins | sample 7278091 | NCBI WGS metagenome assembly JAAUYG01 (sample SAMN14350201, study PRJNA611818) | marine sediment metagenome | isolation source: surface marine sediment (0.6m) | place: French Polynesia: Moorea | collected 2018-08
ACCACATCCGCATAACATAACCCCCTCTGACTGGAATACGAGAGATCAGAGGAGCAGGTAAAGGTTACAGACGCCCCGCTCAATTCGACTCCTTCGAGTACAGTGCAGTTTGTGGAATCATGCGGATTCTTCTGCATTGCGGAGACAGAAGACATTTTCTGAGTTCTGTTCGAATTGTGCGGGGTTTCGAAACAAGCCGACTCGAATTACACGGGGGTCGACTGCAATAGACACAGATTATGGGTTCCGTGTCGGATGTCAGATGACAAAGCCCTAAACACACAGACATTGATTCTGTACGCAACACATTTCTGACAGACAGTGGAGCCAATTTGCTTGGAAGCACAGGAAGTGAAAATAACAGCAACAGCTCTTTTGGAACTGAAATCAGACATGTGAAACGCTGAAAGGAATTGATGCTCGGAAGCCATGGCTCGACTGATGGAGTCTTTCATTCTTGTCGTCTGTTTCTTCAGGTAATATTTTTGATTGAATACGTGTTCACGTCATTTGTAATTTTCTTTGGGATTGTTATACAAAAGAAAGCTTCCGGTCTTGAACGGTTTGAAATCATGGTCTTTGGATAACGTTTTCTTTTTTTGCGTGTTTGTGTTTGTGTGGGCTGAAAGTATACTTTTCGTAACCAAACAGGAAAGAAACCTTAGCTTGAGGTTTCTGTACGTCAGAGAGAAGAGAGAGGATTTCAAAAAGAAAAAGGACCAAGGGAGGCATTTCATGGGCAGTGTGTCTTGCTTTGGTAGACTGAACCACATTTCCTTTTTGGCAAATGACAGAGACAAACTTAAAACGTGCTGCATGACATGAATTCAATCTGCAACTTGGAAACACGATGCTTTGGGACAAATTGCTTTTTAAGCGTGCCAAAAACAAACTAAACTGCAACAGCGATCTCAGAAAATGAACCACAAACAAGTTGTCAGGCAGATGAAACGACATTCGCATCTGTTGCCTGGCACCGGGAAGTTTTTGTTTCCATCTCATTGCAACAAAAGCCTTGCAGTTGTATGGTCTCTGCCTTTGATGCCTGATTTTTCATTTGGCGTTGGCAATATCTGAGTGACAAAAAGCAAAGCGAGAGAGAGTTGTAATGGTTGTACAACGTGGATTCCACTGCTTGAGGGCACGCGGGAACAAAATCAGACAAACCTTATTCTGCAAATCTGACGAAGGCCGAGAGTTATCCAAGAACTGCATGTTCTTGTGCTGGATTCCCTTTTGAAGGATTCAGGTTTGTGGCCAAGGGGCCCAACCCAGAAGTTTCAAGGTTCGGCTAACGGCAGGGATAACCACATAAAGTGCCAATTATCACATTCATGTTACACAAACATTCTGTCCGATTGAGGAGGTCTCAGGGTGGCGCTTCCAAGTTTAGTTGGAGAGAATCATTTGAACGACTGAAAGAGAATCAGATCTGTTCGTTTTGGTCTGGACTCTACAGAATCACAGGTGGTTGTACCTGATTGCCGGTTCTGATGTGTTGTTTGTCTGATCCGAAGTCCAGGTACGGTTTCCCGTTGTGAGGCTTTTTTCCCTTTGTTGAAAAGCAGAGGTGGACTCGACGGCCCCAATCACAAAGTTCGCTTTCATTTGGCCGCAAAAATTGCCTACTCCCCTGGTCAGGTACCAATCCCTTTGAGAAAAAGGAAGGAAAGAAGGACATTGTGTGTTTGGAAAAAGTGATTCTGCGGAATTTTTTGCTTAACAGTACTTTTCTTTCCCTCTGAGAAAAAGAGAATAAAGGAAGATATGGTTCCTCGTGAAGCTTTTGAATGTAAAAACTTTGTTTTCTTTTTCTGGCAGGACATTGTATCTGTTCGGAAACCATAAAATTTCTCAAAAGAGCAGGTATTACTTGCAAAAAAGAAAGCATGGTATCAATATCAATGATTCACATGAGACAAGAAAAAGAACATTGGACAGAAAAAGACGTCTGGTGCCTAATGGGCACACAAAAGAATAGGCTTCAAAGCCCAGCACAAGAAACTGTGCACGCAGCTGACGAGCACGCGACTCTTTCTTCGTCCAGGCCAACAGACCTTTCACAGAGGACAATTTCATTTCTCAGTAGAAATAAGGAATTGCAGAACCAAATCACCTGATAAGAAATGCAACATTTCCGGTGTCTGGTGTGAATGTGTTGGGTTCCTCTCTTTAAGGGGAGTCACTTCATAACGATGCCTCCTGAGAAATATTTTAGTTCTTGTCAGGGGGAGGGATATCGCCTGCTCGTGTGATCTTGCACTGCCTGTGCCCTGGACAACGTGCTTTTTTTTTTCTTCAAGTCACAGTCACATTCCCCCTTGACATCTTACAGTTCTATGGCTGTGTTTTCCTTGGTTGAAGTTTCTTCAGATGTCACACATGATATGGTGTATTACAGTGAGAGAATTGCCACAGGGATACGTGGAAGAGGGGTGTTCTCAACGGTAGCTAACTCCCAGCGCCAGACGGGGCAACAGTGGGACCACGAGGTGCTAAGGCCAGAGAACGCGGATGATTCAGATAAATTTATCTGTTTGTTTCCTGGCATTTCAATCGTGTTTTTCTTCTTTCCAGGGCGACAGAAAACACGACGACGGTGGTGAGTAACCTGGTGGAGCATCTGCTCAGCCCGTCGCGCTACAACAAGAAGATCAGGCCTGGCGCCGACGAAGGTAAAGATGTCGTAAGGTCATAATGTCAAAGATACTGTCTTGCGTCTTCTGCATGGCACTCTTGTTTTTTTTTAGTTCCATACAGTGCATCTTTTTGGTTGATCGACCAAAAGCAATGTTGCACAAAAGTCTTCAAGACAAATTCCTGGCTTGTAAGGTGAGAGTCCCCAGGCAAAGACCAATGATTTTGGTTTTAGGGGCCACACCGAAAAACACCAGTCTGACCCTTGGACCCCTGACTTCAAAAAACCAAAACTCGGGGGACTTTTGCCTCCTCCCGGCCTTGCATTTGTTGTTCTCTTTTCATGGCTTCCACCCAGTGCGCGGTTGCTGATGCGATTTTTTGCTGTTTGTTGCAGGGCAAGCGACGTTGGTGACGGTCGACTTCCGCGTCCTGAGCGTCAGCTCCGTCGACCAGAATCGCATGGTACGTGAAGTGTAGCCTCACCTCCTCCATTCACATGCTCGACTTACTTCCCCGTCCCCCAAGACATGTCCCCTGTAGGTATACACCAGTTTGGCGACAAAAGATCAAATGATGCCAGACTGATGCCTTGTTTGGTCAGCAACTCTCCACAATCATCTTCGCAAAGAACAAATTTCCTCCAAATACATGTAGAAATGTTACAAATGGAGCAATTTGCTTTTATTTCAATGTGAAGTTGAGAATGTGCAATTGTTCGGGAAAATTGGCACCAAGGAGTTGATCTAAACCGAGTAGTAAGCATGAACGCGGCAGTGAAACTCCTGGTGGTATTGGATACACATGCATGTATCATTTATGGCGAAGTTCCTGCTGCGGAAACGACTGTCATGACAACCTGTTTGCTGTCATCTCATCCAGCAGGACTTACATGTTCTGGACAAATGTTTGCTGTGTTGGATCCAGGAACCCTGAAGTCAAAGACGTTTTCTTTTTTCGTCGTCACGAGATTTTGAAGGAAGACGATGAAATATTCAGGCCAAGAAATCGCAGTGTTCCTTTTCCAGCAGTTTTGAGGCCAGAATGGCATGACCCCACCAGGCCGATTTGCGCGAACCTTCCAGAGGTGTTGGGCCAGAAGGCTTCCTTTCACTTCCCCAAGATTCACCAAAAATTGCAAGATGTTCCCAAACTGCAGCAGAATAAGGCACTTTGCAGTTGTTCTGGGACCCTGAGTCACACACCTTTCCTCAAGACCTGAACTGTGTATTCTTCGGCACTTCCCCGACCAATCCAGAGTCCGCATCCAGCGTACAAACATTTGACTCCTCCGGGATGTCATGAACTGACACAGCAAAACGTACCAGGAGAATCAGAGATGCAAAGTCGTGCTGCTGAAACTTCGGTTGTTCCACACTTAAAATTATTTATTCATTTTGTAAACAAAACAGATGCGCTGAAAGTGTCGTCCGCTCTGCTGTTGTTGCCAAAACGGGCAATGTGTATACTTATAAGGAGACGAAGACGGATAGAACTTGAAACTGACACCTTTTGAGGCAAAGATTTGATTCTTTCTTGGAAGTGGAGTTGGGATTTGGTTAGCAAGAGGGTGTGTTTATGGGTTTGGCCCTCTTCTCTGCATTTCCCTTCGTCAAAAAAAACCAGAAGTTTTTGTGGTCAGAAATTTTGTAAATTCTTTTACCAGGTGTTTTGTGGGGCGTGCGTCTTTGAGCCACAAGGACGGTGGTCCAAGCTTCAATGGCCTTCCCGTCTACAGACCCGCCACAATATCTGTAGCATTGCTTTGGTTTAATTTCCTCCTGCAGGAAAAACAAAACCTTACAGCTGAACTGATGACAGATTCTTTGTGGGGAAATGTCAACGTCTGACATTGTCATTTGCACTGAGAAATAATCACTTTTGTAGCTTTGTTCAGCAACACTGCTGCAGGGCGCCAGTGCACCGATGGCATCTGGAGAGTTCTGAAATCTGCTTCTTTCCTCCAACCAGTTGTAACTTTTCGTGTTTTGAGACTATTTCGCTTCAAAAGTCACCCATGTTCCTGGATCAGTGCCTAGTGCTTCCTGCTTCTCTGATGATTGTCAGTTTCTAATCAAGTCATCACCATTATTCCCACACGCGGCTCAACAAATCATACTTTGGTTGCGTTTGTTTTGGGCGACAACGGAAGCAAGTTACTTAAATAGCTGATTGCAACAACCAATCTGTGCAAACAAAAGCCAGAAGATCCGGAATGAATAATTGGCATATTACGGAAAGAAGTATGGAGCTTAGCGTCAATATAAGTAACGTGCTATGTAAGCAAGAAATTTTCGAAGTTTTGACTTCCGCTTCTCAGGTTTCTGCCTTTCGTTATTAGTTATACTCCCATACAGGGCTGCTATTCTGCTGCAACCTGATGCTGGGAACTCATTTCCTTTTTCCGGAGAAAGCACAACTGCATGGATTCGATTTTGTTTGAGACAACAAACAGGCGCAAAATGATGCCATTTGGAGATGAATGATTTTTTCAAGTGCAACCATCTTAAAAAAAGATGGAAATATTGATGATATCAACAAAGATACTTGTTCTGATGTGGGGCCTCGCTGATGAGGAAAATCTGGATCTTTCACACAATGGATGCGTTTTTACTTCTGGATTTTTAAGCACTCAAAAAGATGCCTGTCATGTACAGTAGCACTTCCCTGTCCACATTTCCAATTTCGTGAAGTTTTTCTCGTCAATTTCAGCGTGTCCCCTTGCGCTTTGCAGGAGTTCGCCGTGGACATGTTCTTCCGTCAGCGCTGGCGGGACGACCGGTTGCGCCACAACGTGAGCGGCTCCATCACCCTGGACTACAACTACAACAACGCCATCTGGCTGCCGGACACCTACTTCTACAACGCGCGCCACGCCGAGTTCCACGACATCACGGTGGACAACGCCTACTTCCGGTTACACGAGGACGGCAGCGTCATGTGCAGCAAAAGGTGGGTATTTACTTTGACGCCAATGGGCCGCCGGGAACACTGGTTTAAATCAAAACGCCCATGAAAAACTCAGAGGCCTTTATCATCCAAAAGGCGTTCTGTTTCACCATTCACTGTCCATCACTGCAGGAATCAGCAGGCGTTGCTGACTGGCGTCAGCCAAGGGACATTTGGCGGGGATTTTCCAATCACAGAACCACAAAAAATATGTGGACAATGCGAAAAGCCAAAGCGTAGATCAAGTATTTTAGTCAAGGCCCTTGCTGGAAGTCCGACCTTGGATTCCCTGGCTCCAAATGACACCTCAGAAGACTTCAAATCCCAGATTTCAGGAGAATTCCCTCGGTCCCCTGAATCTGACGTTGACTCGATCGACTTGTAATTCTTTGGGGTGCCACACAGACAGACTGAAACTTTGTTCTCATGTTTGTGCGTGTATTTCAGACTTTCGGCGACGTTTTCGTGCTTCATGAACCTGATGAAGTACCCGATGGACAACCAGACGTGCGAAATCCGCATGGAGAGCTGTGAGTGTGTTCTGACTTCCTTCACCCCTCATCACAGCGGGCGCGTCTGGCTTGGCTAATTTGTTTGATATTCCTCCGATCCAAAGAAATAAAACGCAACCAGCTTGCAAAGCTGCTCACACACAAACTGGCCATTGACCTTCCCCTCTAGAAGTTGAAGAGAAAGTGGGAAAATATATATCATACATAGAATTGGCAAATCTCTGGCGGGCGCCATGTGTACCACAGACTGAGTTCCTCGCCTTGAAACAGCCGCTGACGTTTTCAGCAAATTCCAGACGTTCGCATGTTTTCAGGCGGTGCACCTGTATTCTTTTGACAAACCTTTGGTATGACTGCCATCTGACTCCTGTGTATGGGAAGTCTCATCTCTGAAACATCTTTCGGATATCAACCCTTTTGTGTTGCCGATTCTCCTTCTTGTTCTTTTAATCTTTCACGTCAAAGCAGTTTTTCAGACGGGTCTCACAAAAAACGTTCTCTTTCTGACTTTTTGGCTTGCTTCAGGATTTTGTTGTTCTGTTGGTTTCAAAGCCTTTTTCTCTTGTGGTTCTGTCAGCTTGGCAACTCTGTCTGTCACTTTTCGCTTGATTTCCATTTGACTTGAAGAGAATCCAGCTTTTGTTGTACGCTGTTGATGCGACGAGACTGGGGGAGAATGCCCTCAGTAGACGGTGCGGCAACAGAGCCTCCTGTGAACTGCAAAAATTGATTTGGCTTCAGATCAGCTGGGCCAGTTTCAGCTTGGAAATTTGAAAAAAATAATATGCAACAAAAAGCACAGATGACTTGTTTTCGTGCTGCAAACTGATTTGTCTGACATGTCTGGGATCAACGCAACCCACAACAAGTCATAGCAAGTGACTCTATCGCTTTTGGATAGAGTTTCAGTTCTGTTGATGCGGGACTCATAAATTTTTCTCTTGATGTGATTTTCAGCGTCAGAACAATCTTGATTTCGTTGCATGAGACATTGAACTTTGTTTTTGACAGGTAAATAGCCTGAGATTATTGATCCAGAGAAATGGCCAGTTTGCTGTCTGGTGTGTGTATGTGTGTGTGTGTGTGTGTGTCTTATGGGATGGAAGAGAGTTGGGCTGAGATTGGAAGTGAAGGCTCCCCCTGCAAAAAATAGTCTCCAAAACGTTTTCACATGACGGTCCAGAGCACCTTCATGAAGAGTGACTTTCTGGCAAAAAGATCAGAAGCACACACAAGGTAAAGTGGCATCCACCCTGTCCCTGAATTGAGCTTTCAAATTTCCTGGGTTGCCCCTCATCAAATACACGGAATATGCACATCAGAACAATTTACATTTTGGAGGTCGAACTTGACATTTAGGCGTCGACCCTCCCAAAGAACAGTCCTGGATCTTCATCTGAGTTCAACCGAAAAAACTCTCTCCATCAGTCTGTGCCAGAATGATCGCTGAAAGCTTTTGTTCCTCTCACAATGTTGGCTCTTTGTTACGCAATAGACAGCACAGATGTGAATAGTACCGGTGCTTTGAATTGGAGAAAACACACCAGATAAACCGCCTTCTTGCAGGGTGTGGGAGGGGAGGAAAAGTTCCTTGTTCTGTCGAAGGCCACACAAACAGTCCTTTTTGTAAGCTGAGAAAGACAAATGTGCTTTTGGCTTTCACAATGGATCTTGTTTGCCCCCTTATTCAACGAAAGCACAAATGTTTTTTTTTGGTCCAAGAAGGGTTGTCACCTCCCCTCTCTATTTCTTTCCAACAAAGAGAAGCTCTTCATCTCTGACAATTGAGGTTTTCTCGTAACGTTGCTGGGTTGGGTCAACCCTCAATAAAGGACTGACTGGGATTGTCATGAAAGAAATCAAATTCAAGCTCATCACCAAACCTCAAAATATTCATTGACCCTTTGCATTTTTGATGATTTTGGTTTTGGTATGTCAATTCTCCTCTCCAATCTGCTCTTCTGCATCCCAAAAAGGGGGCTGAGGTGACTGAATGTAATTTCAGTTTGGATGCTCCTGTTTTGGACCCCAACTTCCACAACTTTAATGGACTCTCTTGGCATCAAGAGAGCAAATTTTCTCACTTTGCCCTGTGTTCTGGAAACCCAGTAAGGGACTGACTTGGACAAGCTTCTGTTACAGCCCGGAATCATGCATCCCAACTTGAGGCCAGTTTCCTCTTTCCGACAGGAAAACCTTAAGATAAGATTCAAAAAGAAACGTCCTTATGTTTCTTTTACAGACGGATACACCATTCAGGAGATCGTCATGGAATGGACGCCGGTACCCAACCCAATCATGTGGGGAGATGACATCGAGATTCCAGAGTTCGAGTTGGGCGGGGTCGAACCAGAGCAGTGCCTGATCGACTATGCTACAGGTAGAGAGGGCGAGAGTCATTGTCTGTACAGATAGACAATCACAATGTCATGAGTAAAATTCAGATTGCTGGAATATGATCTGATGTTCTGTGAAAGTGGGTTTCAGCATTTGCACCATCAAGCAAATGTCTTTCAAAGCTGGTGCAAGAGTGTGACGTCAGTATTACAGAATGTGGTGACGCCTCAGCTATTTTCTGGGGTTAGGAGGGGCAGTTGGAATGATCCCTTTGCATTGAACACAACAGACACAGATCTGGTGGTTACCAAGCCGGCAATTAGAATAATTTTGCCGCATTTTGTTGTCTCAGACCTTTTCACCAACCTGCAAATGGTATCTCAACCTAGTAGAGAAAATGAAACAATGTACAAGAAGGTGCAAAAAGGTTAGGCAACAGATGGTACTCTGTCCTACTTGTAACTCTTAACATTTTTTTCTAAGCAAATTAACTACTTCAATTTGACTTTATTGGTTAATAATTGAAAGTTTTGATATTGTAGATTAGAGATATAAACTTTCCAAACAAAAACATCTCATTTTAGTGAAGAGATTACTCCTTTCATACAAGGGTAAAAAATATTGAGGGTTACAAGTAGGACAGAGTACCACTTGTGCTTAACCTTGTGGCACCTCCCTGCACATTGTTGCATTTTGATCATGACCTACATAATTTTTTCTTTTTCAAAATCTTGTTGTCTAAAGCTCTTTTCAGGAAAATTATTCTAATAGGAATAACAGGAAACAGGAGATGACATCTCAGTGTGGGTTTGCATGAATGGTGAAGGGGGCTCACCTTGCAGGTTAAGTGTTAAGGAAATGTCTGATCCCAAGAAGGAAAGCGCCTCACTTGTGCGTGACCCCAGTGTCATAGTTCCTTGGTGATTTGGGTCTTAACCTTGCGTCTGTGTGTCTGTGTTTCATACAATGTTGATTCTTTTCCCAGGAAAGTTCCCGTGTCTGACGGCGACGGTGTTTCTGAACCGGCGGGTCGGGATTTTCCTCGTCAACACGTACATCCCGTCCATCCTGTCCGTCATGATGTCCTGGGTCTCCTTCTGGATTGACGCCAAGGTAGGTGACGTCAGCAATGACGTCACATGCGCACCTTGCTGTGAGTAGCGCCACCGAGCAGCAACAAAGAATATCCCCTTTTTTTCATAATTCGGCACTTCTCAGTACAAAGGGTTGAAAACACCCTTTTGGAGACAAGGACTGAGTTTGGCCCCATTTGGCTGGAATTTGAGTTTGGCCCAACCAAGTATCGTCCCACTGAAGTGGAAATATATACTCGAAGCCACAAAACGACGCAGGTTTCAGAAGGTACCACATCATGATTTTGAAAACACGGAATTTCAACCAAAGTGCGCAGTTTTGGACTTTTTGTTGACAGAGACCTGTCCTTTGATTACACAGTGAAAACACTGCAATACAGGAAGCAGTGACTTTTCTCACTGGATTTATGATGACGTTGATGCCAGTCGTCATGCCAATTCGCTCAAAATGATTTCCGGGTTCATCTGTGTTCAAGTCATCACGCCAACCCTGTAATATCTGTCCATATAGCTCATGCATGAGCTCTAAACCTAATCCTGGGCACGGATTCAGGAATGTGGGAGGGTAATCAAAACCTGTTTCTCAGCGTTGATTATCAGGGTGGGTTTGACCTCACCTCAGACTCTGAAGAACTGGGCCACACTGAATCCAAGGCAAATTTACAAAACAGTTCCACACATCTGCTGAAAGCAGCACTTTTCTGACTGGGAACTCCATTGAAAGTTCAGGCAACAGGTTTTCTGGACTACCCACTGCTTTAACAGCAATCCTTCCCTTATAAATTGGAATGGTAAGGGAAAAGGAGCCTCTTCTGACGACCTGTGCCTTCTTTTGTCATTTCCTGGTCAGACGCCCTTCCCTGTTCTTGTCAGCAGGTAAACCTGTGGTTTCTTGCTTTGCACAATCTGATTGGATTTTATGGCCCAAGTTCGTAAGAGAAGTTTTGCTGAGGTTGTGAAGGATAGCTTTGCACCGTGGTGCCAAATCTGATACTGTAATCCCAGTTTGCTGAGACAAACTGTTCTTGCACGGAAGGGTCTTTCCTGATTCAGATCTCAGGTCGATCTCACTTTCCATGAGATTTTGGCATCGAATTCGGAAAAGTTGCAGAAACAGTTCTAAATAATGAGAGAAAACACAGCCTGCTTGCAGGGAAACAGACCCAGGGGTTGGTTAACGCGCCACCCTTGTTCCGGAAGGAAGTCCCAAATTGTTTCATTTTGGAGCCACCTCTTTTGTCTTTGTTTTCCAGTTTTCTTTTTTTCCGGCAGGGTCAAGAAAGTCTCTGAGTTCTTGGACTAAATTTTTTGTACATTCCAACTGTCGAAGGAGAAAAAAAGATCTACAGAAACCTGAGTTGTCAGCCCCACAAATCTTGGTCTTTGATTGGGCCCTCACCTTGACAGTTGATTGGTTTCTTGCATCAAATAATGCAATGCGATCTGCCATCAACGTTCTTTTCCAATAGTTCATTGGGCACAAAACTGGATGCCCAATAAATGAAGACAAAGTACTCAGGTGTAGGATTTCGTGAGACAAAGGAGTGGTCAATAAATAGATCACGACCAACCACAACACTGGGAATTGTCAATTGGAATGTTTTCCTCCAGAGCGGGCCCTTTTTCAGACTTTTGCTGAGTGGCGATTGGCTCGAAGTGAAGTTTTCTTTTAACCAAGGGAAGGCAATGAGAGCCCCTCCATGATGGGTTTTTTCCTTCTGCCTCTCAGTCAGG
>JAAUYG010305555.1_pt1 | contig 11260 bp, 13 predicted proteins | sample 7278091 | NCBI WGS metagenome assembly JAAUYG01 (sample SAMN14350201, study PRJNA611818) | marine sediment metagenome | isolation source: surface marine sediment (0.6m) | place: French Polynesia: Moorea | collected 2018-08
CTCCGGTTTTGCTGAAATGCAAAAAACTGCATTTTGAGAAGCAATTTTGTGCACTGTTCTGCTGAGCTCAGAGATGGGTTGTCCTGATATTCACAGCTCTGGCTTCAGCACAGGGCAGACGTTAGGTGTGTTCTGGGGGCCAAACCCAAAAGTTCGAATTGCACTCCCGAAATGCTCCAATTCCAGACAAAAATTCATGGTACCTTGTCTATACCATGGTACCTGAGGTGCCCTAATATCGCCACTGTTTTTTCTGCAGAATGCGTCGCAATCTCTTATAACAAAATACATGTATATAAGACTTCTCCTCTTGCTGAGTTGTAGTATGTTGACTTGCAGATACCGTGCCGTCCAGACAGGGTAGTGACGACTGGCCGCCCATCACCCTCAGTCCACTCGCCATGGGCGACCAGAAGTTCTCCGAACCAGGTCAGTGCCATTTCCTGTTCTCGGCTCTTAACAAATGTTCTCCATCAGAGCATTCCAAGTGGTCATGAGCCAAGCTGCAGAGCAGAGTCTTGTTGACGTTCGATTGGCTGCCGGGAAACGAGGAATAATTCAAACAGGACGTAAAAGTTCGCTTTGTTGGTGAACATGCAAGTAAATCCTTTGCAGTTGCTTGTCAGAACAGTCCCATTCAAAGCCATCTGTCACATAGTTGGCTCGATATTAAATTGCGAGGTGCTCCGCATTCTGGGCGAACGGGGCAGAGACGAATAAGGAACAAGGTTTAACTCATTGATGTCAAATCGCATATGCTTCACAGACACGCAGGGCTGGGTGTTCTACAAGGACGGCAGTGTCAACGGGTCGCGCTACGTCACGATCCACAAACCGATGACGTTTTACGGCGCGCAGGACGCGTGTCGCGACCAGGGAGGCCATCTGGCGCACATCAACAACATCCGCGAACAGGTGTTCGTCGAAGAGTACCTCAAGCAGATCGTCAGTAGGAACAGTAAGTCTTACATGTCAAAAGTCATAATACCGAGGCTGAGTTTTGGCCAAATTTCCACGCTTTTCTTGGGTGTTGCAGCATTCCGTTTGGCACATACATTTTGGTTCTGGGTTCAGCCTCAAAATCTGAAATCTACCTAAACCAGAGTCATGGGTGGGTAAGCGCCTGTTTGTTACGAATGTTCAGCTCAACACACTGGGTTTTTTGGTTGGTCACGGAGCTCTCAAACGGTATGCACCTTTCAGCCAGAAAGCACGCCCTCCACTGTTGACCTTCCCTTCCATGGACTTTTTCGGGTGGTTTCCGTTGGGAGCGGGCAACCACTCATACCCTGAATCATCATCATCTGGAATTTTCTTGGTTTTTTCCAGATCAGAATCCTGTGCACGCAGTAAATAAATTCTGTAGATAACTTTTTTGCCTGTCATTTGTTCCAGATTTCCTGTCTGACACGCTTTTTACGTCGGGTAGTTGGGTGGCATGACGGCACATGTCATTGTGACCAGAATCTTGGGTCTTCACTTGACATAACATGTAACGTTTTGTGTGCCGTATCTTCCAGATTTCCCGTCGGACAGGCTGGGATTCTAGGGCGGTCATTTTTTTTTTTTGCAACCACTCCCACGCTGAATTATCATCATCTGGAATTTTCATGAGTTGCTTGGGTTTTGCAGATTTCCCGTCGGACACGCTGGGGTTCTGGGTCGGGGCGCGGCGGTCCCGGGGGTCGCACGCCGGCACGTGTCAGTGGGACCAGTGGAAGTGGGTGGACGCGTACGGCCAGACGCACGCCTCCGTGCGCGGCTTCTCCGCCTTCGTGCCCGGCAAACCTGACAAGTATGTGCAGTGATGTCAAAAGATTACATATGTAATCGCAAAAATTGTCATGGAAACAAAAAAATGCCAATCCAACCGAACGTATAAAAATGTGATTTCTTGGTGTGTATAAATGTTTGTGTATGTGCTGTCTTTCAGTTTTTACAAGCCTGAGGAGTGTCTATATTTAACCACAGAGCTGCCCAAGCGGGACGAGGGGTGAGTAGAAATTATAAAAGACGAAAACTGGTTGATTTGCGTGTTTGTGTTTCGGCTGGGAAGGGCCATTGTCACAGTTCCGCGTTTTTTTTTCCTGCAGGTATCTCAAGTGGGACGACGCCCCGTGCGACATTCACGGCATCGGAAACATTCTGGCCGTGTGCGAAGTCGAACAACGAACCGCCTACAGTCACTGGAACGACTAAACCATCGAACTGGGCCCAAGCGCCTGAACGATGAACTTCGAAGTTTCTTCGAAGGAAGAAACAGAAGGACAGCTGTAGTCGCAATGTGACAAGACTCAACAGTGCCCAGTCAGGCCAGAGCACAACAGGCCCCGGCCCAGAATAAAGTGCCAAGTTAACCACAATGAAACTCAACCCAAAGACTTCATACCTGATGAAGAAACTCAGGGTCTTGTCTTGAGTCAGAGAAGTTCAGCATAAGTGGAGTATCTGAGAGACAGGAGACTGAGGGACTTTGCAAACATGACGAGCTGTGACAATTTGGGTTTCTTTTTTGATTGCGTTCAAAGTTTACTGTGTTTGCCCCCACCTTGTGGATGGGGTTCACAATTTCTACTGCAGCCTCATGTTGCTATCTCACCCTTTTGCACAACAACCAAGACGACGGGAAGAGCGTTGGGCTGAACTGCTTCTCAAAGTCCTCTACCAAAACGGAATCCGTCAAAAAAAACGCAAAGTGATAAAAGGCAAAGGCATGCACGGAAAAGACCTCAATGTTTTGTGGAATTGAAGGGCAAAAACAGCAAGACACTCCCCCTCCCCACACGCATAAGATCAGGGCGTTGCAACACATAATCAACACATGAGTATCATTTTGCCTAATTCACAGATGGTCAGGCGGTTGGGGCGGGGGCCCTGTCCATTACAACAACAACGGCCAAAGGACGCAGAAAAGGGCCGCTGTGCCTTCAGCCGCGCGGCCTAAAATTCCTGTTGAAGCCCCACATGACTCTTGTGGGAACACCATCCCCAGGGACACTCATCACGTTTCTCTCAACACAGATTCGCCTTACCTTTCCTGTGCCACACTCTTCTGTTAAATTTATCTGCACGCGAGCAGAGACTTAAAGCTGATGTTCTGCGTGTCGTCCCTTGTGAACCCAAAAATTTCAGGGGACAAAAAATAAATTCTGTTTCTTGGTGCAAAGGAGAATCAAGCGTAAAAAGTGAATAAAAAAGAAACACCAGAAAACATTTTCCAGCAAATTCTCTGAAGTGCTAAATATGAATATTTTTATTCGCGTGCAAGCTGTGCCCACTTCCAGTTCAAAAATCTTAAACATCTTATCAAAATGGCACTTTCCTTTTGTTGGACATCCCTTCCTTCATTCAGCAGTTGAACATCGTTTTCTAAGTTGAGTTTCAGCCCTTTGCCTACAATCCCAGATCCGCGCCTGCGCGCCATTATTCCAGGCTGACCTAGAAACCAGAGGGCGTTCTGAACGACATGAATTGTTCTTGGAAAATGGAAAAACACAGCTCAGTTGAGACACTAATCCTCCTTGATGAAAAGCCCCTCATTATTTTTTCCCTCTGACAAATGAACATTTTTTGCCCTGCCTGAGATTAGTGCTTGCTTGTCAGTGAGAATTAAGTGAAGAGAGAGAGAGAGAGAACTGAAGCGGGAGTTCTCAAAGTTTCCAGGCTGTTTCGTTTCTCTCAGTCCTGAGTCTTTACGTGGGAGATGTTTCCTGCAGAGACCAATCAAGGCTGGAATTCGACCTCGTCGTTTTCTTGGAAAATCTTAAGGACAAATGTGGTGTTCTGAAACAAAGTTCCTTTTTGCTTCCCTCCATCGTTAATTAAAAAGATTCAGCCTGACCACACCAAGCCGTTGAGCCTTTTGCAGATTCATCAGCTGTCGTGCGCACTCGTCTTGGCATAAATAGACCTGTTCTAACTTTCAACAGGATAACGACTGCCCTGTCCGAACTCTTGTCGCAGACAAGACAACAAAGACTTCTTCACAAAGAGAACGATTTGCTTTTCTTTTCTTTTTTTTCCCCTGCAAGAGGAGCGTTGCAGCACTGTTATTGTATGTATCAAAAGGATACACTTGAATATAAATAAGACATGTATGGCTTGTAAATAATTAAAATGAAAAAGTGTGTGATCACTTTAAAATCCAGCACAGCTGAACAGGTTTGCTGCGTCCTTTTCACGTAGTGAAGGTGCTTTCACACCAGGCGCAGGCCCACAAGCTGAGTTCGGCGTTGGTTATTGCAGGGCGCCAAAAGAAAGGAAAAAGGCACCACACAGTTAGCGCCTTTGGAGCCTTTAGAAATCCGCTTTCTGTGCCACATGTGGCACGCAGGTATGGAGGATTCCATGTTTTCTTTCTGTCTCCACCAATGCGCACCAAGCAACGCAACACTGAAAACACATGACGCCTTGGTGTGAAATATCCTTCAAAACGTGTTTTGACGAAGTTTGTTCTGAAAGGGAGCTGAGCTGCCATTCCTGGAAAAATGGGGAATTTTTGTATTTCTTGTTGATTTGCCAGTGGAAAAATATAGCTAATGTGAGCGCCTTTTCTATTCTTGAAACCGCGATGCGTTATTCCTTGCACAGAAACTGTGCACCAAAATACCTGTTGAAAATCACATACAGTTTTTGTTGAAGTCAATGCAAAGACCTGGCGTCAACAATTGCATCCTCTCAGAATTATTCCCAGAAACAAGTTAGCAATTGAAGGGAAAATATACTTTGCAGAATGACGCACTCCCCTACCATTACGCTTGGAGGTGACTCTCAGGAATGGAATCGGGATTCTGTTTCGGATGACCCAGAAACAAGAAACAAAGTCAAGGGGGCCCAAACTGAACCTCCTCTCCCCTTCGCCCGTTAAGGCACACAAGAAAACACAAATTTATGAAGATGCGGATTTTAGTAAAAGTGTCGGACCCAGGATCCCTCTCCTCTAGTCCGCCACTCCTGATTCCATACAAAAAAACGCCTTGTACAATCTGCTTTTGTTCAAGCTTTTCCGAGTGCACATTTCAGATAGATTTTTGCTGTGGGGAGGAGACACATAATGAAATAATAACCGTTATTTTCTTGATGCTGCAATCTGCGAGACAAACACCCCGCCCCTCCCTTCGTTTGATTTGGCCTGTTTTTATTCTGGCATCAGTCTGTATATTTTCTTTCGTCCCATAGAGGAAAGGGAATGATTGGCTTGCAAGTCTTTCAGGACGCGTTTTGTTCAATGCCTCAGTTTCCCCAGAATGTCAATGGAACAGCTCTCACTTGTTACCACAGTGAACAGCATGTAAACGAAGAAACCCAAAGCAATAAAGTACCTCATGTACATACTCACACAAACGTTTGAGTTGAACTTCGTTCCAACCTTTGTTTCAAGCCGCACGGCTGAAAACGAGCGGCCTGAATGACGAGTAGAAACACGGTAAGCGCACCTGAGAACCCCAAGCCATACCCCAGAGTATAGATAGGGTAAGAGCACTGCGTGCCCTTACTATGCAGTTAGCCACAGCTTCTACAACAGCTTCCCCGACCCTATAAAGCCACTGTTGGCCCTCACTTCCTTATTCCAAGAACCTAAAACCTAAAACCTGGTTTCCCGTTCCCTTCTGAACTCGACATGAATAACACCCTGCATTGTGGTCGCTGTCCTTGTCGTTTGTTGTTGTCATTCTCGTGGACAGGGACTGTCCCGCCAAACACCCCTGGGCTGGGATGGCTACGTAGCTTTGACGCTGATAAGCGCCCTTTTTGATTTGATCATTAAAAAACCACCAGAAGTTTCGCTCTGAGCCGCGATTCCGCGCGTTCTCACCGGCGTAAGAACCGGATAATGTCACCAAAAGTAGAGTCTTTCATTTGTTTGTTTGTGGTATTGTTTTGTAAAAGGCTTCGAAACAACTGTTGGATTGCGCATCACAAGGCAACTTTATAGAGAGTTCCTGGTTTGTCATGGACAGAAAAATCTTACAAACCCAGTGAAACTTTCCAGGACCTTTCATAGTGCAAGATCAAGTCATCAAACATCTGATTCAAATGGACTAATTTTGAGGTCTGCCCTCCCCCCAACATGACTCCAACAAAATCTTCAAAGAAACATTTTGTCTCTCCACGATGGAAAAAAACCTAGAATTTTTCATTGATAACCCCGCATAATTCGAAGGGGAATATTAGCAATCTATACTGATTTGAATTTGACGGGAACCACTGTAACTCTGATCTCTAAGACTAACGCGCAGGCGACTTGACTCTTCACCGGTTGCAACGGCCTTGAGCAATTCTGCAATTGGAGACATTTGCGACGACACTTTGACCAGAATACGGGAATGATCAGCTTCGCAAATGCGCAAACATCAAAGAAGTTGTCCATCCAGAAATGAAAGAACTCAAAACCAAAGGAAAAATATTGAAGAAAAAATCAGAAAGAAAAATTAAAATTTAGTGTATGGGATTCAGCAATCTTGACCTTTACATTTTCTCTTTCAGACTCAAGGTGCTTCGGAGGCTGCCACTCTATGGCATGGACATTTTCTGGATTTCTACTTTCGCTCCCCAATTCCGCTTGTATTTGGGCAACGTTTAAAAATACATTCCCTCTTCGAACGTTTGTATTCGCAGTCTAATCCAGGGTTCGAATTCACCACCCATGAATTTTTCTTTGACCAAAACAGTTTTGCAGTTTGGTCAGAGGCACAGAATCCTCAGCCCGCCCCTCAAGGGCTCAGCACTTGGTCCCACCCCTGGGGCACCCACCAATTCAGAACACCACCGTGACTGACTTCACAACTTCAGCATGCTTCTCACGTTTCTTGTCATTGTCATTCGGTGCGTTTTAATTCCAGTACGCTGCGTGCAATTCGTTCAAGTTTACTAACGTCTAAGTTTGCACAAACGCGTCCTCCCAAAACCTGAAAAAGATCGATGGCTCTCTGCACTTTTTATCAAAGCAAAAAAAATGTCTTTGCCTTGGAAAAATCATGAGCACTTACAAATGTACATAGATCATATCAGGTCATGCGTGGCCCCCGCCGTTTCCATTTACAGCTGTTATTAGTCCGCGAAGATCTAAACTTCACTCAGACGAAAGAGTCTTGTCAAAGGAGTAACAGACAATAAGTGGTGGGAGACTTGAAACGACAAACAGCCCGTAAGCACAACTTTTTTGTCTGTTGGAAACTTTGGCTGAAGACTTGGAGGAGTCTAAGCACTTGTCAATGCGTCTCTTGGGTCCATCAAACAAACAGCTACACTCTTTGAAGAGAAAAAATAACTGGAACATCTTTAATCTTTGACAAGGCAAGTGAATTTTAAGCACTTTGCTCATGCAGAAGGCAGGTTTTGCAAGATGAACGCAAACGTGGTTTGGGCCCTGGATGTTTGTCCTGGATTCTGATTGGATGATTTCACCACTCAGGTATGCACACCCTTGGTTTTGCTTTTGAGAGTTTGGCAAACAACAGACAAACTGCAAAGAAATATACAGCGAAATAAAAAACATTGGGACAAAAATGTGGTGGACAAGAGAAAGCAATACTGGGAATGGGTATTGACCAGGATTCGAACCTACGAAATCCAGTTCGCACGTCGGCGCTGAACTCGTCCGAAACGTTGTGTGCGTTTGTGGCTTCCCCTTTTCATGTCTCAGATCCGAATTTTGTTCCGCGCGAGACCCAAAAACTTTTTTGCTTCAGCAAAAGGCTTTCGTAGCTGATGGACAAAGAAACGTTGGATTCTGAACACATTTCCCTCGTGTTAGAGACAGAAACATGTGTTTATTGTGACGTTTATTGGCCTGGATTTGTCGTGTGCAAGAATTGTCTCCTTGTGGGCGCACACAGAAAACTCCATGCACGTGCACAATGATTCCAAAGAGGCAACAAACCTTTAGAAACACATTTCCAAACACCAGGGGAAAGCAAACCCAACTGACAATTGGCATTTTATGCGTGTTTACGGGCAGTGAACTAGTTCTTCACTGAAATCAAATATCTGAAGGAAAAATGGCTCTTTTGCATTGAATAATGGGACCGTGAGGCGTTACTTGAAAAAAGCATACAGACAGATAGATTGCAGCAAACGTCGCACTGAGTTTCACACAGGACAAAACGACTTGTATCTGGAGACATCAATGGGGCTTAAATTATGCTGGAGTTTTGACGGGGTAATTTTCTACATTCCATTTGGCTTTCATTTTCCAACTGAACTTTGCACTTGATGTTTGGACAAGAATTTAGCACGAAGATACATGTGCCCCGCAGTGTCACAGAAATGTGGGAACTGTTTTGACTCGGGGGACAAACAACATTGCCTACACTGAACAAACCACTTTACATTTGCAGAATCAGACTCGGAGACTTCGAGGGAAAAGAGAATATGAGTATGAACTGCAAAACTCAGGAATAAAACACACTTTCTATCACACCGGAGAATGCAAAAATTAAAGTGTCAGTGCATTGTGACTTGTTGTGGATTGTGGGAAGAGCGTGCGCAGTGTGATTTCTGCTCTAACAGATCCCTTGATATGTCTTCAGCAAAGAAATTGTTGGTGTGGATTTTTTTCTGCAAGTATCAATGAACCGCGCAAATGGTAGAGACTTGGATACTTGGATGCAAATCTACAAATCAGAGAATGACTCTGAACTCTCACAATCAAAACTCTGCACGACTTTTGTGGATATTTCTGAACATGATAATGCCTCAAAGGATAAACACCTAGCACAGCCTGGTGACCAACCCCCTCATCCAGAACACCACCAGACCCACCCTCCGCCTCAGTCATGATGGAGAACGTAGGCCTGGAGGACCTGAGTCATCCGGAAGCGATTCTGGATCACATCATCTGGAAGCCGGGACTGGTGGACGTCGCGCAGGTCTACAGGACGTTTACACTGCCTCAGGTATACAGACACGGACAGGCATGGACTCAGTTTCAAGGGGGCATCCAGGGCCCCCCGTCGCCCTTTTGTTTGCATTCTGAATTTTACTTGGACTCAACCATGGACCCAAGTCAATTTTACCCAGGAAAACATTTTGCTCAGGGTGCCACTTCAGGGTCTATGGTTCACATTCAGTTGTTCCAGTGGTTCCAGTGGTCCCATTCATCTTACGACACCTCATCACCCTTTGTATCCCAACCGTTGTACATGCACGAGGGGTAGATACCTGCAAAGGGCTGACAACCATTTTGTGTTCACTGGTTTTTGGTGCAGGTGGTGAAGATAGACAGCGGCGACTACAGGAACTTCGGCACCGGGACGAACGTGGACGTTCAGAAGCCGTTCCTGCTCTTCTCTAATAGGAACTGCCGTAAAGTGCTGGCAGCCTCAGTGCGCTGGGACGAGGCTCTGCAGCAGTACATGGAGGTGGGACACAGGCTGGTCATACCCCTCAGCTACCCAGGTTGGTGTGTTGTATACTTTTGGCCTGACCATGGCACTGGTTGTCTCTGCAGCGATGAATACGGATTCTGATCATTGGGTTCTCTTTATCTTGATGTAACTTTGTCCTTGGAAGACCATCTCCCCAGAACGGCATCGAGGCGTCAAGGATCCAGGAGCAATGAAGTCAATGGTTTCTGTGGGCGTCTCTGAAGGAAAGAAATGATGACGACCCACACCACAGATTAACTAAACAGTTCAGGGTGTTGACACACCGAATGCGTTGCAACACACTCTTTTTTCCAGTTGAAACTTTTCAATTTTCTTTTGCAACGCAAGGTCTAGATGCTAACAACGTTGTGAAGTGGCGTCACGACACACTCTTGGTGTGCATACAACCTTGCGTTGCAACGCAATGTCATTGGAAAATGCTATCAATGCGTTTGGTGTGTCAACTCCCTTAGTTAATCTGTGCCCACACTCCCACCTGGAACAGCACAGGACGCACGTCTTGAGTGGTTTTTCTGGAGACACAGAAGCGACAATTTGCGATCATTGTCACTGCCCCTTTAGTCTTGTCGACTTGAGCTGAGTGCCTTGATGACAGACACAAGAGGAAGTCAGAAGCAGAGATGCTGCTGGATTTACTATTTGGGTCATGCTGTTTGATGTTGGTTATTTTCTTTTTTCCTTTGTTCTCTTTTGTTTTCTATTTTGTCAAAAACTTTCCCCATGCTACCGGCGCTTTGATCACTCTCATCAATTGCAGATTGTGGAGTCTGGTGGAGTTTTTGCTCTTTTTCTTTGGGCTTTTGATTCAACTCAAGGAACCCCCACCATCCCAAAATAATCGTCAAAAATAATTGTAAATTGCACACCCGAAAATTGTGTTCAGTTCTCTCAGGGTCAAACTTCCAATTTTGCAGAGCGTCAAACCCTGCCCAAAAGGACAAACCTGCGGAGGTATAGGTGCGTGTCCGAATCCCCAAGCTATGGATATAGAAAACTCAGAGAGGCCCAAAGTCCCGTTTTGAGTTTAAATCCCGACAGATTTGTGCCTGGGCCTGATTTGCAAAGAAGTATTCTCAATGCAAAAACAATTTTCCGCAAGTTGTCTCGTTTCTCACCACAGTTCGAATTTCTTGGATTGCTGCCTGAACTTCAATTTACTTATGTCTCGAAACTAGATACATTAGTTTGCAAAAAAAATCAAACATGTGTCACTGCAACACCGTAAATACACATGATGATACACAGTTGTGCCAAGCAAAAGATATTGGTGTGTTGGTGGACCCTCTTTGGCAGAACTTTGTGCTGTGCTTTACGCAATTCCGTAACTGACAATTAGACCTGTTGAACTCTATCCTTTTGCAATGCTGTAATAACATGGTGCAAAAGATTTGTATATACGCAAATACATCAATATGGTCTGTTCTGTGCACAGAGTTAAAAATGGTTCTGTGGTATTTTCTTTGTCCAATTGTTGCAACTGAATCCTCTCCCCTTGGTGATTTGCATCAAGTGCAGAGGTTGGGTCCTTGCAGGGTCCCTCAGGTGGAAAGGGTTCTATCTCAGACTCATTGTACTTCAAATGACTTGGTGTTTAAAATTGAAGTTTGGACACTGAAGGTTTTTCTTGTCAACGGGTCTTGGATTCACTGAACCAAAAACCCTGGACATGACTCCGGATCTCGATCCATTGCTGCGATGCCCCGTTGCAGAAAATATCTCTGTCGGTGGTTCTTTCCTTGTTTTGTCGTTGTCTTCACTGTGTGCTGCGCATTGTCAGAGCCAATGCAAAAGTGTCTCTGGCATTATTTACCCCCAATATGCGCACATTTATTAACCTTCTATAAACAGAGCGAGTGCCCTGTCAAAGCACA
>JAAUYG010134642.1_pt1 | contig 11257 bp, 8 predicted proteins | sample 7278091 | NCBI WGS metagenome assembly JAAUYG01 (sample SAMN14350201, study PRJNA611818) | marine sediment metagenome | isolation source: surface marine sediment (0.6m) | place: French Polynesia: Moorea | collected 2018-08
ATTCAATTCACTGTTCAACTGTAGTGCGAGTTGAAAAGGAGTTTCCACACTTGAAGTTCAAAACTTCAATTGTTTAAAAGTTGAATTGAAACTGAGCTTCAAATGAATTTCAACGGACTTTCAACTTCCATGTGTTGAGGTTACCACCAGCACTCGGAAACAAATCGTTCACTAACGTAAACATATAGTGTCTTGTGGAATTTTACGTTATCGACAATGTTTTATTTTACGGCATAAATACATTTACATGCGTTATTTCAACTACAATTGACTATTTCGATTTTCTCTGAATTTCAGCATAAAAATGGAAACGTATGATTATAACATGCAGTAGCTGCACATGATTCATTTCTACAATCATCACGTCTTTAACACCTGGGTGGCAGTTTTCACACTTGCAAAACGAAAGCTGTTATTTTTATAAACAAACGAAACAGTAAAGTTTAGAAAATGCGTGACACCGCCCTATAAATTAATATGTTACATTGCAACAATTCAGTCAGAGGTGGTTCGTTCTGTGTTAACACGAGAAGCTATAAAACGATGCGATCCTAGTCCAACCGTCCGTCTGCTTTTGTGTCACGTGATCATCAAGATTTGCACGTCAGTTTTACGGTGTCTTTGCCTTCGCTGGGGCATTTATTTGGTGCCGACATTCATTATAATGCAGACAGAAAAACTGAGGCTATATAAGTAGTTTTCTATCCCCCGCCAGAGCAGAGCAGACTAATACCCTATGGCCATTCTGTTGTTGCATTGCCGTTATATGCTTGTGCGTTCTCTGAAATGAAATCCTTAGAAGTACCCTCCGCAGAACAACCGGCCGCGATGTATTCAGAAGGATACTCATATGAAGGTGATTGCAGCTAAGAGCGTAAAATGAAAACATTCCATTTTACGCTATTGGTTACAAGAAGTTTTATTTAATTGATATCAATCATACATATTGACGAACTCTTTGCATGCTTTGTAACAAGGAAACGTAAATAAATCTAAATAAAACTGAATAATTTTGATATGATTTCGTGACGTTCTAGCAAAAGTCAACATTTCACATGGAAATAACGTCACACGTAGGCTTGATTGATGTTTACTTATTTTGAAGAATACGATAAAGTTGTATACAACTGTTTATCCTTTAAAATGAAAGGCCATATCAGTTACTTCCTGGGAGTTACTTGGGTCCAAAAGTGCAATTCTTTTTGCTACCCTTTCCATAAGGAGACGTGGCAGCTAGTGTAATAAAATACACGGGATCTCTGTAAGAATCAAGCGGGGCGCTGGCCGGTTAAGACGTTCTACTTCCGGTCCATCAGCCGCAAAGCTATCCATTGTCTTTTAGTGTGGCGCTTTCCTCTTTCCCCTCCTGGCTGGCGCGCTGGCTGGCCGGATTAGCAAGTCATCACTGCTTCAGAAAAGGGACTTAAAAGTAGGTCGTTTTATTTTATTTCACTAGAAGAATCAAACTTGCGTGACACCTCACCTCAGCACGCAGTTAGAATGGTACAATTTGTCTGAAGTTTGTACAAGAGACGGGCGCCGGTCATTGGCGGAATCCGTCATTTCGGTACAGTTTTATTTGACTTGAAGGTGACAATTTCCGTGTATTTCCTTTCTTGGTTGTGGAATATCGCTACCAATATTTTCTTTATGTGTCAGAAAAACTGTGAAGATATGATTTTAGCTCTGCTTCACGTGTCAGAAGGTCCATTGTCGTGGCGTGGGCGTGATTAGTTGTCCCTCCGTAAACGCATTTTCTCGGAAACCGTCAAGAGAATTACCGCCACACGTGAAAAATAATTTTTCATCATATCTGCAGACTATTTTTCTTTCACATTTAAATTTTACATTTTTTTCGGCAACATTGCACCATGGGAGAGTGAAAATAAAAAAAACCCACCCACTTAGTTGCTATCAATGCAGTGATCTTTTTGTGAAATTTGCATATTAGTACCTTGTTACATATATTTGGTCCATTGCCATGGTTACCGAATAGGCTGCTTGTTAGATATTAGGAATCTTGAATCAGACAATTGAGAAACTTGCCGAAAATTGGAAATGCACCGAAAGCCCAAATTTTGGTACATTTCGCTTTACGACCAACCATTTTCGAAATATCAGGTTGTTGAAAATCGGAAAAATCGGAAATGTACCGAATGACCTCGGGCTGGCCATAAACACTTAACAGTCAAAAGTACCCCATATACACTAAACACGTACCACGGATGCCCACATTGGAGTCCTGTTTGCCTTATGACCTGCGGTTCTTTTTGTTGAGATGTTTGGAATAATTCAAAAGTGATTTCAAGGAGTAGTAGCGTTTTGAAATTATCATTTCCATAGGGTCCTGTGTTAAGGAAAGGTGAAAAATTCTGTTAAAATTTAAAATCGCAAAATTTGTAAAATCCAAAAACAGTACTTTTGTGAGGACTACTGAAAGGAAATTCAGGAGAAGTTTGAAATTATTCCAAAGCGATTAGAGGGAGCAGTCGCGTGTCGAAGTGTTTTCTCCCATGGGGTATATACTGTTAACCAAAAATTGAAAAATTCACAAAAAAAAAAAAAAAAAATCAGAAAACATGATTTTTTTAAAGTGTCCATTTCCACCCTTATTCAGCCCCAGGCCAACCTAGAACTGAAATTTGAAAGAAATGCGTTTAGCAGGTTCTGAGATTATTGCGACAAAGATTGTGAATGGAGACGACGGACGACATGTTAAAGCCCCATAGCCCCATGAGCTCAAGCTCATGAGTTCATGAGTCAAGCAGAGCTAAAAAAATGAAATTTAACAGTTTGACCAATGGTAAACTGAAACATTTGCGCCGCCGGGGCTAGTGGTACATGTATGTGGGGGCAATTGTGACTCTTAAACGCTTTTTGCACAGCTGCTCCTTGATATCGAGTGCAATGGATAACCCAAAATGCTAGACACATATGTAGCTCACAAGTCCCCATACCAACATAGCTCACAAGTCCCCATACCAACGTAGCTCACAAGTCCCATACTTAATTCTGTTTCGCTGTACAGTCAGGTGTTTTAGAGTTATAGGGCATTTTGAGACAAGTGCACTGCATAACCACGAAATTATTCTGAACACTATGACATAAAAGGTACCACATATATGTGTTCTACTAGTCCCCATGAGTTCCAATTTCACTCTCTTTCGCTCTGTGAGTACCTATTTCCGAGATAATACTAATATTTCATTTCATATTAGACAACAGTGCAAAATATTAAACTTTTTTTTCATTTTTTCTTTTTAAATTTTAAAGTTCTAAATTCCAAGAAATAAGAGTTTTGTGTGGACTCTCATAGTGAACACCTTTAAAAAGTTTTGGTTGAAAAAGAGTCATCCTAGGTGTAGAAGAAGCAGAGTTTTGAGAATCGTGTTGCCGGAAAATCACAAGTGCACCAATGGCCCCCAAAATGACCTCTAACGATGCAAGGTCAAAGGTATCCCATACATGTTCCACTAGTAACTCTGTCTGCACTGGAGTGAGAAATTTCACTCCGTTTCGCTTACCATTAGCCATTCCAAAATATTTGCCACTTGTCATTTACCCATTGACCACAATGTTAAATTTCAATCTTTTTTATTTTTCAATCTTTTTTTTTAAATATTAAATATCAAAATTACAATCACTATCCTTTGTGTCGACTGTCACAGAGAACAGAAATAAAAAGTTCGACTGGAAAAGAATCATAACTTAGAAGCAGCAGCGATGTAAAATCGTATTTTCGGAAAACTCGCAAGTGCACCAAATGACCCCAAAATAGTCTACAACGTTATACCACAGTTATCCGGATATACTTGTAAGTTCCGCTAGTACCCCCGAGCCCCAAATTTCACCTCGTTTCACTATACGATTAACCATTTTCAAGATATTTGTGGGTTTTTTTTTCATTTGCCCATTGGCCACAATGTTTTTTTTTTCTTTTTTTTTTAACTTGTAAATATATTTCGAAATTCCAAAAATCAGCCTTTATATGGACTGTCGAAAGGAACAGATGCAAGGTTTGGCTGTAAAAGAATCCTAAATGTAGAAGCAGCATTTTGAAAGTGGTATTTTCACAAAAATCGCAAGTGCACGGAATGACCCCATAATAAGCTTGAACGTTATATCAAAGTTATCCGGATTCCCATATACCAGTAAGTTCCGCTAGTACCCCCGAGTCCCAAATTTCACTCCGTTTCACTGTACGATTAACCATTTCCAAGATATTTGCTTTTTTGCTGATTTGTCCATTGGCCACAATGTTAAATATCTTTTTTTTTAAATTGTCAAGTTCAAAATTCCAAAAATCAACCTTTATATGGACCGTCAAAAGGAATAGCTGCAAGGTTTGGCTGTAAAAGAACCTTACGTGTAGAAGCAGCATTTTGAAAATGGTATTTTCGCAAAAATCGCAATTGCAAACACGACATGACCCCAAAAATAATCCTGAATGCTACAAGGCCAACGATGCTCCATATACATGTATGTTCAACTACTGTCCGCGAGTCCCAATTTCACTCCGTTTCCTCTGCGATCGCTTGCAACTGTTTTCCAGATAACTGAACTTCTGGTTTCCCCATAGGGTACAACGGTGAATTTAAATTTAAAAAAAAAAGTTGTTAAAAATTCGGAAACTCCAAATAAAAAAATCCCCAAAGTTGTTGTGGGAGGATCAGTGGGAAGAAAATCCATGACAAAATTTGCACAAAAAAACTTTAGGCTGCGATTTGTGGGAGTAGCGTTGTGAATTTTTTTTCTTCCACAGGGTCAAATGTTAACGAAAAACAAACAAAATCGTTAAAAAATGGATTTTTTTTTAAAGATTCAAAGAGGTCCGAGCGTATGGCCCAGGGAAAGCCACAACTTAAATTTGAAACAAACCCGAGCATTAGGAACAGAGATAAAATACATTGTCGTACGGACGGACGGATGGCGGACAAGCTCTGCTGACACAGTCAAGTAGAGCCAAAAATGCCAGTATCTCGAGGACGGCTAATCGCAGAGCAAAAAAGAGCACAAATTGGGGAATTGGTGTCTCATATAAATGATGTACGTTGGACCTTTGATGCCTCAATATCATTTGGGGGGCGATTCGTTGCACTTGCGCCGAATAAATCAGCCCATACCAGCCCTCTCGGTACAGTAATATACATAGTGCCATAAGAAGATGCACCGACGACTGGGATCTATTGATGTGTACCGAGGGCGGGAAATGACGTTTTGTCGACAATATAAAGTATACATTCTAGTCACCTGGAATTGTGTTAGTCGGACAGGAACATTCCGTTCTAAAGTTCATTTCTACCGTCAGCTCCCTTTACACAGAGAATTCTTTCAACATTACAGGCGCTGGACGTTGAACTAACGTGTGTTCTTACCAGAACACTGCATAATAACAATAGCTAACACTGCATAAAGACATTTATCCACTAACCCTAGTCGGTTCCTATGTTCTGTATGGCTCATCATGCCATGCATATAGGTAATTGATGCATGTAGCTTAGCACCGACACGTGTTAAGACGAACTAGATGTATGTCAAGTGACCGAATTTTGCATAGCCTTCGACACACGTCTATTGTGATAGCTAACGTTAGTGATGGGGCCCAAGGAAAACAACCCATGTGATTTCATCACTTGGTTTCTCTCACGTGAGATTGACGTTAATCGGTTTTTCAGCATAAACACACTTGTGTTAAGTACTCCAAATAGTTCTCTTTAGCTGCCCTTGTCAGGATGACAAAAAGTGCCCAAGAAGGAGACAAACCTTGTATCTAAGCCCTCTATTACTGCTGCAACAACTACTACTTCTCCAGCTTCTCCTATAGTCCTTCTTCTCCTCCTCCTCCTCCCTCCTACTGCTCCTCCTCCTACTACTGTTACCAGGACAGACGACTCGAAGTCACTCATACAGTAAGTAGCATGCATATATGAGAATAGGCCTGACTGGCTGAGGAAGGAAAGAAGGAAGGAAGGAAGGAAGGAAAGAAAGAAAGCAAGAAAGAAAGGAAGAAAGAAAGAAAGAAAGAAAGAAAGAAAGAAGAAAGAAAGGAAAACAAGAAGGGGAAGGTAAGAAGGAGAAATACTGAGAGAGAAAGAAAGAAAGAAATACGTGTTTGACGTCAAGTGCAGCGGTAGATAAACATATCCGTATTTATAAACATGTTGTTAAGTTCTTCCCTGTAATTACGGCCATTTATTAACGAGTCCACGCACCTTTGAAAGAGCTACATAGCAGAGCTGAATTTGGGTATAAAATTACGTCACCGTTTTAAAAGGACGCCTCAATAGTACCATGTGTGTGACAAAGTTCTGTCGCAGATAAATTTAAATTCAAGGGCACGCAGTGCTCAATGTCGCCGGTGTGTTAGGAAAGTGTACCTATTCCACCCAGGCTGGTAATTATCCAGCTAGCCATTCTCCACGTGGAGACTGGGATCCGGGTAAATACCGGAACTGGCGCGTGTGCTACACGTAAATATTCACACCTGGTCACCGATAATGTTCGGCTTCGACGAAGAACCATCACCCAATAATTACATACATGTAGTCTAGTGCTGCGTGCAACGTGTAATAAGCGTAACGCGTTTTCAATTACTGCGGTATTTGAGATTTTACCCACATTCGCCTTTTTTTTTTTTTTTTTTTTTTTTTGACCTGAATTCCCTATATATCTTTCTTGAAGAGAAATTTTATGACTTTTATAAAACGGCAAATGACCATTTTAAATATGTGAAAAATTTGTTTCTTCTCTCTCTCTCTCTCTCTCTCTTCTTTTCTTCGTGTGATAGGAACACACGTGTACTTCTTTTTGTAACTGGCCCACTCAGTATAAATCTGTTCAATATGGGTAAAACAACAGAAAGAACTCCATGTGACAATTAAAGGTCATATAATGATAATAATAATAATAATAATAATATGCAGTTCTTAGCTTTTCCTTGCCGAAGCTAGCTCAAAGGTCATCCAGCGCCCCCTGGTGGGGGTGATGGGGTGTGTGGGGGTGGCGTTTGGGGAAGGGGTCGGAGGGCTCAGGAGTAGAGGATGTAGAGAATCGACATCTCCAATAATACTGAAATAAAATATTATCACGTTTTCACAGAATGGCCTGAAAACTCACCATCCCCCAACCCATCGGCTAATCTTCGGACATGGCAACGGAACGGAGATGGCAACGAAACGGACATAACAACGCAGCAAAAATTATAAGTCAGAAAAATCTCGCGTTTCCAGTCAGTTTCTAATCACGACTAGACGGTAGCTCACAAGAACTGGTATAGGATCAATAATTGGGTAGTATCTCAGATACGTTGATAATCATATCCCATTGCGTTGGCACTCAATATCATTTGATATATATATATTGTTATTTTTCAGCATTCCCGTTAGGCCTATCTCTTGGCCAGGTCGATGTCTGTAGAGGCTGACAGTCAATATTGTGATGTAATGCCACAGTTTACGTGTCCACCCATTCACCCGCTGACTCCGTCACACGGCACGTGGCGCTTTTGTCTCCAACCCACCCCACCAGCACCCCTCCGCCATCCCCCCTCTCGGCTGCAGACTGTCGGCTGTGACCAGCCCGGGATTACCCTGGATACGACTTGCGGCAGGACTGGCTCGCCATCGGGACAAGAGATATAGAGGCTGCCGAACAATAAACATGCGTCGGGCGGGATACAGTAATCGGGCATGCCAATTCCGTTTCTCCTTTTCTCTGGAGAAAATCGGTTTGGGAAAAAGCACTCGCTATTAATTATGAAATGACAAATATGGACCATTCTTGCGCCATATGAGTATGCCTTAGGGCAAGATGTCATCTTGGATTTGGCGCTTTTTACAAATTTGGTATATTTATTTATTTATTTATTTATTTATTTATTTATTTATTTATTTATTTATTTATAACCAGAGATTTGTATGAAACTACTTACTAACATTATTATAAAAAAAAATACATGTTGCATGGGTCGCGAGTTTAATACAATCTGAAACACTTCCGGTTTCGCCGTCTGTCGTTGCATGCGTTGTGCTACTTACCGTGGAACTATAGTTACTGGTAATTACTATGCTATACAGCAAAAACTGCACAAAAATCTCAATTAAGTTCCCTGAGTTAATCGCTGTTGTACCATCAGGTGCCATTGTTATCGTTAGAGCAGTCATGGTGTCACTAAAGTAGCAATAACAATAGCAGTGGCAGCAGTTCCGTGCAGCAGTAGCAGTAGTGGTAGTAGTAGCAGCAGCAGCAGCGGCAGTAGCAGCAGCTCAGTGCTAGTAGTAGCAGGGGAGCAGCAGTAGCAGCAACAAAACGGAAGCAGCAACAACAGCAGCAGTAGTACTAACAGCAGCAGTAGCAGTAGTAGTAATAGTAGCAGCAGCTGTAGCAGTAGTAGTAGCAGCAACAGTGACAGCAGCAGGCAGCAGCAGCAGTAGCAGCAGCAGCCGCAGCAGCAGTAGTAGTAGTAGTAGGAAGAGGAGGAGGAGGAGGAGAATGAGTAGTAGTAGCAGCAGCAGCAGCACTTATTTTTACCTGGGTGCCATTATTTTTATAATATATAGATATAGTAACAACTAACAGTAAATACGAGCATAATTTAACACAATCCCTTTTCACTATTTCAGAGTTTCTCCGGTACACCGTTGCTTTCAGTTTGAAAGTATTCAAACCGTACTAAGGCCGTGTTGTCGATGTTACACAAAGCGATAACTTTAGCATTAATATGTAACAATGTTAGCGCACCGTGTCAAATCAAAGTTTACCTGATAGAAAAAGGGGGCCACATGCGGTCCCGTCGGGCCACGTGCAGTGTGGGGTATAAATGTCCATGGGACCGGCTGTCCCACCCGCAGTTTTCTTGCTAGGGTAAAGCCCTACTGATCGACCGGCACCAGAGAAAGGATCACGCAGCACAGGTGAGTTTGGGTTATGTTTTTCCAGTCACTACGAATGATACGAACAGGAAAGGTTGCATTAGCTGTAAAACATACGGTAGTCCAGACAAAAAATTGCAACAACGCGAACTAACCAAATAACACCGCATTCGTTCAGTCATTAGAGATGTTGGGGGATTGTGTATTTTATACTTAAAATAGTCTGTGTGTTAAACATTAACATACAAGGAAATGCGTTCTAGCAAGCTTTATGAACGCACGTGTTTTATTGCCGGAATATAATCACAGATTAACATTGCCGTTTTTACCTTAATTAAACTGGACCTGTTATTGACATTGTTGCCTTTTTACCTTAATGCAACATAACCCTTTATTAACATTATTGCAATTTTACCTAATTAATTGGACTTTTTGTTAATATTATTCCTATTTGACTTTAATTAAACTGAGCCTTTTAGACAATGATGTAAAATTTTGTGGTGGTCGAGGTTGCCGATTAATGCTTTAAATAGCGTCCCTTTTCAAAGTGACTTGAGGATCTGCTCTGGCTATAGAATCTTGGCGGTTACCTATCACTGAGGGCTGAGGGGACTCTGGGTGTGTCGCGAGGGTGATTCAGGTGTTTTCTCGATTATCTGGCGTTTGTCAGCACTAAACTTGTTGCTGTCCTGCCTCCTCCCCCGTACTTACCCCCTCCCCCGCTCCTCCTGCTCCTCCTCCTTCTAATTCTCCTCCGTCACCTTTCTCTTTCTTCCCCTGCCCCTGCTCCTCCTCATTGCTATTGTTAAAATAACAGCTGCATGGCTAAATGTTGCAGGAACAGTACCACCAAAGACCGTATATATGAGGGGGGCCCATGACTAGATTCATATTACCGCAATAGCAGTGATACCAGCAGCAGCAGCAGCAGCAGCAGCAGCAGCAGCAGCAGTAGTAGTAGTAGTAGTAGTAGTAGTAGTAGTAGTAGTAGTAGTAGTAGTAGTAGTAGCAGCAGCATAGCAATCAGCAGTAATAGCAACAGTAGCAGCAGCAGTAGTAAGTAGTAGTAGTAGTAGTAGTAGTAGTAGTAGTAGTAGTAGTAGTAGTAGTAGTAGTAGTAGTAGTAGTAGTACTGTAGTAGTAGTAATAGTAGCAGCAGCAGCAGCAGCAGCAGCAGTAGTAGTAGTAGTAGTAGTAGTAGTAGTAGTAGTAGTAGTAGTAGTAGTAGTAGTAGTAGTAATAATAATAGATAGTTGAAAAACAAATCACCAGCGTTGATATGCCTAAAAAGTGTAAACCTACGAAAGCTAATTTATCACAACTGTACGTCTTACCTACTCCACAGCTACATTACTCATAGTAAGTGCTCTTGCACTAGCCGAACCAGCGCCAGTCAGTCAATCCTGTAATCCACGTCTATAAGGATCTAATATATATATATCCAATCCTGGCAACAGGAAATCCGGGAAATCCTGCTAAAGTCACAGTCGTCAGGATCTAATATTTACCCAATCCTGGTAAGAGGGCTAGATCAGGGATTGTCTGCCATGATACGTGTCTCCCTTCTTCCAGACATTCGATCCAGAATTCAGACTTCAAGGATGCCCGAGCTCCCTGGTGGCAATCCAGAGATCGTGATTACCTAATATACGGTTTACCCACGATGTTTACGGGTCGCTCCAGATAATCCAAATCTGGATAATCCAGTCTGGAACCAGGGCTTAGCATACGGTCCAACAGAACGTTCACCCTCCAGTGGTGTCCATTCACTGTCAGCTACCAGCGATCTGTCACCCGGGGACGGTGACAACCTTCTGCCCTGTCCCACGGTTCAGGTTGTCATAACAACAGCCACCCCTCAGGCAGAGAGACAAGTGTCTAGTCTGATTGTACCGCGACATCCCTGTCACCATACGGCTTCACAAGTGCCTTAATCCACGGCAGATTATCAGTAATTCACCACCGATAATCCATAATTAGCGATTTGAAAAAAAAAAGCTTTATCTCTATCCAACGGGGCTTGGGGACTTAACAGATGGTCGCTATGACCAGCCGTTTGTGTCATTTATGATTCCTCGGGTTCTCGGATATTCTTTCTATCCACGTCGATAATACGATAACTAATGCATCTACATGTACATATTTCTTCCTGTATCCGATAGATCGAGGTCCTTTCAAATAGAACCCATAGACAGTCTACAGATGCCCAACGGCACTTAACGAGTGTGCCCTGACCAGATGACGTGATGTGCTGCAATGGGTGGGAGAAGGGTAGGGGAGGGCTGATGGTGGCAGGAATCAATTGGCCCGGGGCGTGTCCTCTGCCTGTGCTGTGCCCGGAAATCAGCTTTTTATGGCTTCTATTTCACATTACATCAGACAGGATC
>JAAUYG010158167.1_pt1 | contig 11257 bp, 6 predicted proteins | sample 7278091 | NCBI WGS metagenome assembly JAAUYG01 (sample SAMN14350201, study PRJNA611818) | marine sediment metagenome | isolation source: surface marine sediment (0.6m) | place: French Polynesia: Moorea | collected 2018-08
ATATAGTCACAGGTCTGTACCGGCATACAGTGAGTGTACTAGATTTCAGACAACCGAGACCTGGATGTAAATTATAACGGTGTCAGACGCCGGAGAGAAATAAACCAGCTAATACTGCTTGTGCTGAGTTTATAACTGCGTCAATTCACGATGGAAGCAGTCTGAAGCAAACATGCTGAATTGACCCAAAGCCGCAAAAGTTAAGCCCGTAATGTCTTCGAAACTGATTCGAGAGGAGTTCATGCAGTGTTACATTAAAGCACCCCCCCCCCCCCCCTTAAAAAGCCATGGTTGGTTAACTCAGTTGATCACACGCGTTTGAACTAACCGTGATTAAATATATTTTTTTTTATTTAACGGAGGATGTTCTCCATTATACAATGATATGCTAGTAGTTATTTACTTTGGTATGGTCGTTGGGTGTTACCAATTTCTAAGGATGAGATAAAACTTGCCCATTTCAAGGTATGAATACTGAGCGATAATATGTGGAGTATATAACGTTTGTGTATGGACTAAAACTTTTGTTTGGCTGGTTTTCTTTATATGTTTGCTGATTTGCTGCTTGTTTATTATTTGGGTGTGTGCATCCGTAAGACATTTGAATGCAACCAGATTTTAATGGGGTAAATTTCACCCGGGCCAAGTTGCGACATATGGCACTAGAGTGCTGTTCATCTTTCAGCGTAAACTGGAACAGTTTTGAGGCCAATGGAAATTCTAGGAGGATTCGCAAAGACGAAGTAAACTCCGGGACTCACAACTCTGTACGGCAGGGGTCCGAGTGTTATATGCTACCGCGTGCCACATAAGAAAGAACAAGTATGAAACTCACGTCATAACAAGTACCACACACGTTGTGTACTTCAACTAACCTGACTAACGATATAAATCAGCCCACGTAAATGGTATCTGCAGATATTCCACTTTTATTCAGTACTATTTCCGTACATATTTGGTGCCTTATAACAAAAAAACAAACAAACAAACAAACAAAAAACAGATTATGCGAAAACGTCAGATAGTCACTATCGCAATTGGGGCATACCTAGGTTTATGATTATGTCGGGGTCAAGGCCCCTTGCTTTTCTTCCGGTTTCGTTCCCGTCGATCTCATTGGCTAGCTGTGAAAGCCCAAGTAGGAAATAAACCGACATCCTCGCCAATATGCGCATACATGACAGGAATTCCCGCCCCAGTTTTGCCACATCTCTTCCGCCAATTGAGACTGGTGCGTATGAAGAAATGCAGATCTATGCAGGGTAAATATTTAACGATGCATAGCACTAAAATGAGAATATAATGCTAGTACTACACAACATTATATAGGAGGAAGAAGAAGAAAATGGTTGTCAAAATTTTCACATAATATTAGGACAACCCCCCCCCCCCCTCTGTCGCGCGGCCGTTTCTGAGTTACAAGGCATGTTTCAAAATTTCCATATTTGGCCAAGAAACTTCCAGATGTTGCATCTATTTTACCCCGAGACAGAGGCGCTGAGGAACTGCCATTTTTCATCCTCTTGACCACACTCTGCCTTTATATAAACTAACTACTGGGCACCAAGGTGGAATACATGTTAAATTGTAATTGGCCTACCCAGTCTAAATATATTAAAATAAATAAATAAATAAATAAATAAATAAATAAATAAATAAATAAATAAATAAATAAATCAACATGTGCAGCGAAGGTCTAAAAGCCAAGCAACTAATTCTCGATTCACGTACAGTCGGTCCAGGTCTGCGCGGGTTGATATTTGCAGCCAATCCACACCCTAGCAACTTAGCTCAACTTGCAGGCACCAAAAAAAACTGATAATATACATGTTTATCTATACTATGTAGTTGAGATATTACCAAATGTTATGAACACATGATCCATGTGTATCTGTAGCCTGGTGCAATGCTCTAAATCTCTGAACTGGCCTAGCCGTTTTTGTGAATTCATGGGAAAACAAATGGATTCATGATAGTAACGGAAAAAAGTAACGGGTCCAGTAACACATGTGTGGCGGTATATGAAGTGCAGAAATTTGTCAATATTTAGATTAAATATGTACTTTTCTAAGATTTTAAGCCTGTTTTGGGTGTCAGAATCTGCGCTAATTTCTCAGAGACAGCCCCTAGAGGCATAGTATCATCGCACATGATGACGAGTGATGAGGAGTGATACCAGTTTGATGACTGACATGTTCAGTATGGAGTAGTATGCATACTTCTCAGTTTACTACTTCTAATGTTGTGTTTATCAAGGGTAACTGAAATATCACCTGTCCACTATATACATGTATGTTGGATATATGTATTCATGTAACAGCCAGTATATACAATGGAAAATGCATGACAATTATAATAATTAAATTTCACGTGTATCCTTGACTATTGAACAACTGAGTAAGAAAAATAAATAAAATCCAATGCTATCCACACTGCAGTCACAGAAGTATAATTTCTCACCTTATTACTTTGTAAGGCACTTATTTTCCGCATGACTCAGCCCTTGTGCTACTTTTCTCCTTGTTACTTTTGTCCTAGCCAAACCTGTTTCTTTCCTTTACATGTACCTTTTTCCTCTTTCTTTCTGTCCGATCACCAAAGAGATGATATTCTAAAACACCAGCACTGAACCAAAAGCATGTTAAGTTATAAAGACCACTGTTGGAAGCTTAAGTGATATATTGTGTCCCAAAAATAGCAGTGCCTTTACTAAGGTGAGAAATAATACTTCTGTGACTGTAGAGTGGATAGTAATGGAAAGTACCACAAAGTGATAACACTAAGTGTTACAGTTAATATGCCAAGAGGTTGTTGGTATAGGGCACAAGTATTCAAAGTGAACAACAAATATTGTTTCAGGTGTTGAGTGGCTTGACATAATAACAATTCACATGAAAAACGGCACAAAGATGTCAGCGTAAGAAGACTGGCAGGGGTTAACAGTGTCACGTATTCAAAGTGAACAACAAATACAGTCCCAAGTGTTGAGTGGCTTGACATAACAATTCACATGGAAAATAGCCCAAAGCGTGTCAGCGTAAGAACTTTTGCTTTAGACGGCTTCATTTTAGCAGATTTATAGGAGTTAAATATACAGCAGGCCAAATGCAACTGTATCATGTTTATCTGTGAAATGCTTATAAGTTCCAAAGGGCTAACATGGTGCCCCCCCCCCCCCCCAGTTAAGTCAGATGGGGAGTGCTTCCTTGTCTTCTTCCTGTAAATCCTCGTATTGTGTAAATATGTTTCTATCGTTTTATGCAGACAGGTATAATGGCCTTAGGTAATCTTATGCAAATAGATACCAAGCAGCACATCATCATAATCTGGTCGGGTTTCCTCAGGCCAGTGCTTCAAGCTCCGCTGTTGCCTGGATCCCAGTGTCCCCATAACTTCATAAGCCTGTCCACACAGGTCAATCTCCGCCCCCCCCCCCCACCCCCACCCCCAACACATACACTTGGCTTTCCTTGAGTTGACTTCCACAGCACTAGGTTGCTCGCTTCCAGCAGCCTATGTCTTACAGTCCGAGGCATTGTCGTAAGCCGCAGCATCTCCTATGCCAACGGTGACAGGCCAGAATGGGTCTGAGGCTTCTTACTCTGTTCTTATATGTCACCTTCGGGAAGCTGTCGTACAGGACCTCACTCCTGGCCTTGTCTCTCCATGTTGCATTCATCACCATCGTCAGCATGGTAGCAGTGAAGCAACCATTGAATCTATGGATCCTCTTCTGAAGACGTCCATGCCTCGCAGCCATACAGGGAGTACAGCCTCCACAGTCGTGAGAAATCGTCTCCTCTTGAGCTCTGGGTTCTGGGTTCACGGGAGACCTCCATATCTTTTTTAGACAATGAATGGCTCGCCAACATCAGATAGTTGCTTTTGTGAGACTTGCTTATGCTCTGGGGTTGTCACATCAGTTTAATACTGGTGACACAGTGGATGCAAACGCTAATTATACATCACAGGATCCAAATGCACATCTTATATGGTAGAATAGAGGTGCTGATTGCTGCTTCCTTATGTTCAATAGCATTCCCATAATGCAAATTAAATTTTCTTTGCAGGTCGTTAGTTTTCCAAGGTGCCATTGAATAAGACCTATTGGCCATGCGGCCAGTAGATTGTAGATAAATACCTACATGCATTGGTCCTGATTGGGGATAACTGCTATACCAGTATTCGTGCGGGACCTAGATGTTGCGCGAAAGTCACCATAAGCCGCATTTCTAAGCTGTTGAACATTGAATCGAAACTTTCGTTTTTTTTTTTTTTTTTGTTTTTTGTTTTTTTTTTAAATAATTCGTTTTATTTTATCCTGGTTTATTTTACCTTGGTAATGAATCAAACCACCTATGCCAGTTTCAACTTTCTCAGGGTTTTCATAGGTCTGTGTCATACAATGTATATGGAAGAGAGCTCTTATATTATACATTTATATGTTCTTTCTGTGAACGCATGAATTAATTATACATATTTTATTTCTCTATTTACGAAAACGTATTAACCGCGACTGCTTTTGCTCTGTTGCGTTTGTTTGTTTTTTTTTGTTTTTTTTTGTTTTTTTTGCACAGTTATATCTATCTCTACTGTTCTACCCTGTTTGATATGAGACAATGTTGAACATTTAGTTCGATCTCGCTATATTTCTGTCGGCTTTCAACCACTCATGGTCATATCACCGACTGCAAGTTGGATTCGGTGGTGTATGCAGGTGCATGCATGATGAGTTAATGTGGCCCATGTTTTGTTTGGGCCAAACGATCTACGCCCGACAGTTTTGGGGTGCCAAGCCACCGACTCAATTCCGCCACAGGTGAGCAGAAAGGAATCACTCAGACCACTTATACTGACTCCGAGTCGCCCAGTCGGTTGCCTAACTCACAAATGCCAAGCGCCAAGCTGAGAAGCGCAAACCGTTTCGGATCTATTTCATTCACGTTAATTCACGATGGAGCAGCGTGTGAAGCACATGTCAATGCCGCATGTCTGCATACATTCATGAACACGGCGGCCAGTCATGATTGGGCGTCAATCGAACTGAAATCGGAAAGCAGGAAGCATGATTCGGCACATTTTGTGTAACACATGAAAGTCTCGTCAAGGTCGAGTGGCAGCACACTGTAGCAAGGATTTGCTTTGCATAGAGAGAGGCTAAATCAATCTGGCCTGGGAGGCCTATAATTATGAACACAGTGACTTGGGTTTTTCTCTACAATTTGTCAAGAGATAAGGGGCGTTTCTGTCTGAAATGTCATGGGTGACATGAGAGTTATCTGTGATATACGAGACTTAGTTTTGCCGACAAGAGAAAAACAAAACACCGCAGATACATTCAATTAAAACATCCTAATTATGATCGCGGATTTATCCCCCCAACAGGGCAACTATACTAGCCACTGGTAACCACTATTTTGTGTAAAATACCGTAGAAAATCCTGACTTGTGTACTACATGTGACAGTAGTAGTAACCAGTAGTGACACCCTTGGGCTTTTATCTGCTCTGGTGCTTCGACTTATTGAAGCCATTCCTCTTGAGAAAGAAATACTTGTAATCGGGCGTTTGGCCCAAGTAAACTCGGCCTTCAAAATGAGTAACTGGTTGTGCCAGAGAGAACTGTTGACATTCATATGCTCTCTGATAATGGAAACACCTTATCCTTTATTGCTTTTCTCCGGTTGGGGTATTCTCTGTTTATAGGTACTACGCATCATCTAACGTAATGGTGCAAAGACATGACATTTTCGCTGTGTACAGCTTGTAGAGACCTGTAGGCGTAAAGAGTGCTTATAGCTGTAGCTGAGAAATCTTTTCATAGGCATTATAGTTATAGGCTCACTCGAGTAAATGGACCTTTCTAAATGTGTCATTGACCACATCCAACAATTATTCACTACACCCAACCACTGTCACTGCTTCAAAAAAGATATTAGTGATAAATCAAATACCTTTGTCTTTAAAAAAAACATGCCATCAACATGCCATCAAAAACCATCGAATCCTTCAAATGTAACCCCTACCTTATCTAAAATGAAACCACCAGTGTGGGGTTGAGATACAAGCGGCGTGGCGATTTGATAGAAAATTAAAACAAGGGCTACGATGGACACAAATCTAGACATTACTGATATACATGTAAACTTTGTTTACAGCTTCTAAATGCACGACTTACTCTCAACAACGCATAATGTTGCATACCCACATAGGGACAGCCCCTCTTGAAGTCAACATTTGGACCCAGCGTTATTTTCATTTGCTTTTCCCGCAGGACATAAGAAACTAGATAATTTTAGCGACATTTGTGACTGTGTTAATGCTTTCCATTTGTACTTAATTCGTCTTATTATTATAGCTGCTGGTAATGTGTGATCGGTCTATAAATCGTCTGAGTATTTCCAGCCTGAGTTCCAACCTATGTCTATGGTTACCAACAAATCCCTACCTTACCTGACCTTACCTCACCTCATACATATAAACAGATAGGGCGTGTTTGTGTTGTCACATTTACAAAGTCGTAAAAATGGGCTCTCTTCGCCCGAGCACCGATTATTATGATGGGGTCTCGCTTCAGATACTGGCCTATAGGTGACAATACCCTGTGGCCACAACGCAATTTTGAATGTTGCAATATCATCTCGCAGGAAAATATTCCCCACGTGATAGAATTTTCCTTTCTTCATTCCTATGTAATTTCTCACTTCCTGTCGTGGTCTTACGTCTGCTTTTTATGTACATCTGCTAATTCATAGCCTAAGTCCACACACGGTTCCTGGTTACAAGCTTAAAACAAAGTGGCCGGTATTTTTCCAGGACACCCATTCGACTGAATTTACAAGTCGGAATCCTACATATTTTACAATGTACTTATAAACAAACCATGTCTCAAAACCACTCGTATCTCCTGACGTGAACTAGCCTTTTCGATATTGAGGTAACGACGCTTACTATTTTACGGTTATTTGATATTTGAAAATTTGTATATTTAACTCCGCTTCCTTTACTAACGTTACATATCCGGCTCCGTATTCACGCTTTCAGTTGGATCGATGTGGAACTGCAAAGCATAATTTATGCAGAATAAGATACGCTATTGCTTCTCGTCTCGTTCTATAGCGTTGTGTATTTTCCAGATGCAGTGTTTTTCACAGAATTAACTAGGCTGAGATATTGTGACCTTTTGAAAAATCTCCCGAGTCATCCTTTGCCAACTTCCTCGTCGGACGTGTCGTACTAGGGTTAGATAAGGTCATGCATATAAGCATGTGACCCAGTCTCCCTTCTGACGACTTACGGTTTTGTTACACTTGCCGATCTCAGTCGACCCCTGGTAATGAATGTGTACCGAAAGCCAATCTGTATGTCTTCCAGGGAAACGCATGACCCTTATTCTGCATAATATTGGGCTGCTCTTCTGCTTTAATACCTGGCTGCATGTCACTTAATTTTGCTGGAATTTAGCAGACTGAAAAGGGGACAATATAAATAAAACATGCGGGTTTATTGGTGACAGAAACCAAAGCACGGACTATATATAATTATAACAGTTTCATTTCTAAATTCTGAAAACTTCGTGGGTGCAGGTTTTACAACAGGCGGGCTTTTTTTTTTTTTTGTTTGGTTATTTTATTTTATTTTATTTTTTATTTTATTTTATTTTTTTATTTTTATCTTTACTGAAATAGTCAACAGATTTTCCTTTGGCGCGAGCACGAAAAGCCGTTTTTCGGGTGACAAAGAACACACGAAATACAATTTTTTAGCGTTAGCGCTTCTATTAAATTGATTTAGCCCGATCTTTATTTGTCTCTAGACTGAAGTCGGGCAAGCCTCCTCACACGGCAGTCTGTGGGAGCCCGTACCCCGGGATGAGGAAGAAAGCAACGAGGAAGAAGACGAAGAGGATGAGGACGATGAGGAGGAGGAAGAGGAAGGATATACGCAGTATGAATCCGAGAGCAGAAAGCGGAGAAGACGGGAGCAGAATCGTGAGGCCGCCAGACGCTGCCGCCAGAAGAAAAGGGCGAGAAAAGCCGGAGTGATGGAGGTTGGTTATAGGTAGAAATGTAATGTCTTAACTATAACTTCCTGTTAGTAGTCTGTTCTGTCATCCTGTCTGCGTTGTATCCGTGTATTCGTTAAACCATCGCCATATCAGAGTTTAGAGAATAGCGAGTAAGGACATCCATTATAACGCATGGATAGGCCGAGGCTGAGAAGGGGTAGGTGTGTGTGTGGGGGTGTGGGGGGTGGAGGGGGGGGATGGAGGGATGGGGGGGGGGGGTTAGGGCATGTGCACCATCATTTCAGAGCGAATGCTACAACGTCTGTGAACTATTAACCCTTCTGCATACAATATTTAATATCTTTAGAAAAACACATTTCATCATCGGTGGTCTTAAATAATAGTCACCATTAGGTGGCTTTCCCCAAAACATGTTTATGAAGCCCTGTGCAGCTTTACATTACCCTGTGCTGTGGTTGCAGGAATACAAGGAGTTAGCAACTTCGAACACCAAGCTCCGAGCGGATATCCGGGGTCTGTCCCAGCTTAAGTCCAGGTTGGAGAAGACGTTACGTAACCACGAGGCGGAGTGTCTTCGTCGTTTGCTGCCCACTGTCAATGATAATGAAGCCACATCTGGCGATCAGCCGCAGAGGCTTCCGCTACCCCCTGCTCAGTCGGGGAGGAGCAGAACAAAAAGAGGAGCACCCGCCACCTCCACGATTGTAAGAGTAGCAAGTCCCCAACCAGTTTCTGTCAGCTCAGGAGTTTTCCTGCTACAGGATCAAGCATATACATCTGGAAATCCGAACGCTACCCGGCTGAACCATGTTGGTGTGAGGCATCCATCAGCAATGAAGCAGGTTGGAGAAACGACTGCAGCATTAAGAACTAGGACACCCCTGCAGCAGCATACCGCTCACACCACGTCTGTGTACAGTTCCCTGTCTCCTTTCGCCAGTCCTAGCTCTGCAGCGGCGATATCACAATCACAATGTAGGCATAGGAAACATCAGGCAGCTTCTCACACGGCAGTTAAACCAGAGGCAAGCGCTCAGCCAGATCCAGCAAATGTAAGCCACATCCCCCAGCTGCCTGTATTCCAGATGTCAGCATGGAAGCCCCACCCAACCCTGGACGCAAGACCTCGCCCGGCGTCCTTTGGCACTCTGGAAGACGTAGTTGGCCGCGAAGACTCACAGAGCGGCAGTAAAGAAAAGGCGAGGAACCACTCTGACTCGGCTTTAAGCCACAGAGGCCAACTGCTAGCTTCCAAATTGTGGCGACACGGGGACGACCCCGTCCTGTCGCAGCAAGCACAGTCATCCGGAGGCAGTCTCTCAGTGAGACCCGCAGTTGATGTACTGTCACCCAGGCCGAGGCTGCCTGGTAGTGTGACAGCTACAGTGACATCCATAGGATACACAGCAGACGTTCCCCGCAGCATGGCCCAGACTCGACCCAATCGCCACCGGGGAGGCCAAGGAGCCCCTGGACAGTTGTGTTCGCCCCAGGGGGATCTTACTAGACAAGTCCCCAGCTTCACGGCCCAGTGCCCGGTACTGCCCATGGAAAAGAGTGCGCTGGATCCCCAAACATGGTCTAACACCTTACCACCCAACCCCAACACTGACCACTCTGCCATGACAGAAGAACACACCTGGGCTACTGGTAGCGGAGTCTCATTCGTTTTTGGCAACGCATACAGAGATCTGCTGGATCCGGATTACCTCCAGTAGATATTATACCTATTATATACACACCAGAGATGACACTGAACTGAGTTCTTATACAATATATCAGTGATACAAGGAATGTTCGTTGAACGCTGTTACTAGTGCTTTCATGGCCAGTAAATTATTCGTCTGACTCAGGCATTGCATGCGTATCTATTCAAGAATTAAAGTGCAATTTGAAGCGCCTTCATAATATAATTATACACCTGTAGTTAGAGAATGGTTTGCAGTATTAGTGATACCTGTAGCTTTCCATAAGCAATGGCAGCTGTACTAATCTGTAGATATATACGACGGGGCTGATGACTGCAGTATAGTTATGATTTATGTAACCATTAAAGCAATGTATGTTAGTAGTGTTAAGGGTTGCAATATGTGTACTTTTACTTAATGATTAAGATGTACTTAATCGGTATGCGACACATTTATGACGCCTCTTGAATGATGTAATCATATATAAAATAATATGCTACTATGTTAAAACATTCAGTTAGTGATTTGTGCCTTTTTATATAAACAAATAAAAATATCACTGGAAAGGAGAAAAATTGCCGTCAATATAACTGCTCTGCGGTCTGGAAAAGAGGAGGAAAATGTATTATATCAAGACTGCTAATACAGACACGTTTTGTCTGTGACGTTTTGAAAAAGCCAGTGAAAGAAAATTAGAAATTGTGGCCGTGTTAGTGCACCTTGACCTTTGGCCTGTAATGGCATTGGGTACGAGAAAAATAGAATAGAATGGAGTGTTAACGTCGGTGTAGAAACATGTAAATACAACAATAAACATTACATGTGCTCTTGACCGACTGAAAATCACAGAGATGATTTGCGAGATGAGATGAAAATATACCTGCTCCTGACTGTCATATGTATAAGGAGCATGGTCATCTATGGTGTCTTTTCAAATGTTAAAATAAGAGCAGTTACATAAGATGTCAATAGACTCTTTAAATCATTTACAGATGCCAATACACCCTTTAAATCATTTACAGCCATGACGAAGTTAAAATTTTCATCTAAGTATCCCATTCCATAACTGCGCACCTTTATATCGCAAGGAATTATGTCGTAGTGTTTAGTGCGCAATTTAGGTTGTAAACGTCCCATTGTACGTCACAACGACCATATCTTACATTTTCAGGCTCTTGAAATATTTATGTACGTAGGCACTTTGCGATATATCTTTAAAAAAGAAAGACCGCTGGGACAGCGGAAAACCCCGCCGCCAACAAATTCTCTCTGACATCCAGATTAAGGTGGAAATAAGCCACAGGCAAATATATGTATACTATACAGATCTGCCACCACTCAAAATCTGAGTGACCTTGACTTTGACCTTTTAAGGTCACGCAAGGTCAAATATGATAGTGCCATTGGACTCTCCATATATGAATTCCTATTAATGTTTAATAGTAACATGGGCCCTAACTAGGCTCCTTTGCGAGATATAGGGCTTCGAAATCCTGGTGAACTTGAGTTTGACCTTTCAAGGTCACTCAAGGTCAAATGTG
>JAAUYG010100854.1_pt1 | contig 11255 bp, 10 predicted proteins | sample 7278091 | NCBI WGS metagenome assembly JAAUYG01 (sample SAMN14350201, study PRJNA611818) | marine sediment metagenome | isolation source: surface marine sediment (0.6m) | place: French Polynesia: Moorea | collected 2018-08
AATACACATTGCTAAGTTATATTCAGTAGATTTTTGTTCGGTTTGTGAGGCTTTGTTTTTGTGCTTTGATTAGTGACTGACGCCTACCATACCCTAACGAATTTCATATTTTATTGCACGTGTAATGTATATAATTGAGCTTCGGGACGAAGCATTGCAAGTCTATTGCACGGCCGGACTTCTCGCAACCATCGAAGTCTTGGCCTCTCAAGTGGCTGGTATACATGTGTAATGGTTTATCCATATCCCAGGTACGATACACACACACGTATACCATTCCCCTCTCCACCCACCGGCTTCCGCCTAAAGTGCCTTCCTGGCTCCCTCCAGATTTCCTCTTGCTATAACCAGATTGCAGCAGTGCATGCAAACCCATACACTAACCGCGGATCAAATTATTGACAATTCCCCGGCGCTCGTTACCTCTAAAGTGTTGCCTAATTAGATTGTTTTTCTAATGCCATTTACTCGGGTAAATATTTTGCTTCTGTTGCTCGTTTAGCAGCCCCGACCGCTTCCCAGCCATGCGCGCTCAATAACGGACCGGCAATAACACGAACGCGGACCGAATCGCTCAGAGGGCAGGCAAAATTACCAGGTTTCCGCCAGTAAAGCCAATTACTAGGGCGCCAATGCTTTCGAGTCCTAATTTTGAACATCAAAAGCTATTTGACTCGCTGCACTTTAATGCGCCGTTGCTCTTTCATAATGGGAGCGCTGACTGGTCTGGGGTGAGCGCTGCTGCTTTATCGGTAACCTCCGCCTTCACATTTTGTGTGGCGCTCATTTTTTTTTCGTCGACGCATGCGCATTTACGAAGGAAGTGAGAGAAAGTTTCAACTGAAAGTGAACACACACTCCATAATTTTGGAAAAAAATAATCAAACAGTATTAATAAAACAAGGGACTCACGTATGGCCAAAGGGAGCGAGCGACCCGATAGAGACGCCATATTGGTGGTGGCGAAGAGTGCGCGCAATTGAAACCGCTGACACGGAACAGTTTATGAAAGCCTATTCAGTCGAAAGTGAAAAGGTGTGTTTTGATAAATGTCCGACATGGGAAGACCGGAGTTTCGAACCGTGTATTTCACAAACGAGCGTCGGTCAATCTGGCAGAGCGCGCAGGCAATTACTGTGTAATATGATGGCTTTGTGTTTGGTCGGCAGTGTGCGGCAAAGCGCTCCGAGCCAGAAAACTATCTCTAGCCGCCAGACGTGTAGCGCGGGTTCTGCCTCGTCAAACCCCGGACAAAATGCCCCGTCGGGGCACATTGCCTCGCCCCACCCCTAACAGCCGTCTAGCTTTGATGACCCCCTTATAGCCTAACCCTGGCGCCTACACTGGCTGGCCTCAACAGCCAGACTCCCAATAAGGAAGCCGGGAATCCACGGTGTGAGGCCGAGGAGACGACTGCTGGCCGATCAGCTCAATTAGCCCCCTCTCCTTCCCCGGCCACAAAATGGACGGCACTCCAGGGGACCCCGGCGATAATAATTATTCACTACATTTCAAAGCCTCTTTGATACAGTCCCCTCTACAAGAAGCTGGACTCTTGTTGAGCAGGCCCCGGCGATAGCGCCGGACAGACCCCGCACACAGGCAGACGCAGCCATTTCCGGAAGCGAGAGACTAAAACAGGCCTTTGTTTGAAACGACTTGAAGAGGGGGACTTGCGACGGGTGAAAAATATGCTGGTGGTGATTAGGCAAATTAGTCTAGCGGAGAGAAGAGAGGTACTTGATTCTTGAGTGGAATAAAAAACTTTTTTTTTTTGCCACAAGATAACTTCATCCGGTGATGGGCATACACCGCTGAAGAATATTAGGCGTCACTAAACGATTAGCTACATTTGTTGTACTTTTGTATCTTTCATTTTGCTTATATAGTAAGACGGAAATTTTAGAGAAGGCTAGGAACAGAATTTGCAGGCAAATTCAAGATCTATGGACAGCGGTTTCCGAGACACTGGACGATTTTCAAAAATTGCCCATCTGGGCATGAAACTTGGAATTTGAAAAAAAAAATTTCAGAAGTTTCAGTGAATGTACCCCAGGATGTTGCGAAATTGAGCTCTACATGCAGCAGTTTCCGAAATACCGGAAGATTTTCGAAATTGTCATATTTCATATTTAGGCATGAAGCCTGGCATTTAAAAAAGTTCCAGAGTTGCATAAGGACCCTGTTTCTACCCCCGAAGCGTCAAAATTGAGCTTATTTTCGCTCTGCTGACAGTGGTTTCCGAGATACAGGCCGATTTTCTAAAATGGCCATATTTGGACATGAAACATGAAATTTAAAAAAAAAGTTCCAGAAACTGCATATAGACCCTGTTTGTACCCCAGGGGTCGAAATTGGGCCATTTTCGCTCTACGGGCAGCGGTACAATACATACCACTAAGACTTTTGCCCGTTTGGCTCTACGACGAGCCGTTTTCCAGACAGGGTTGCCGACAATCGCAAGTGCATTATTGAACCACCTTCTTGTTGCTTTCTCTAAAATGGGACCCTAAAGATAAACAATTCAAAGCGCCACATCTACGGAAAATTTTCATTCTCAAATGTCATTATCAAATTTTTAATTTTAAAGATTGTTTGTTTGTTTGTTTTTCTTTTTCGTTAACACAGAACTCAATTTCTACAGTTAATAAGTTCTGGCAACCATTTTTTAAGAGCTTCACAGGTTCCTAATGCTGGTCCTCATAATAGTTGGCTGGGGATTTTTTTTTAAATTTTGAATTTTAAGTTACTGTTGCTTTATATTTTTAGCTCTGCTTTGCGCTACTGCACAGCAGAGCTACTGTCGTCATGCAGGCGTCCGTCGTCATCCGTAGACATCGTTTTCTCGAATACCACTGAATGAATTAGCGCCAAATTTTAGGGACATGTACCTATCCACCATATCTGCAGATTATTATTTTTTTTCATAATTTGAATGTTTGACCATATGCGAGAAAAAGTATGAAACGACATCTCCTCTGAAAGTACACATCCGATCCACTCTCAAAAATCACGCATAGTCCTAAGGAGGGTCCCTGGATTTTTGACTTTTTTTGTTAACATGGGACCACATGGAAGTAAAAGTTTCAAACGACATCTCCTCTGAATGCAATAGATTTGCTCCCCATAATTCATGTATACTCCTGGGGATGGTTTCTACCAAAGTTGTTAAAAGAATTGTGAAATTTGAAATTAAATTTGTGACAATTTTGTTATTTTTTGAGCCGTTTAACAAGGTAGTCACTGGTGAATTATAAAATGTGCGATATATTGAAAACGGCTGGTGTGGAGCAAAACGGAGTGAAATTTGGGACTTGGGGACACTAGTAATACTGTGGTGTACCTTTGACCCTGTAGTGTTCAAGGTTATTTGGGGGTCATTCGGCGCACTTGTCTCACAATGGCTTGTAGCTTGAAAACGGATGGTCACAGAGCGAAACGGAGTAAAATTTGAGACTCGTGGACGGTTGTTTATTGGTTATACATATATAGGGTAATTTGACCTTGTAAGTTCAAGGTCAACTTGGGTCATTCGGTGCACTTGTCTCAAAATTGCCTGTATCTTAAAAATGGCTGGTCGTAGAGCGAAATGGAGTGAAATGTGGAACTAGTGCATACTAGTAACACATATGTGGGACACATATGACCCTGTAGTGTTCAAGGTCATTTTTGGGTCATTCGGTTTACTTGTCTTAAAATGGCCTTATCTCGAAAACGACTGGTCATAGAGGGAAACGGAGTGAAATTTGGGACTCGTGGACACTACTAACACATATATGGGGTACCTTTGACCTTGTAGCGTTCAAGGTCATTTTGGGGTCATTCAGTGCACTTTTCTCACAATTGCCTGTATCTCCAAAACGGCTGGCCGTAGAGCGAAATGGAGTGAACTTTGGAACTGGTGGACAATAGTAACACATATATGGGGTATCTTTGACCCTGTAGGGTTCAATGCCATTTTGGGGTCATTTGGTGCACTTGTCCCAAACTGGCCTGTATCTCAAAAACGGCTGGCCGTAGAGCGAAACGGATTAAAATTTGTGAATCAAGGACAGAAGTGACACACACATATGTGGTACGTTTGAGCTTGCAGTGTTCAAGGTCATTTTGTGGTCATTTGGTACACTTTTCTCAAAATGGCCTGTAACTCAAAAACAGCTCGTCAGACGAATGGGTAATCATGTATTTAAAGCTGTAGCCGATAAATATTTTCCAAAAAAGTTTTCGTCATCTTTCCAAGATGCAGTGTAGATGTCTTGCACTTACTTGCAATTTCATAAATTATCGTCATCTGTGAATCTCAGTGTCCCAATGTCTAAGTTACAACATCAATGATATTACACACATTCAAACCTTCAAGTGCCCAGTTATTGTCTCGACCCGAACAGAACTACACTGCTCAAACTATTTAAGGGAGCAGATTTTCAAAGGAATATATTTTATAAATATATTGGGTAAAATCCTTCCAGATTGCAGACTAAGTCCTGTTTAGTTGAATCATTTTGCTTGATAACGCAGTTGTTGCAAAATAAATAAATAAATAAATAATAGCAAAACTTTATTTTTTACATAACTCAGAGGGGAATCACCCCCAAAACACAAGTGTATCAGAGCAATTGCGATCAATGATCTTTACTCTTTCAAACACTTGCAAATCAGTAGCTGGTATGTCCACTGATTTGACAATAAATTACGCTAACTTTGCTCCCTTAAATGTTTTGAGCAGTGTACTTCGGTTGCCTCATTGTTAAGTTTCACGAAGTTAGCGTCCATCCACTTCCTGAGTTCGAAAACAACGCCGCTGTCTGAGAAACATACAGTTAACGAACGGCGGATGGACTACCAAGGCATGCGCCACGACAATGGCTCTGATGTGTAGTAGAACAAACAGACCTAATGGCGGCCTTGTTACCAGAGTTTTAGACCGCGACGTGTTATTCTATGCTATATTCCTAAATAAGTATGAATTCTCTTTAAAACACCCCCCCCCCCAATGTTCGGGAAATTTAGTCTTTGGGATAATGGACTTATCCGTCGCTGATTAGTAGCATCTTCACTTTTATCCCCCACCCCGAAAAAGGACTAGAAAAATGACAATAACTATCTCAGTACAGTTCGACTCTTAGCGTAATCAGTAATAAAAGAAGTATTTGTCAAAACAATAACCGCGCCACCCAGATAGCGTTTTCCCAAGTGAGAGGTCACCATAGAACTCTGCTTGCGCGGATTCTCCCCAAATCTCTGTTTTTAGATCTCGAAATGGCAATTATAATTTGTCTGACGGAGTTTGCCTCTCCATCCGAAGGGAGCGATTTTCTAGCTGTTCTCCGCGGCCTTTGATCGCGTGTGAACGGGGCGCGAAAAATTAATGACTCCTGTTCGCGAAAGATAGCGGTACAGCAGCTGCTCATGGGATAGGTCGCAACATGGCGGCGCCGAGCGATATTAGAGAGACCGTTTTCGTTTTTACTGTCCCCACCGCCCATCCGTGAAATTGAGTTTTACCTTTGCCTATCCGTGCTATCAAATTATTACATATTAGCTTATCTCTCGTAGTTCCTTGGCCGAATCAACACGAAAGATAGCATGTACCGTTTTATTGGCTGGCACGAAATACATCTCTTTGCCGATGTCATTTTCCGGAATGCGATTTTTCCCTTACAACTGGATGACTGGTAATTCTCGATGTTAGATAAAGGGAAATTTACTGCGTGGAAGCAATGCACGCAATTCCCAGCTTTGCTTTTCTTTGATCGTCTCACCGGGAGCAACAGATCCAGTCGGACCACCTGACTGGTTAACTAACTTTATTTTCACACATTTATATAACAAGAGGCCCATGAGCCCCGACGAACTGCTTGATAACACTGACGAAAGTAGTAAGCACATTGTCATGTATGACAAACAAAGACACCAAATAACCCCCCTCCCCAATCACATTAAATGCTACAAGGTCAAGTTTACTCCTTTATGTTTTACAAACGTCACAGTCTGAAATTTAATTTGCTCCAGAGCCAGCTGTTTTCATGTTAATGACCATTGTGAGACAAGTGCACCGAATCAACCCAAAATAACACTGCGCACTAAAAGGTCAAAGGTAGTCCATACACATATTACGACTGCGAGCGACTCCTAACTTTCACCCTGTTTCGGTGTACGGTTGGCCATTTTCGAGTTACATGCCATTTTGTGACCAATGCACCGAATGACCCAAAATGACCTTGAACACTCTGGCCTAGCGCTAGGATTTTATTTCTGGTATAGCCACTGTGGCTAAAGGCACCAAATTTTCTTTATCCACACCCCAAAAACGTTAGCCACAAAATACTGGGCCTCATAAGAAACCAAACGTATTGAATGCGAATATCAGGTCATTTTAATGCAATGAAAAATAACTATATATAACAATGCCTGACAGAAATAGTAAAAGGCAGGGTCTATCAATAACCTGGCACTGCTGTAGACAACAAAGTTAAACAACAAAGGTCAACGGTACCCCATATACATGTTACAACTACCCCCAACTCCCAAATTTCAGTCTTTTTAACCCTACAGCCTACCTTTTCCAGATACAGGCCATTATGAGCTAAGAGCACCGAATTGACCCCCAAATGACCTTAAATACTAAAAGATCAAAGATATCCTATATATGTTGTATAAGTACCCCCAGGTCTCACATTTCACCCCTTTTCGCCCTACGGCTAGTTGTTTTAGAGTTACAGGCCACTATGAGAAAAGTGCATATATATAAACTTAAAAATGACCCCAAAATTACCTTGAACAATACAAGGTCAAAGGTACCCCATATGCATCCAACAACTACCCCCGTGTCCCAAATTTCACTCCCCTTCGCTCTACGGTCAGCCATTTTTGAGTTACAGACCATTTTGGGACAATTGCACTGAATCATGCCAAAATGACCTTGAGCACTAAAAAGGTCAAAGGTCCAGGGCATTTTGAGACAAGTGCATCGAATGACCCCAAAATGACCTTGAATACTAAAAGGTCAAAGATACCCATTATATGCCTTTTGTATAAGTACCTCAAAGTCCCAAATTTTACTCCATTTCACTCTACGGCCAGTCACTTTCGAGTTACACGTCACTGTGAGAGAAGTGCACTGAATGATCCCAAAATGACATTGAATACTAAAAGGTCAAATATACCCAATATATGCTGTATCACTACTCCCGAGTCCCAAAATATCACTCCGTTTTGCTCTACGGCCAGCGGTTTTCGCGTTACAGGACAATTTGAGACAGGTGCACCAAATGACCCCAAATGACCTTAAAAATTAAAAGAACAATGGTACCCCATATATATTGTATAAGTACTCCCGAGACTCAAACTTCATTGCCTACTCCTATCATTCAGAATTCTATGTTGGCCTGCCCAGTCCTGTCATTCAGAGTCCTACCCTGTCCTGCCCAGTCCTGTCATTTAGTGTCCTACCCTGTCCTGCCCAGTCCTGCGATTTAGTGTCCTACCCTGTCCTGCCCAGTCCTGTCATTTAGTGTCCTACCCTGTCCTGCCCAGTCCTGCTATTCAGAGTCATATCCTGCCCTGCCCAATCCTGTCATTCAGTGTCCTACCCTGTCCTGCGCAGTCATGTTATTCAGTGTCCTACCCTGCCCTGCACAGTCTTGTCATTCAGTGTCCTAACCTGCCCTACCCATTCCTATCATTCAGTGCCCTTCCCTGCCCTACCCAGTCCTGTCAGTCAGAGTCCTACCCTACCCTGCCCAGTCCAGCCCTGCTCAGCCTGCACTGCCCAGTCCTATTTTGCCTTGTCCTGCGGAGTTCTGTCCTGCGTACCCCGGCACCTCCACCATGCCCCGCCGTGCCATTCTCAGCCCTGATCCGCCCTTTGCTGCCTGGTCCTGGTCACCTAGCCTCCCTCTACTCAGTTCTACCCTGCCCAGTACTGCCCAGCCCAGCCTTGCCTAATCCTACCTTGCCCAATCCTGCCCTGCCCAATCTTGACCTGTACAGTTCTACCCTGGCCTGTTCTGCCTTTCCATGCCTTCCTTGTCCTACCGCCTCACAGTCTTGTCCTGCCCAGTTCCACTGTTCTCATTCCTGCTCTGCAGTGTCCTGTGCTTCGTTGTCCTACCATCACCCAGCACTGTCCTGCCTATAGTGTGCCCCACCCTTCAGCATGCCTTACCCTATCATGTCATGTTTCACCCTTACCCTGTCGACACAGTGCTTCACCCTTCAGTGTGCCTTATCCTACCATGGCATGTTTCACACTTACCCTGTCTATAGTGTGCCTCACCCTTCAGCGTGCCTTGCCCTGTCATGCCATGTTTTACCCTTACCCTGCCTATAGACTGCGTGACCCTTCAGCGTGCCTTACCTACCATGGTATGTTTCACCCTTATCCTGTCTATTATGTGCCTCACCCTTCAGCCTGCCTTGCCCTGTCATGACATGTTTCACCCTTACCCTGTCTATTATGTGCCTCACCCTTCAGCCTGCCTTGCCTTGTCATGAAATGTTTCACCCTTACCCTGTCTATTGCGTGCCTCACCCCTCAGCGTGCCTTACCCTACCATTGCCATGCTTCACTCTATCCTACCCATCTACCTATACACTGCCCTGCTATACCTTACTCATCATGCCTCCCCTACTATAACATGTCTCACTTTATCTGTACTTTGCCTGTACTGCCATACCCTTGCCATGCTTCATTGCCTTGCTTCACCCTGCCATACATCTCCCTACACTGACTAGGATGCCTCACTCTATCATAGCCTACCCTACTTTATCCTCTCTTACCAAACCTAATCCTGCCGGCAGCCCTACACTACATTACCTTGTTTATAACCCTACCATACAACACCATACTATGTCTCACACTACCCCGCTACTCCGCATCACCCTACCCTATGCTATCCTACCACCCGGCCCTACCCTCAATGCCTCACCGCAACCTTCCCTACTATGCCTACTTCACCACAATGCTCTACCGCACCTTCGCTGCCTCATCCAACCTCACCCTATCTGCCGCACCCTACCAGTGCCGTGCCCTACCCGCACAGTACTCTACGTGTCTCTTTCTGCCTTGTCCTGCCCAAACCTACTTACCTGCCCTACACCACTAGACATGCATCTACCCAGACAGACCACACATCACAATATTTTTCAAATCTTTAGCTCAACCTGTCGTCAACGGCGTTGAGGGGGGGGGGGGGGGGGGGGGAGTGCAACACGGCGCACACGGTGGTTACGTAATTTAACACCCCACACAATAAAACACGAAACTGTTGTTTTGTATTCCATGTGACATCAGGTTTTTTTCTTTAATATGTGTAACTAAAATTCACGCTGCATTAAATTTTATTGTCTAGCACCCACCGAACTTATCAGTTATTTCTAGCTACGGCACCGTCCCAGCAAAACTTCAAGGGTAACCAAACGCCATGCATAGTCTTTCAACAATTTTTAATTATATATGTATTTGGGGACATTTGTCGCTCAACAAGCAGTCACGTGGGAAATTAAATTTAAATTGCGGGAACAAAGATGCTGTGAAGATTTATTTCATAAAGCAGTTCTCATAGCCCTACCCCAAGAAACACTGTGCGACACATACGTTTTTCATACATTAGAAAGGGTGAACGAGCTATCCATTTCACGCTTTCCACTGATTTGTGTTCTGTAATAAACTCAACATGCCGCCTAACGTATAGATGTAAAATTTTACGTCTTGTATTTTTTTTTCAATTTAAAGATGAGTGACAGCAACTTACACTAGCCAAGACCACCCAAGGTCACATCTTCTTTTATATATACCTCGAATCATGTAAGGAATCCTGAAGCTGTAAGGAATCTGGATCCTAAAATGTTTGCATGACTGCAAGATCAAAATCATGTCACACATCGCACAGTTTAACAAATGTCTGCTCAATGCAAGGAGGGGGTGCAGTAATTATATAAAGCTGTATACTGTGTATTGTACCGTGTTTTAGTTTGTTAATCTTTGTTGCTAGACTAAGCTAAGGCTTAGTCAAGATATGTCTCACACGCAAATGTTTCCCAGTAGTGTCCTATGCAAAAATCACACGATTTGTTATATTTTGTCATGGTATTATGAGTACATTACCTCATTTTCAAAGAGCCAAACCAAAGGCCGAAAGCCAAGGTCAAAAGTCACATTACATTGTGAGCCCTCAGTATCATTCAAATACGTGGCATATGCCACCACAAGAACCAATAACAAGGAAGTTTGATTCACAAGAAAAATGTCCATGACATGTTTTAGTGACTTGCCACAAGAGCAATATCATTAACAGCTCATACGAAATTTGTGATATTTAGCATTTCGTACAAATAAAAGGCGTAGAAAGCAATACATGCATTTGGCATTGGGAGAAGCGTGAAAATTATATGGACTTGTATAAAACTGATTAACCTCAACGCTCAGTGTCAAGTATCAAAATTTCAAATATTTGATATCCCAATTTTTTTTTTAGTTTGACAGTAACAGTTAGTACACATTTGCATCAGTGATATTAGGACGCCCGAATCCTATCGCACTGGACTAGTCCTCCGTATACTGTTGGGTCATCACTACCTGTGACAACCACCACCACCACCATCACCACCACCACCAACAACAACAACATCAACAACAACAACACCATCAACAACAACAATAACGACCACCAGCAGCAAAAAAAAAACCAACAAAACAACACCATCAACAACAACAACGACCACCAGAAGCAACAACATCGGCAACAAAAAAATGTTGTGACAGAAAAAACAAGAGGTCCAAGGACCTTGGCGCTCTGCTTGACAGCTGCAGTTGGGATGACATTGGCAATTTTCTGCAGACTTGTATTAAAAACTCACTTCTGCAAACTAAATCAATTGAAATCTTGGTAAACTCTCACACAGTACCGCGCTATGCATGTATCAATTTAGATCATATTCGACACCTTAACTTTGGCCTGTCAGGGTCACTCAAGGTCAAATGTGGTAGTGTCACTGGACCCATATATGGTTTCCTATTTATATTTAATAGTAATGGCCTAACTCAGCTCAGCTCCTTTATGAGATATATATTTCTCTGTATATGTTGCTTACCAGACACAGTGATGGAGCACGGTACACTGCCATACCCCACCGGTACCAGTACGGGGTGCAGAGAGCAGCCTCCCCGTGGCGCACCCTGGGTATCAGGTCTTGTTGGACATTTTGTTCAGACTTGGCCTGATAGCGAATGCTCTCACACAGTGCAGTGCTTA
>JAAUYG010100911.1_pt1 | contig 11255 bp, 9 predicted proteins | sample 7278091 | NCBI WGS metagenome assembly JAAUYG01 (sample SAMN14350201, study PRJNA611818) | marine sediment metagenome | isolation source: surface marine sediment (0.6m) | place: French Polynesia: Moorea | collected 2018-08
GTAGTAGTAGTAGTAGTAGTAGTAGCAGTAGTAGTAATAGTAGTAGTAGTAGTAGTAGTAGTAGTAGTAGTAGTAGTAGTAGTAGTAGTAGTAGTAGTAGTAGTAGTAGTATGTACATGTAACCACACAAATTCAAATCGTCATCAGTTAGGTTTGTGCATGGGATGTGTTTAATGCAGTACACAGTAAAGCGTACTACATTTGTACAATGTACATGTGAATGTGTGTGTTCCTAGGACGCCCTTCAGCAGTTGTTGGATTATCAGACTAAAATCGAGGGTCTGTACGCCCGGAGTGGGGGTGTAGTACCGCTGCCACTTCGACGGGCGCCCCTGCCTACCCCGGTAACAGTGCAAGCGCTGACGTCATACAAACAGAAAGATGTAAGTGTCGAATAACGTAAGCAATTAATTTCGGAGTTGGCTTACCTTTAACAACACCGATTTCGAGATGTTTATGTCTGTTGTATCACAGACGGTTTCCATTTTGAGGTTCAGAAAAGAAATGTCATTGCATGCAGATTTCGGTTAGTTATCGTGTTTTGCATTACTTGTAACTAGTGTTTTATCCTTGATAATTTATTTAAAGGATGCTCGCTTAGTTGTAAGTTTTAAATCAGTATGGTGAAATCTCGTGAAATTTAATGCAGGGCTTTTGTAGTACCGATAGAATTTTATTCATATACAATGTAAGAAACAGCCCAGGTACATGTGTGTATACATGTATATATCACTAACGCAATCGCCAGGATTTGTATCTACTTTTCACTTGTACGTAAAACGCAGATTTTGGGTGGTTGGGTGGGTAGGGGTAGGATTTTTCAAAGTCCCAAGCAATGAACGCATAGAGTTTGTGGTTGTAGTTTTACTCGTGCTCCCAGATATGGTCCATGTATTAGAATTACTGTTGTCTTGTTATCCAGATCACTATTGTGGAAGGGGAGGCCTACACGTTACTGGACACCTCAGAGGCCTCGAAATGGAAGGTAACTTCAATTCCAATATTTAAATTACATGTATATGTAATATCACGTATAATATATTTTTAATGGCGAGAACACCTCGAGCCTAAGACGTATACAAGTGTACCAATGTATGTACACTACACTTTATTCTGGAATCAGAAATGCAAATGTGGGTAAGCAACAATGTATATTCAGATATATACAGTTATGCGAGAATGCATCGATTTTCTCACGGTTTACATCTCATCTTTTATTCATCACATCTATAGCCTAATAGGCTATTACATGTATGCGAAAATGCACCCATTTTGTCATGGTTTTAACATCTCATCTTTTACTGTTCACATCGATAGCATATTTTCATTATGTTGGAATGTACCTATTTTGCCATGGTTTACATCTCATCTTTTACTCTTCACATCTAATAGCGTATATACATGCATGCGAGAATGTACCCATTTTCGTCACATCTCTTCTCTTACTCTTTAGCTATAGCTTATCTGTAGCTGTAGTATTGCACATACAATGTATATTGCACAAGAGAATGTATTGCACATCATAACTGATAGCCCGCATGTTTTCTGTACGTTCAGATCAAAGACAACACAGGGAGAGAAGCCTTGGTGCCCGCCATTTTACTGCTTATACCACCCCCGTTCAGGGATGCTGTTCAGAACGCCTCTAGGTACGTTGTTGTATGTTCAGAGTGGTTCCTGGGCTTTTAAGACCCCTCCGTTTTAAAACTCCCCTCTATCTTAAAACCGTCCATCCAAAGAATGTAAAAATAGACTTTCTATTCACACTCTTTGGCCCACCCGTGACAACACTCTGTAGATTTTCAATATAAAAAAGCAATAATGGTTTTGTTGAAAGCAAATATCTGGCGATTTACACGTATGATGAGTGGCCCACAAGCATGTTAAACCTTTGGCGTGCATGTTACTTCCATAATGATCCTATAGAGCCGTTACGAATCCTCTAACCATAAGGTTTCTAATCGCAAGTTCTCTAATCGAGGTGTTGTATATTCTCTTCATCAGACTAAGACGCCAGTTGGCTGTGACTTGGAAGGAGAGTCTGGCGGCCTTCCGACGCCAGGCCAGATTGTATTTCAACCTTTACCTGGATGACAAGGATAGCTCACAGGTTGGTACAGTGTAGCTAATGATTTGACCAAGTAAGTAAATAAGTAATTTATTTCCAGAATGTACGACAGTATACAATAGGTTCAGTAGATATGGATAGATATAAAAAGTATATTCTAGAGGGTACCTTCCTTAGGCCAAATAGGCTGTAAAACTGTGCAATTAGCATAAGTGCAGATATCCAGATATAGATTTTTACATGACAGCCAGAAAGGACCCCAACACTAAACTATCTAAATATAGAAAACATCTATACACAGCAAAGAAAGCATATCATCACAGCTCTTTAATTTCTTTAGGAATGTTATTCCTAAATAACAATCCACAGTTCCATCGATTTCATATAAACGACAAGAGGCCCATTTTGTCACATCATCTTAAATTAAGGCTAAATTGATGCTAATTTAGTAAGTGTGACAACGGATCTGACTGTGTGTGACTAGGGCGGTATTCATTTTAATTATGTTTTTCAAGTACTGTGCCACAACGGAATTAAACCCACCCACACAACTGTTACAAACTGGTCGAGTACGTCTGAGGCGGTCTTCCTCGTTATCTTAATAAACCCTGAAAATATACATGTACATGTAGTTAGTTTGGTAGTGTTGGGAGGTGGACTTTATTCTGAGGTGGTCTTCTATGGTTGTCCCAAAGTGAGTTTCCACCTTACGTGAGAATGGCGGGGGGAAAGGAGATTTAAAATAAAACATACAAAGTATCCATCCAGCCTATTAAAAATTAACAGAAGCACACAGTTCTTTAATACGGTCTTTTATCAAGTGCTGAAGTGTCCATGTAAATTGTCAATGTTTGAAAGTGCGTACCAGAATATCGCATGTCTCCAACCTAAGACAAAAAAACAACTATTACATTTTTGAAAAAAAACCTACATGTATTAGGTTATCATTAGATTATCCTGCTGTTTTTCGTGGTAGCTGCGATGTGTGAACCCCAGCCAGCGATCCGACATCAGTCGGTGTCTGGCAGACATACCGGGCGTCCTGTGCCGTCTCCCACGAGAGAAGGACCTTCCGGAATCCAAGGACCTGATTCAGAAGACAGAACAATGGGCCACTGTCATCTCCAACATGCAGGGAACCTCACCGGGTAAAAGACTTTGATTACTGAAAATAGAGACTGAAAATGCCGATATACAAACATGTGGCTAATTACGATGGTTATATGCAGGGATTTGTATTAGGGTTTAAGATAACATTCCGTTTTGATGGATGCATATCTTGAAGTTTCAACGTAATATCACTTATTGACAAACTGCGTGTAGTTAGAAGGCCCTTGTTTCTTAAAGTTCAATGACATGAAATGTAACCCATCAACTGTAATTAACTGGCTGTAAAACCTTTTAGTAATCTTTTATCAAATACTGAAGGCTCATGCTACATGCACTGTGCTTATGTGTTTTACTTTATGCGGCTAGATCGACGAGGTCAAAGTTCAAGCCTACAGCTCCAGTGGACAGATCACCGGAAGCTGCTACGCATGCTGCAGGAGTTTGAAACGTACACAAACACGTATGAGGCAGATCTGGCCAATAGCCGACGTGAGCAGAGCCACCTGGTGACTGGCGGAGACACTGATGTCAGTTACATCAGCAAGGCTTACATTGAAAGGTTAGTTGCAAGTTGAAGTGATATTCAGTAAAAATGTTCCAACATGCATTGCCAATTTTAACATTTAAAATCATCCTATGGTATTAATCAAAGCGTTAACTACTAGAACTCGCTTTGGTTGAAATCAAGAAATATGTTTTTTTTTAAAATCCAGATTACGTCCAGTGGACCTGGATAGCCATTTGTCGGAAGAGATCAAAGAGGAAGCGGAGGAATCCGTGTGTCCCCGTCACCTGACCATAAGCGAGAAGATCCCGAATCTGGAACACAGAAGCGAGGAATGGTGGTCGGAGGAATCCGAGGTGGTTACCAACCAGTTCTCCGTGGAGACGACACAGGAAATGACAGAAGAGGAAGAATTCTCCACCCAGACCATCAAGGAGACTCAGACCTTTGTCATAGTTGGCGTTCTGGATCCACGAACGGACGAACACATTAGCATTTACAGGGCGGTGGCTGATGGTATAGTGAGCCAGACGGAAGGAATTTACAAAGATCCCATCACCGGGGAGACCATGCCCATCCCGGAAGCTATGAATCGGGGGTTAATATTGGTTGAATTCACCAACCGGAAGGTCGAGGCTGGTGATCTGATCCGGAAGGGCATCCTCCGGACCACCACCAGAAAGGATACCATGTCGTACTCAGTATCCAGTGTTACGGATCCAGTGACGGGACGCAAGATTTCCGTCACGGAGGCTGTGAGGAGAGGAATTATTGACCAGGCCAAGGGTCAGTACATAAACCCTTTGACTGGAGAGACCATGACACTTACCGAGGCCATAGAAAATGGCCTTTTGAACGTCAAGGAGGTTGATCCTGAAGACGTTCAGAGTTACCCTGATCTAACAGATGGGCCGGAAGCGTTTGCGGAATCTCAGCTTCGGGACACGAACTTAGAGGTCCATGGGATTCGTGATCCAAGCACAGGGAGGTACATTACACTGGAAGAGGCTGTCCAGAAAGGCATAGTTGATCCAGAGAAGGGTCTTTACAGGAACACGGTCACAGGAGTCGAGCTGCCTTTAGCAGAAGCTCTGGAAAAGGGTTACGTTAAAGTTAGCCTCGCTGATCCTAATACAGACGCCGGATCACCAAATATACTCAATGCCGGGATTTTTGCTGTCAATAGTCAGACGCCTTTAGAGGATATCCAAGAAATTATCACAAGCAGTCTCACCGAGGAAGCTTTGCCGTCAGTAGATGTAAATCACATGGTTTACAGCAAAGTCAAAGGCAATCTGGATTCTAGTCTCAAAGGAATCAAAGATCCAGCGACTGGCAGGGAGATGACAATCGGCGAAGCATTCGAAGCCGGAATCCTCACTGTCAGTCCTCTCATGATCCAGAACGCCAACGGGGATAAGTTCTCCCTGATGGATGCAGTGTCCATGGGTTTAATGGATGTGAACACCGCAAAGGAACTCCTGAAGGCGTTGGAGCCGTACTCCTTACACAAACTGATAGAAGACCACTCACTGGACACTGCCTCTGGATCCTTTATTGATCCTGAAACTGGGAAGGTCATGACTTTGTCAGAGGCGGTAGCTTGTGAAAAGCTGGACCCAGACAAAGTTTTCTACACGGATATCCCAGCATGCACGGTGTCTTCGCTAAGCTCCGCTTTCGAAAACAAGAAATGGGATGCCGAATCCGGTAAGCTTTTTGATCCTAAATCGGGCCGGGACGTCTCTCTTTCTCAAGCCATCCAAAACAAACTCCTGGATCCCAAGGTCGACCCGGAGAAGCTTTGCGAACAGATGGCAGCTATGAAATTTTTGAAGTCATCTATGGACACCAGGAACCGAGGAATCAAGAACACATCGACTGGTGACGATCTTACCATCGAGGGAGCGGTGGCTGCTGGAATTCTGGATCTCTGTGACGTCAGCTACGTCGATCCCTCCACAGAACAGAGCATGCCTCTTTCTGATGCGGTCAGGGCCGACCTGGTCGATTCCAAAACCGCCAAGGAACTTCTTGCAGCTCTAGCAACGGGCTCATTACGAGGGCTTCTGGACGCCGGCAAAATCGACCCCAACACTGGCAGGTTCATCCACCCAGACACCAAGCGAAAGATGACGATCAAAGAAGCAATCGACAGCGGGCATCTAGATCCCAATTCGGTCTTCTTCGTGGACCCTTCCACAGGAAACCCAACGTCCTTAGCAGCTGCCATCAAGGAAGGCAAATTCAACCCCGTCACCGGCAAGTTCAAAGACCCGCTAAGCGGCTTAGACATTTCGATCGCGAACGCAATCAAAAAGGGCATAGTCGAGCCTCATATTGATCCCGATAAGCTGATCGAAGAAAAGGGGCCTCTGAAGGAACTGCTAGACGGCGGAAAAGTCAACGCCCAGAATTCCACCTTTGTCACGCCTCAAGGAGAAGAGATGACCCTGAAGGCTGCCATGGCGGCTGGATATGTGACTCCCGACAGTACGATACGAGTGGACCCCAAGACTGGGAAGCTGTACAGCGCAGGGAACACTGATCTTGTGGATGCCTTGGTGAACACCAGCAACGAACTCGAGTGGCTAGGTGGCGTCGAGAAGGTGTTGGCTGCTCACGAGAAACCATCCGAGGAGCTGGACACGCTAAAGAGCCAAATACAGTCTCATGAGGTCAGTGGTAATCAAGACACACACATTTCAACGACTATACTTACGCTGTTGTGCTAAGATTATAACTTGTTTGATTTAACGTAAATGTTTTTATTGACTAATTGTGGAATTCCGAACATCACTGAAGTTTCGAAGAGATCCTATACAGTTTTCGTATGATACTGTATATGCTTACTTGTGAAGAAATTGGAGTGACGTTTTATCTCGATACATGTATTGCTCCAGCTTCGTATTTGCGATAGCGTTTTGAGAACGTCGATCATCACTGCCAAACATGCTTGTCATAATCGTTCTCGACATAGACGTATGTATAGTTTATGTATTTTTTACCTAACTTGCGTAAAGCAGATCAGAGACTTATCGTTACTTTTTACAGGCAGTGCAGGAAGATGTAAGTGAGCGGTCTCAGCCAATCAATGGACTCCTGGAAGAAGTTCAATCGCTTTTGAACGATACTCGGGAAGCCGCCAGTAAAGACCCTGGATCTAATCAACAGCACCAGAGGTTGAGGTTCAACGCCTCCGACCTCAAAGTCCGGTTCGAAGGTGTAAGTATGAGCGCATGATGACGTGAACGTCTGATATACATGTACACGATGTATGTGATTTAGCTTACCGGGGTATGTGCTACTGAAAATGAATCTACCATTATACATCCCATTTAATTTGGTGTTTTATGGGATGGGGTCCTTTCCTGTTATTTCATGAAATATTTTATTAAAATACTTCTTCGGCTGCTGCCATAAAACATGCGAAATATGATACTAATCCATCAATTAACACCTACCATTGATATAAGGCAAAACGACATTGTCTTGTATGATATGTGATGTACATTGTATCTGCATTTATTTCATAGCTTAGAACTAGAGAAGACATTGACCATTTAAAATGTACCTGTACCTATACATAATGTGAAGTTAAAAGTCCACAAGAGGTGCCTGCTACGTACATGTATTGTGTAAGACTGCGCTGCATTCTGTATTCTATAAGAGTGTGGAGTTTTATCAGGATATTATGTAACACCGGAAAGACATATAATGACGTGGCGAGGAGAGTAAATATTACTGAATTCTACGGACATTTTCAAAAGGCATCATACATGCATTATGCACATGTATTGAGGTGGCATGCGATGCACACCTTTTGATGGCACGCACAAAGCTTCGCACCCTCATGCATGACAGTCAAACCTAGTCCCTGGCAGTTGGCAGCCACCGCCCGAGTGATATCATTGGGTTCTTTTAAGGAGGCATTTAGAGGGAACTTTAAAAAGGCTTTCGGTAAAGGATCCCGTGCATGCAGGGAGGGGAATTCAAACGAGCGGGAACCAAAACGTTCTTATACAAAAGGAAAAAAGACTGTACCTATGCATGTAGGTGTACTTGACTGAAGTATTTACTTCCCAAGATTTAGCTTCTTATACATTTTTGTCTCAACACAATGAATTGACTTTGAAATGAATTTCAAATTGCTGATGCCTCATTATTATTGAAAAGAAAATATCCTATAGCATGTCCACCATCAGATCTAGGTCCGAGGAATTTGGTTTGTAGTTTTAGTCTGGTGCTCATTCACGAGTGAAGAGGAGACGAACTTAAAGGCGCATCAGACACTAATGCAAAGATCTTTTAAGTGAAATGTTACGGTGCGGTGCATGCAAGAAGGAATCGGTATCTGTTGCCGATTGTTCTCAATAAAAATGCATTCCGTCTTTTATACATTATATCAACTGCACAAGGATTTATATTGGTTTTGAGTAAATGCAGAGAGCTGCGGAGCATTGGTTGTCCTAGTATGATATTCTACATGTAATATGTGTTGGTGGCGCCAACTCAGTCCTGAAATTGGATAGTTGTCTCCTACATGTATTTTGAGATGATGCTACCCGCTCTATTGTGATTTCCTGCATGGATGATGGCCAACGTGCAGGCCGAAACAGTGCCTAAAAGTCAAAACTCAACCCCTAAGAAGTCAACCCTCTCCTGACCACTTGCATGGTTGCATTATGCACGGAATGTCCGGAGTGGCGCCAGAAATCCCTTCAAGAGCCTAAAAGCCCCGGCTTTCTCTGGGGCATGCCAAGACGCACTCCAAATATTAGGCGCTCCCTTTCTGTACCACCAAAAGATACCTCTCACCCATATTCCCCCATATCTTCAAACTGTTGATCTTATGTGATTAATAACTGGAGCACGCTATGACCACCCACACTTCCTGGATTTCTCAATCTCCATCCCCAACCAATATTGGATCGTCCTCCCCCTACACACGCACGGAATGCAACCCCTCTTCTCTTTCTGTTGCATCTCTCGAAACTGACCGTTGGTTTTCCCCCAAACCCCCTGGTATGGCTAACTTGAGTCGATCCAGAAATGTAATTTGATCATCACCGGTCATACATGTCTTATTTGTAGAGTGTCCGACGACTACAAAGAAGTTTCGTCTTATTTGTGGACTATATCTGGGTAGGTGATTCCTTATTTGTGTTCATGCCTGACCCCAGAATCTCAGGTACTAGCTACATGTGTATACTTCCAAATGAGTGTGGTTCATTGGTTATACTGATACAAATTGTAGCATACATGAGAGACATACAATCATACGCGGCTACTTCCGCAACCTGAAGTGCCCACAGGACTAAGGTGGACAAGCTGGTACCCATGCCAACATTCATTTGGTTTACTACATGTTCAACAAGTTTTACAGTTTGGCTTTCGACCACCCCCTTGTCCGTCATCAAATAAAATAGAGACTGTATATGAGCTGGAATAAAGTAAGAATAGAACATGGTAGGATATGGATGTTTTAATTTAACGACGGGTTATAGGGTACAGCAGTGATACATTAGCACACATGTGTTACTGACTGACAATGACATTGTTGTGACAATCAACGAAACGGGGAAGGGATGATTGGCAATGAAAATGCATTGTGCCAATGAAACAAACACATTCCAAATCGTTGAAATACAAGCAATACAACATGAGCCATTACGTATAAAATCGTTCCATTTCATCACGTAGGTTTTAAAATCATTGATGGGGCTGATTACGATGGCATTGAAGACATGTGCTTCATACATTACCTGTCATTAAGCAAAGGGTCTATATATAATGTACATGTGTGTTCGAAAAACGTTGGGAGTAGCATGTGTACATGTATGTGGTAGTCAGGCGAAAGAATCCATCAGTTTTTCGGATGTCTACTGGGAAAAGCTTCCTCGGTTTGCAAGTCAATTGTATGGGCACTCTGAAATCACAGGTCACTCAGTTCACAACAAAAAGGCTTGTATCATTCAAATAAAAGAATTCAACAATCATAAAATTGACCACAAATGAATATCTGCATAAATTAATAAACAATTTAACAAAAAGAACAACACAGTAAGCAAACAAACAAATGAATGCTTTTCAAACCAATTCCAGGTGAATTCTCAGTTAGACAGCCGTCTGGGAACCCTCAACGACATGCTGCAGGATCTGGAGCGCTTCCAGGACAATCTGGGGACGTTCGATGCCTGGGTACAAGATTCGGATTCTCAACTGGGAGATATCCGGCGCGCGGCGGCAGATACTGATAAACTGGATGATGCCCAGCAGGCGTTTGAGGTGAGTAAAGATGTTGTAAACATCCGCCTACGTGTAAAAGTGGCTTATATATATGTGGTTTGGATAAAAGTGCCAAATCAAAGTATAAATATTGAACAATAGCCTGAATCGCAATTACTGTGTAGTAGTAGTAGTAGTAGTAGTAGTAGTAGTAGTAGTAGTAGTAGTAGTAGTAGTAGTAGTAGTCGTAGTAGTCGTCGTAGTCGTCGTCGTCGTTGTCGTAGTAGTAGTAGTAGTAGTAGCCCAGTGTTTGGATTTCGACAGTGAGAAATGCTTATTGCTCCACCATTCGAAACATATACAGTGAAACCTTTCATTAAGACCACCTGAGAAATAGGGACAACCTGGGAATTAAGGCGAACTACTTCAGTCCCCAGGCCTATCCAGTACATAGTAATGGACCTGGAGAGATAAGACCACCTCAGAATTCAGGACAGTTTTTCACAGTCCCTTGGGTGTCCCTAATTCCCAGGTTCCACTGTACGTTATTTATATAGCTGCATGTACCTGGTTTTAATGTACATGTACGTGTTCGCAATTATTCGTGGCTTCCACACAAATGTGGACTTTTGTGTATTCAGTAATACACCATACTGACTGCATTGCCGCCATATTAAGAAAATTAAGAAAATTAACCATGTTAGGTGGAGAAATTTATGACGCTGCATGCAGCTTCTTGCCGGTAAATTTAAATTTTCAACTGTGCCCAGGGGCCCCAGGTATGCCTCTAGTAACCTTGTGGTTATTTGGTGACAGTTGTCACTGGTCACCCAAGCGTATCGGTTTTCCGCCCACCCCTCGTAAACCCAAACCGTATCATAGTATTCCCCGGTATATAGTCGCAGTCAATATTGTCATTCCCGTTCGTACAGAGTCGTCCCCTCCAACTATACCACGTGATATAACTCAATTCTTGTGTCAACATCTGTGTAAAAAGATACGCACCACGCTACCCCTATGACAGCGCGAGATATCATAGCGCTTATTTGTGTCATAACAATGAGCGGATGAAGCTAGTACATGTACATTTACATGGGTTTGTAGTTGAATCCGGTAATTTTTTTGTAGTTTGGACAAAAATGCCTGCACTATTCACATATATATCCCAATGGATGTTGCCTGGCATTTTGCACGGTTTATTTGCCTGCCGCTGTGTGTTTTGCCTGGGCGCTCAAGGAAGGGAGGGGGTGCGTGGGGGGGGGGGGGGGGGGCTTAACACCACACCCACGCAGCACCAACCTCTTACCCGTTAGTCCGGTTTAATAATGTGTCGGGAAAAATAAC
>JAAUYG010112692.1_pt1 | contig 11255 bp, 4 predicted proteins | sample 7278091 | NCBI WGS metagenome assembly JAAUYG01 (sample SAMN14350201, study PRJNA611818) | marine sediment metagenome | isolation source: surface marine sediment (0.6m) | place: French Polynesia: Moorea | collected 2018-08
AGTAGTAGTAGTTGTTGTTGTTGTGGTGGTTGTGGTTGTTGTAGTAGTAGTAGTAGTAGTAGTAGTAGTAGTAGTAGTAGTAGTAGTAGTAGTAGTAGTAGTAGTAGTAATTGTACTTGTTATCATTGTTGTAGCAGTAGCAGTATCGTTATGACTAGCTATTGTATGGCAGCGGTGACGGTGGTGGTGCTGGTGGCGGTGGTGTGTTTATGGCGGTGGTGGTGACAAAAAGTCGCATATACCCCCGAAAAAAGAAAGCCAACTCAAAATAAAGCTTGACTATATATTCTTAGCTATTTTAGCAGCACTAGCTGTGTTAATAGGAACGTTATTTTTTTTTTTATAAAACGGGTGCATGTGCGATAGATATGAGTATCCGCATCACAGAAGCACATGTAATGTGTAGAGAATGTAGTTTTTGGTTTAGCGCGTCCAATATCTGGGTTGATGCGCAATACAATTTTGGCATTTGGTATTCTGCTAAATTAGAATCTCTCGAGTCAAATGGTTTATATGGTTGTTTATACATATTTGTCGTTATAATCCCATAAAGCAATATGCTTCGCTGCATCTAACCCAAAATGGAGAATGTTAAAGCGCTCTCTGATCTACATTGAGATCGATCTTTCCCAAATTTACGATTACAACATACGGCTGACAAGCAGACATGCAGCCGTGTGTGGATACAAGAAAAGGTTACACTAAGGTTTGGGCACTGATGTCTGTCGTGCACATGAGTCACTGGCCGACTGCGGTTCCACAATGTTTCCTACATGTAACTTTTTTGATATTTCAAAAGACCAAATGGCACTGTCGTTTGTCAAACCTAATTGCGGTCAACGTAACATACTTCATCTATTTCAAAACAGATGTGCGGCTTGATGTCTAAAACGCACAAAAAATCTATGATAGAGGCACGAAAGAGGATATGTGGCACAGACACAACTTGTTTTTTTTATCTATCGACGGAGACCTCAAACGTGTATACTCGGAACTGATAAATGTTTACGCCACTCTATTGTCTTAAGAAGGGACATTGACTAATATGATAACTGTGAGAAGATTGCTTAAAGAACACTTCGAGGATGCAATTGTAAACTCCATTTTAAATGGTTGTCTAATCACATTTTATGTGATAAAATATTAAAATAATGAAATTGTGATGTAATCAGTTGAACAATCTATTCCACAGGGTCTTTTCATTACCACGCACATACGTACATGTATCTGTAGGGAAATGCATTGCTACATCACAGATTCGTTTTTGTAACACTACGCATAAGAACTAAGTAACGTTAAGGCATAATTTTATTCCCATGCTAAATGTCCCAGGGGCAAAATATTTTTGACAAAAAACTGCAGCTCCGTACGAAGTATTTGTTCTCAGAAAGCTATTTCTAATCACCCTAGCTGTCACACCATGTCGAATGAACCATACAAACAACACCGAAGTTCAACTTCAAATTCCTCTGTTCCATAATGTCTGCCTTCTCCTTGGACACAAACCAATCACGGCGAGTCTTCTTCAACTCCCGTATTAGTTACTAATGTCATGACTATGATTGGGCGTTTATCGCACACGCCACTCATACAAAAAATTACGTCATTGCATATGATCTTTTACGCCCGAAAAAAAACAAAACAAAAACAAAACCAAAAAAAACAAAAAAAAAAAAACAAAAAAAAAACAAAAAAAAAAACAGAGCTCTCTGTGGGTATCAACAAGTAGCTATGTAGCCAGAATGTAATGCTACATTTCAATTGTTGCTGCTATATTTACAAGGCTTTGGAAAGTTACACCATACATTCTAGCTCATCCCATGTGTGATACAGTGATCTATATGGGATTGCGTTCTAGACTTGAGCAAATGACAATGGTTATTATAATGTTGCTTCAAAAATGTATTTATTTACAGCGTTTGGGACAAATTCGATATCATACCCACGACTTAGCAAGTAAGTAGCCTTGTCAACGTGCTTTGTTTTGATCTAATATTTGCCCACTTGCAAAATTGAAAATGTAGGTTGATACAAACAACTGAATCATTCTCAACCCTCTTTAAAAATAATGCCGGTATTATGCCGGTATTATGGGGTTATCATGCCATTTCCCTCTTGCTCCATTTAACCAACCAGAATGGCCGTTTCAGTCGTTTAGTTGGGTGGAAAATGTCAACTAAAAGGTTGTGTGAGATCAAACGTCTAAATACAAGAAACCGGAATGTCACTGACACTATATAAAAACACGAGCGGTCTTGGGCTCACAACAGTTCGTCTACTTGAGGATCAAGTCCAGCAGATGCCCAATATAGTCCCAATACACAGGTAGGCCCCACGAGGGCATTCAGCTCTCTGCAGGTGGCATTGCTAGTCTCTGGGCCGGCTTGGACATCAATTACTGGTAGCTGTTATTGAGCTCCTACAGTTGGTATTACTATACCGATCTGTATGTTATGATCTTTTCCAGATTATTGTTGCAAGTTACCTATGGCATTACATATTGTTTTGTGTGTATATCTTAATTATTCCAGACCAGCTTAGACAAAAAAAAAACAAAACGAATCATGAGGTCGGTTTGTACAATGCGGGGTATGATTCTTCGCCTGGCGAATGCAAGGACCGTCTGCACTGCGCAGATTCCCAGGACGGTTCCCTCTAATGCAGAGGTAAGCTGCTACAGAAAATGTTCAGTCAAGTCATGAACATGAAGTCAAGGGTCTATGACTAATTAAAAGGCACAGCGTAAAGACTAGTGTACATATAACGCCAATTACATGTATATATAACATTCTCTTTTTGTAGTATTTATTAACTTAATAAGTTTATGACACTTATACAACGCTCATGTCTACTCACAGTATCCAACAGTGCACTACAAAAATAATTCTATAGAATTACAAACTAGTTACAAATCAAAAGTAGGGCGATGCAGTTGCGTTTCAAGATCCTTCTTAAAGATGCTAATACAACTGCATTCCCTTAGTCTGGTAGGACGTTCTAAGCTTATTAATGGATATAGATCGATTGAGAAATGTGGATTGGTTTAGTTTTTGACTCAAGTATGTAACTTTATACTCTCATTACGGAAATGTTATTTATTTCGTACCCACGGAAAGCAGCAGGCAATCTGGCTTTATTCGTAATTTTATTTCTTAACTCTTGAATTATAACATTACGCTTAAACATTTATAAAAAGCATATTTAAAGTTAACATTGACGCAGATTAGAACGGCATATCTAATCGTGGCCGTGAATGTAAAGTAATGCGTCCCTGGCAAGTAAAGTGACCATAACTAGAAATGCGTGGTGGATTCATACATGAAAATACAAAGAAAAACAGTTAACAAATGTGAAGTAAGAGTTTTGTTCTCTAACCTAATCTTTTTACTGTCACAAAATTTATTGTTTCTTTACGTAGATTCTCTCTGCTATAGTGACCACCAAACCTATCAACAAAATTGCCAAACCTGTTACGGTGGTCACCAAGCCTATTACTAAGACTACCAAACCTGTTACGATGGTTACCAAGCCTGTCACGAAGATTACCAAACCTGTTACGATGATCACCAAACCAACCACGAAGATTCCCAAACCTGTTACGATGGTTACCAAGCCTGTCACGAAGACTACCAAACCTGTTACGATGGTTACCAAGCCTGTCACGAAGACTACCAAACCTGTTACGGTGATTACCAAACCAGCCACGACGGTTACCAAACCTACGGGGGTGCAGACTGCTGCTCTCGGAGCCGAATAGGCGACAGCATTTCCCTCCTGTAAAGCACCGAGACTGTTAGTTTTTTCTTTAGTTTTATACGGGATTTGGTCTACTCTGATAAACGGACTATCCATAAAGCTGAATTACTTTATATTTATGTATGATTCTTTGTGACCACAATGTTCTACTGCCATGACACACCGTGTGTTGTTGCAATTTCTACTGACAGAAAACTAAATTGCAAGGCGAATATTTTTTTCGCTAGTAGACATTAAGCAAACTGTCTATGTATCTATATAGAGAATTTAATATTTTAATCCGAGAAAATGTCACTAAATACCGGTATGTTCTGTCAGTTGTTACACATCTGGAATTGTCTATACGGGAACCTGTTCAGACGTTTTAACTTTTCGACTGCCATGTTCAATTGTACCTCTTTGTAGCCTTTACCTGTAGTAACTGTATTAATTTTAAGCCTTGTGTTCTTTTTAAACTCTGCAGAACATATTGGCACTTTATAATAACTGTTTTTGTTGCTTTTTTTAATTCATACTTTCTGGGTGATGGGTATTTCTTTACCACAATAACACATGCCCCATTTACATTATATGTGCATAGAATCCTTGGTCTTCCGGTACAGCTGCAAAATTGTGTGTCATAATCTTGTCATCGTGAGATACTTTTGTCTGAATTTTACTTACTTGGTCATGTTATCATAATAGTTGTTTATTAAAGTTCTTTTCAGGTTACTTCGGTACATTTGGCCACTTTTGTGTAATATTACTAAGACAATAAATGAGTGCCCCCACTGCACTATTCCCTCACTGCTTGTTTTGTCTTAATAGGTTTCCCATAAAAATCTCGATTCCGCAAAATGTGTCATCCAAACCCCTATGTCATATATCCAGTATGCATCAGAAATTCAATGTGTGTATCATTTCGGCTCATGTGCTAATAAACACACAGTATTAAGTACCAATAAATAACACCACATGTCCCTAATCCTTTACTCTTTCACAGATTAATATATTTGCCTGTTACAATACATAAATGGGGTATCCTTTACTCCATTTACCTATGCTTAACGTGAGGTATATACAGCAGACAGAAATTTTGAAAATAACGCCTTCAGATTTTTACAAATGCCTCAATTTAACGTCAGGTTCCACAAGGTTCCATACTTCCACAAGATGGAAACACACTTGGCATCACCATAGAGAATGATGACTCTGTTATACTCCAATCAGTTGTCTTCGTTGCATCGTGCTATGGCCACCAGAATGAATCCAATATGACAGCTCTGCGCTACTTGGTCAGACCACAGACCGACCTCTGCTCCTGAATTGAGAGTCCGACCTAGTTCAGCTTTTAAGCAACATGTGTTCCGAGCTCATTTCCAAGCTGCCATATGGTTTACTACAACCAGCAGTGCACTACAACCAGATCGACCTGCAATCAGTCTTCTATAGTATGGCTGGATGAAGAGTTCCACCGTCAGCATGCTAGGGCCGAGTGAGTGAGTGAGTGATATCAAAGTTTAATGGCACATCAACACCAAAAGGGTCATACCGTGCCAAAACAGGTGTAAAACCACCATGCTAGGGCCGATCTCTCTGTCATCCAGTGTGCCTTCTGCACCTGATTATGTCCTAAAATTGATCAACTGGATGTGATTCTTGTCCCCCAGCTCGCTGCAGATGTAGACCACAGATAATCAACAACGTTTGGGAGACATCCATTCTATTCATCCGCATTCGCGACTGTTGTGAGTGAAGTTTGTGTCTATTTCCATATTATATCATTAGTATTAACAAGATGCCATATTTTCTAAGCTGCCGAAGTCTCTGCTTGACACCTGCAACTGGTGTGACAAATGGCAATGGCAATTTTCAGATCAAAATACTCATTAAGGAGGCCAACATTCTTACATCCGAAACAAAGTTGCTGTTTAAATCTTGTGTCTTATCTTAGTTCAATTTTTGCTTGACAGTGTGGCACTTCTGTTGTATGTCCGATATTAGGAAAAACTAAAATATACAGGAGCGCATTGCCTACAATGATTCAAGTAGGCCCCTAATCTTACTTTGAATTACTCGTTAAGTCCGGTATTCGCCTTAATTATTTGTATGCCAGTCGTTTGGGGGTAACTCCTGCTACAGCTTTTAGAGTTTTTATCGAGCCTTCCTTCCCGAATTATATAAAGCAGAATTTTTAAAGCAAAGAATATTACTTACGGTATCAGGTGTATAGGTACTAAAACTACAACTTATTTCCAACACTTAAATATCGCCGCAACTGTAACGTAGGAATGTCAGAAAATGTGGATTTTTTTAGTCCACTGATCTAGCAGCTCTTCGTATGTGCATTGGACAAGTCTGTAGCAGTCAGTCGTGTATTTTGTGCAAGTTCGATCTAGTAATCCTTTAAAATTTGTGCAACATTTTTTATTCCAAGAAAATGTATACAGACATGGCATCTTTTATGAGCACCTAATCGCATCAAACTTGTAACAGTTACATACTATTTCAATAAGTACGTAATGCTAATCTGAATAGCATCTGTGCAGTTATCGTTTTGTAAAAAAGTACAACAGTTTTAAATGTTTTACTTGCATTATACATTGGCTATATTCATTCAGCTTGGCCTTCATCAAAGTGATTTAACCGGAAAGTCCCGTGGGTAGGATTGTGCGTGTGAAATGTCAACTTTATGAGATCAGATATGCAGTATTTAGCGAGGGACGATTCTGTCTCATTTGGTCTTTTGCCCAGTTCAGCCAACCCTAGTAATTCTTTCATGGGTGAATGCATTACTTCTTGCAGCATACCAACACGCTTGTGATATATTTACAAGCATTAAGGGCTATAGCTGTAAGTCCCTGAGTAACTTAAAATCTTTAAGGATGTGTTTGACTAGTTCTCTAGTGATCCAAGCTTGCGATACCACAAGATTACAAATACTTTTTGAACCATTTATTGAGACTGCTAGGTAAATTCAGTTCCTGGAATCCTCCGTTAGCAGGTTTGCCACATTTTTCAGTTTTCTCAGCAGCTCCCGTTTCGTGGGACAGCCGTCCTTCAGATTGACAGTCAGGCTGAAAAATCAAAATCATTGGAGCACGTCAATCTCTCTTTCAGGACAAAGGAGTCCTTTTAAAAGATTTTTGTAAATTTAAAAAGAAAATCTTACTGCCTGATCAAGATCTTCACTGCTTTCTCCAAGCTGCCTTCCTTCACCATGCGGTGCACTGAAGAACAAAATCAGAAGTGTGACCGTTCCAATATTTAGAGTCATTTTAACGGATGTTTACACTACAAATTTGTAGCCTTACCAACTTCCAGAATCCGGTTCTCTAGGCCGCTCTGCTTCGCCACCCTGACTGCCGTGACGTCCTTGATTATCTCCTGGAAGGTCTCTCCTGGAATAATAGTAGACCGATTTTACACCATCGTGTGTTTGTGCCGTTAAGAATACATTCGAAGAATTACAGAGTTTTTTTAAAGACTTACTGTAAAGTTCCATGAAGCATTCCTTTTTCTCGCCGTTCTCAAATTTCCTCATCAGTGTCTCCAGCTCCTTCACGATTCTAGCAAATCTGGTTTCCAAGGTGTCATCCACGAGGTCTCTGATGCGTTCCTTTAGATCTTCCTCTGGGGAACCATTCGGGATTGTAAACCTATGCGAATTCTTTGTGGTCTCCTTGTATCCAGTCTCCAGGTATGACGTCAGCTGCCGGAGTTTCCTGGCTACGTCCGTGTGATCAATGCTGCAGTCTACACCGCTTCCAGTGGTCAGGGGTTCGATCCTTGTCTGAATGTCCTTTGCCATGTAGCCGATGAAATCTCCGAATGTACGGTCTTTGACAACCTCGTAGTTTACCAAGGCAGGCAGTTCTGTTATCAGGCGTTCCAGATGGCAGTCTCCTGGGAATTAATCTGACCTTTTAACACTAATTCTTTATATCTTTTTGCCCTTCTGCCAATGACCCAAAGCCATGGTTTTTCACGTACCTCCAATATTTTGTAGAATCTGAAGCACCTTTTCCTGGATTTTCTCCTTTATTTCCAAGTAGAGCGAGTCCGTTGTTTCCGACAACCTCTCTAGTACGGCTGGTGATACCCCTGTTCGCTCTGGAGAGATCTTCGCCAGTTCTTTGGTCAGTTCAGACGACACTTTTCCATCACATGCGTGCAGAGTGTTTGATACTCTTCGGCGGATAATTCCTGCAAGACAGTTTAGTATTAAATTCTCTATTTAAACGTCCTGCAAACCAAAGCCAGTCTAATACCATTTAAGCCCGTTAATTCTATTCCTATATTTGTTCATTTGATTATTTACCCGTCATTATCTGGACTAGCAGGGAATCCTTGCATTCTGTGGGAACGCTTTTCTCCAGGGAGAGTATAACCCGCTCCATGACTGTCATCATCTTCGATTGGTCCACATCAATGATTGGGGTTTCCAATGCCTTCTCAATACCAGGAATATTCTTCAGATTATCTGCTATTCTGCTGGAGCCTGCAAAGATCATCCATAACTTATTACGATTCTATAATACTATTCAAAATATAATTTTTTTTTATTAAATTCAATATATTCTATACATTAAATGTTTATAATCTTCAATATTTATGAAATTTGTAAGGATAAGATAAATTGACACTTCCTTCTGTTCAACTAGGTCCTTTGTTTTATTTTAGTCGTTTCAGTCCGACCTTCATCGCCAAGGTTTTTCCTCTTGAAGACCTCCTTGATCGCTTCCTCGTCTGCATCGTTGGCTGAATTAAAATACAAATTACCTTGTTATATATAACATTACATACTTCCTCTGACCTAAAACTAAGTCTAATTTGACTAACTTTATAGAAGTTCCGTAAAAATTACTACAGTGTTATTTATTCGTCGACTTCAGTTGTCCATAGTGCAATCATATTGAAACTAATGGTTGTAATAACGAGGCCTTTAAATTACAAGTTCCATTTCAACTTACCACCAAAGACCACCGCTACAAAGCCCAGAAACACCAAGACTTTCATGGCGAAGGACAGTTGCTGTTTGATCAGAACTGCGAACTAAGTTGCCGCTGTCCTCATATACCGATCAGGGAGTCAGTGATACATGAAGGTGTGTATACACACTCGGCTCAGTTAATGAGGTGCCTGCAGTGTCTTGCTGTCAGGTTTAAAAGGGGGGGGGGGGGAGGGGGGGAGGTAATTCGTTCAATCAATATTTTATCATCGCTACTATATATGGGTGTAACGTTTACATGGTTGGAGAGATGTGTTAGTACGGTTAGGAATTCAGAACGGTTAGAGACATGTTAGCATGGTTAGATGTTAGCATGGTTAGAGACATATTAGCATGATTAGAGACATGCTAGCATGGTTAGAGACATGTTAACATGGTTAGGGATATGCTAGCATGGTTAGGGACATGTTAGCACGGTTAGGGACATGCTAGCACGGTTAGGGACATGCTAACACGGTTATGGACATGCTAGCATAGTTATGGACATGTTAGCATGGTCAGGGATATGTTAGCATGGTGAGAGAGAGAGAGAGAGAGAGAGAGAGAGAGAGAGAGAGAGAGAGAGAGAGAGATGTTAGCATATCGCAAAGCGCTTGCATAGGCCCCGAAAGCTACTTTTGTTGTATAATAACCTAAACATATGTGACTTTATTATATATATATACAGTGGGTTAAATTATATGCCTATAAGGTTAAAAACCATCTTGTAAGGCAGTCGGTTTGTGCCCCCTCCACCCCGTCCAGAAAGCTGTCCTGCGGTCCCATTACACATACACTCGCTACATGCCCAGTTTAGCCACCCTGTATATACATGTATGTGCAGAAAGAAATAGATTTTGTAAATTTATTAGGAGCCAGTATTATACATGCATACATGTACATAGTACAGCATAATACAATAGTAAATTTACTTTACTGCTAGACCGAACACGACGATATGGAGTATGCAACCATAACTGGGCACCACCGACCATATATACTGTAGATATCACATTACAGCCAAGTGTAGACATACATGGCCTATAACAATATGTCAGTTAGGGGACAGATTTAGGGGACAGATTTAGGGGCAGATTTAGTTCCAACTGGGTAAGATGCGTTTACTAGCAACACAAGACTTGACATATACAAAAAGTACATACACGTGTTGAAAAGCGATAAAGCCATATGGTAAAATGCATGTGAAGACAGTGGTACATAAAATATATCAAGTGATTAAATCATGGGCTTTATACTGCAAGTAGGAAGACTTCTTGTAACGATAGTTGGAATTGACTTTATGCTGTGAGTTCTTACTGCATAAGGAATCCTTCTTCCTCAGGCAACAAAGGAGTGACGTCTGCGATTCTGTCATGTTCTGGCCTTTAGTAGACGTTACCAATGTTTCAATCCGCCACTCATGTAGCATTTGGGTCCTACCCCCTGTAAGACTGTGTCATAATTACTCTCAGGGTTAAGGGCAGACTAGTAGATGCCACAGTTAACCATTCTGGCCACCAGAGCTCGCTGTGACTACCACACAATATCTCTGTGCTGGCAACAAGAGCTAACAAGACTCTGACTAGGCAGAATGCATTTAACAATCGTAGTCCTCAAACGCAGGTCTGACACTCACAGAAGTTAAATATACTTTCAGTAGGTACCGTTGCGATATCCTGACCGTCGTAATTGTTACATCAAATATAGCCTCGTCTTCCCTTTTCTATCATTATGTGTACAGAGTCAGCATTCTATATTCAATAATTCCTGCGCTACCGCTTCAACTGGTACATCATTTATGGTTAACTTTGGGATTTCTTGTTTTCTATATCTGTTGCAAGGGGAGAAATATAATAATTACAGTGTACCTTAGTTTACTTATGTTCGCCTTCATATAGTTTTCTTTACACCAGCCACAAATAAAGTTCATATGAAGATGTTTATTGTCTGTGGTGTGGACCGTAACTTCTATAATAGCACACAGCCATCTACATAAGCTGAATTGGGTGTTGATGTGTATTAAAAATATCGGGTCGGACAATGTACCATTTCCCCCTTCTGCCCAATCCCACCCTACACAGCCCGTCAACCTCCCGTTGATGTAAACGTACAACTCTCCAATTATGACAGTTCGGAATGCATCACCCAGTTATTGAGAAACAATAGGACGGTACTCTTTTATTCTATCCGCCACAAATGCATGAAATATTTTCTATAATGCCGCATGAATTACACTGGGTGCATTATTATCAAGCAAGCAATTAGCCAGTCGGTCACTCAGTCCGCTTACGCGTAGCGATAGTCATCGCAGTCCTCGTTAGTATAGTGGTGAGTATCCCCGCCTGTCACGCGGGAGACCGGGGTTCAATTCCCCGACGGGGAGTAGCTTTTTATCATTATTGCAATACTACATGCATTATTAAACCCCGCCAGCTCTGCTGGGCGGGGTTTATTGCGATGCTCATGTGCGTCTGTGTGTGTGTCTGTGTGTGTGTGTGTGTGTGTGTGTGTGTGTGTGTCTGTGTGTGTG
>JAAUYG010102437.1_pt1 | contig 11254 bp, 8 predicted proteins | sample 7278091 | NCBI WGS metagenome assembly JAAUYG01 (sample SAMN14350201, study PRJNA611818) | marine sediment metagenome | isolation source: surface marine sediment (0.6m) | place: French Polynesia: Moorea | collected 2018-08
CAAGGAGATTCGGAGTTTACACGAAGGTTGTTTCCCGCCAAAAGTTATACAGGTGCGACTAGTATAACTTTTGGGCGGGAAAAGATGTTTGCAGACTCCGAATCTCCTTGAACTAGCTGTTCTCCGTCAGTCGCTAGGGGTCGCGACCCCGGTGTTGGGCCCGGGGTGATGGGCCTGAGGAGAAATGAGTTCATTATCCTCAAACATGTTGTGCATCCAATCCTTCTCCTGGCTATAATTACATGATTATGCTCGAAAAATCCCGTTCCTTGGTATTAAGATATTTGACGAGTGTTTACATATTTGTAATTAGAATAAAACGAATGGATAAATACCTGATTTTCCCGCATTTTTTTTGTGTGTGATCAGTGATATTTGTAAACAAAAGTGCACATTTGCTGGTGTTGACATTTATTATCTCGTGAGAAAACACGGGATTACCATAATACCACGGAATTGGGCGTATCACAGAATAGAGCGCCCCGCCCATACTACTGTATCAAACGTTATTGTGTTATCGGCTTATGAAATTAAACAGTGTTAAACTCCATGAAGCCCCGACTTGGAGCCGCTATTTCTTTGGGATGATTAATGTTATAACTTACGAACTGTACAGCTAATTAGTAAAGCAGACAATAACCGTGCATCATTTCAAACATGCAGTCAATGCCTGTAACTGCTTTGATGATTAGCGCCTGGCCTATGGTGTAATAACAAAGTGCTGGATGTCTGATTAGGTTAGTTTGGCTGGCGCAATGTTGTTAACTTGGGTGTGACGAACTGACTGTGGCGAAATGACTGTAGGATGTGACAAATCGACTGTGTTATGAAGTGACTGATAACCACTCAGGTATCCAGTCACTTCGTCACACGACCATTTTGTCACCACTATTTTTGTGTGGTCCAAACTGACGGGCGGCTGATGGGGGTGAGGGGTTGTGGTGGGCCTGGGGAAAAATGAGTGACATCCTCAAACAGGTTTATTTCCAATCCTTCTCCCATAATTACTACTGTATCAAACTTTGTTATGACATATGGCCCGGGCTTGTGAAATTAAACTCCATGAAGCCCTCACTTGGAGCCGCTATTTCTTTGCCAGGATCCAACTTATGAAGGCTACAGCTAATTAACATTTAAAGCAGACAACCGTTCAGCCTTTCAATCATGCAGGGAACACCTGCAATTCCTTTTCTTAGAAACGATAGATAGATATTTATTTTCAGTTGCAGAACATCATTATATAGTACAATTATCAAACTAGACAGTGTGCAACTACTAGAGTACAAATACTTAAGCAAGAGGCTGTAAACTGTACACAGGGTAGAAATGGCGTAGATATCAGAACATATAGTGACAATGTTACTTGTGACTTGGATGGCTTGGAAGGTCAGTTTATGGGTAGTTCAGGCTTTGCGGTTCTGAATACCATGAATACGGCATGGTTTCTCAGATGCGGGGGGGGAGGAGGGGGAGTTGTATTGTGGGAATTTGGCTTGTCTTAGACATTTTGTAGGATCAGCTGGTGCACTCTGCTGACTGTCTGCTGCACAAATGATGCTGAGAAACCCTAGTGTGCACTCATTAGGGCATGTGCGGTCAAATGGTCGAATTCGGTACTAGAAAAATGGTTTGCCCTCTTTTCATCCTTTTTGACAGGCTGAAGACAAATATCTATACTTAGTTTCTATGTTATATCTTTTATCATGTTTATGATGGAAAGAAAAAAAATTACCAGCACTAACTGCAACATTTTTTATTAGAGGATTGACAAAATTCACTTATATTATTATCGTGATTATAACTGTATTTAATTACTTATTTTATTATAATACCTTTGTCCCAGGTGGTCACACGACAGAAATCCTGAGGCTACTGGAATCCCTTGGCAGTGCTTACATGCCGAGAGAATATGTAATTGCTGACACAGATGCCATGAGTGAGGAGAAAATCTTAAACTTTGAGAAAGGAAAGAACGGTCTCAACAACACTAACACAAAGGTTGGTTAAGTTCAGTATGTAAATACACTAATAACTACATCTTGTTGTTCATGTACCGTAAATTAACTTTCATTCCAGGGTCCATGATACATGTGATATTTAATACAATGTGGTGTTGTGACACTTTATGGGCATATAGTCAAATCTGTCTTGAGAGGCCACTGCCATGGGAGGCCACCTGTTTTGAAAGACAAGATATTCCTGGCAGAAGGTTCTATATTTCAAAGTAACTGAACCTGTCACCAGGGACCACCTGTCTTGAGAGACAACACTTTAATAGCGAATAGGATAGTCTTCCAAGACAGGTTCTACTGTACTTGTACATATTGTATAAATTAGTTGAACAGGTAGAGCATTTTGAAACACTTGATAAATAAATATGTAATACAATGGAATCCAGCTTAAAGACTGCCCCAGAAATAAGACCACTTGTTCATGTGCTATTGAACAACCAAAAATTTACACACCACTGTTATTTGATTTAGTGTCTGAATTAGTACCACCACCGAATTAAGACACTTTGATATCGACTATGGGGAGTCTTAATTATGGTGTTTCACTGAACCATATTGTTTCCAAGCCAGGTTCCTTGGTACCGGTATTTGATTTAATGTGGTGGTATTAAACTGGTATTGTGGTATTTTACACACATGTTTGTATAACACATGCTGTGTGGTACTTGAAAACATTTCATAGATATGTAATATATGAAGAACGGCTGTTCATGTTATGTTGTGTCTCACAGCCATACATGAAATTTGTCTGTATAAATGTATGCATTCATTGGGTAATTCATAGTCTGTCACCATGCTGCGAGTTCCAAGTGTTCAGGATGTTTGCTTTCTCCAAATTGTGCTACTGGTGATTGAATTACCCTAACCCTGACTGAAACAATATGATCATTTGCTAAACTTTTGTTCTACGTAAGAGGTGTTTTGACCTAAGTCATCCTGAGCATTTAAATTTGCTTTGGCTGCATGTGCCATTCTGCAGTAATTATGTGTTTATATATTTTCTTTGTGTGTTTGCTGTGGCTGTTATGATTGCTTTAATGGTAAAGTATCTGTGGCTGTTATGATTGCTTTAATGGTAAAGTATCTTTTCTTTTTTTTTTTTTTTTGGGGGGGCACAGTTTTTGGAATGAAAACATATATGTATAATTCATATACAACATGTACAAAGGTATATAAGGCTGATATATTTATATATCTGTATATATAATAACAACATACAACTAATACAGTATTACTACTACTACTACCGGTACTACTACTACTACTGCTGCTACTACTACTACTACTACTACTACTACTACTAGCCTCCTTGATTTCTGTTATTATTGAACTTCCAGTACAGTGTGGTGAGAATCCCACGAAGCCGTGAGGTAAAACAATCCTACATAACCTCGATTTACTCTACACTGTATTCCATCTTTGTGTCACTGCCTCTGATGTGGAAAAGCCGCCCAGATCTGGTAAGGATCATCAAACTATTTCTATACCCTTTGGGGTTATCCGAGATAAACCAACAATTATTTGTGTCCTTTTTATCTGCTGTCATACTTAAGATGAATATGTTCTAAAGTTACTAAGTACTTTTAACTATTCTGCAACCTTATGAGAGATCAAACGGATTGCTTGGCTGTACAATGAAACATAGGTCATGAATAGAGGCTATTCACTGATTCTGCAATGTTTACGTTTGGTGCTTTGTTTCATGTATCTATGTATAATGATGTATCTGAGTGAATGCTGGTAAGGGAGTTGATCATATGTGACGGGTGAACAGGTCTGGCTGGTGCAATAATATATAGGCCTACCGGGTATTATCATGATTATTATATACCCGAAAGATCTCCCTATACTTTAGCATTGGAATGATTTTGCATTAAATCTTTGTATTTAAACGATGACCTTAAGTCCTTTTGTTTGTTGCACTCTGACCCCGACACGGTTTTTCCACCAATAGCAAAGGCATGTGTGCTCTATAATTGTTTACATAATTCAATGGTTTGTTTGACCTGCGTCACCAAGGAGTGGTTGCTATATGCCTCACAGGCATGAAAAGGAAAAAAAAAAACAACATTAGGAGCAATGCCTTGTTGAAATGGGCTTTTGGTGTGTAAAATAGGACTTACCCCGGTAATATCATGTAACATGTGCTAAAAGTGAAGTAGCAGATATATAATAATAGCATTATTGCACTTGTTTAATGAGTTTGTCGGAATAAATGGATCTGTTGGTCCATTCAAAAATAAATCATTGAACTCGTGTGATCACCCTTAACACTATGCGCCCTTTTGAGGATCAAATGCAATATGAGCAGTGTATCATATTGTTGTTGTCAGTTGCTTTGTTGAAATAAAAGTACAGTGTAGGTACATTGTATATGGCTGATTATGGTGTGTAACATTGGTATCGAGGTGAACATTAAAATGCCTTTGGGATTGTTGTAAACCTCAGAAAATAAATAATTTAAGTTTATACAAAAAAAAACCATTGATATGAGCTTTTAAACTGACTTTTGTCTTTTTGTTCTAGATACTATGCAATGGCCCTGGAACCTGCATACCCTTGTGTTTATCTGGATTTGCTTTAAGGGTAGGGTTACAGCAGTAGATAAGTAAGAGTTGTGGAAGTACCAGTAGTAAAAGTGTTTTTGGTAGTAGTAGTAGTAGTAGTAGTAGTAGTAATGGTAGTGGGACACGGTTAATTTTAAGCCCTGCATCCATGGAAATGGATCTTTAGGATACACTATATGTAGCTTGAAGATACAAAGTATTGAATCATCAGAAAGTAATGGTGTTATAGGTAGCTTTCATTATTAAAAACATAAATTGAGTCTTGCTTGGGTACAACTTGGGCTCTGCTGTTGACGTATGGATCTTGAACACAAACTTGGACGTGTGAAAATAATTGACTGCATATACCTACCAGGTAGCTTTCACACCCTTTACTGACCTAAGCAGATTATAATTCTGTCTGTCATTCCCACTACTATTCCTGGCATGTTTTCCAATCCGTTTCCAGGTTTTGGGCGTGAAACGTGTGACCATCGTGTTCGTGGAGAGTTTCTGCCGGGTACAGACCATGTCGCTCACAGGGAAAATCCTGTATTACCTGGCTGACCATCACCTAGTCCAGTGGCCCTCCCTACAGGAGAAATATCCGTTCAGTCGTTACATCGGACGATTGTCGTGATAGCGTCATTCTGTTCACTTAGACGTGCTCGCGCTCAGCAACTGTCTTCCACGGCCAGACCAGACGAGACACCTTACATGTACCTGGCTTCAGTATTCGAGGTTTTATGCATTGGCCATTGTACTGGTACCTTCTACATAAGCCTTTGTTTTATGGTTGCGATGTTTTGCGATGTTTCTACTAACATTTTGCCGTCGTTCTGTTCTCAGTTACTGTGTACTACATGTTTATAGTCTGATCACAATAACATGTCTGAAATAATGGCAGAGGAACCAGTGTCTTATGACACGTGTATGTGGGGTTTACATTCAGACTTTGATTCACACCATTGTACTGTTATACATATATACACCTAGTGATATTTACATTGTAGTTAAGGATCTGAGTATTCGATACTAGTGATATTTAGTTAAGGATCTGAGTATTCAATACTAGTGATATTTAGTTAAGGATCTGAGTATTCAAGACTAACATTTGTCATTATTATGGAGGCTGTGAGCCTGAAGTACACTATATATGAGTACATGTGTACTTGGTTTTCCTTTTAAGGTGATTGGTTTGTTACTATGACAGTATTAGCCTTTGTCTAGCCCTCAAATGTCTGATTCAATGATTTGCTCAGGATGCATGTACCGTACGTAGGTATATGGTGTAGGGAATTCAGTGTGCATTGTATGTCGTGGACATGGGGGATTCAAGATGTTTTAAGAAGTGATCTAAATGTTGTTCTGCAGATTGTGGTGTGGAGCTTTTGACAGCTATCATACTCTCCCTAAATACTAGTAGCATGCAAAGAGTCTTTTAACACAGTGCAATCAACATTGGAAATTGCAGAACCTTTTGTTACAATATAGGATACTGTGATTGAACCACTTTTTTGACATACAGTGGTCCCTCTTTTAAACGACACTCTCTAGAGAGGACACCGCTCTAGAAATGACACAAAACTCTTGGCAACAACTACTGTGAATGCATTGAATGCATTTGATGCTGCCTCTCACCAAAGGACATCCCTGCAATAAGGACAGAATTGTTTGGTAAAAGGGTGTCCCTATCAGTTTGAGGTAGGGGGACTCCTGAATTCACAAAAAGAGAATACAGAGAATCGGTCTTAAATCAAACAAAATATATACAATGTATTATAATTTTAGCTTTGTTGCAAGTGATAAAATTTTATTGATTTGATCAACTCTAACTTGTTTTCTCCAAATGGTTTCAATCATTTGGCATCTTAATCTTACAGAATCATGAAACCGCAATAAAACTTTCTTTTTGTTTATATACTCCCAATACATGTAGAGTAATTATGTGCATTTTAAATGCAGTTTGTACATGGCCAGAGAAGAACATTTTAGTGATCGCATTTTGACAACAGAGCCAGTGAAGCATGACCTGGGAAACCGGTATATCTGTCTGTCTGTGTTCACTGACCACAAGAGCATAGTGGAATTTTGCCTTAACAGATACCAGGGGGCAGCACTGGCAATCGCTACATCACCGCTAGTTCACACGGGGTGCTGCTGGAGGGTTGGTACCCTAGCTGCCTCTTTTACTGTGGTAAAAAATAGAGGCAGGCGTAAGCCAGTTAGTTAGCTGCTTCATGGACTGTTAGCTGGCAAGAAGTTTCAATGTTGCACATTGTGGCATCATTCAAGACTGAGAAGGGTCCTGCCGGCATTTCATTTGGTGACACATGTCTCCAATTCCACAGAGAAGAAGTGGTGATGTACTGTAATGGTGGTTACATCTAAGAGAGCATTTGAGATAAAAGATGATCTGTGCCAGTAACTGTATGTAATTACCATGTGTGTAGTTGTGAAGAAACGTGATGTTTCTGTTTCTTGTAGTAATATTATGCAGGCAGGGTCACAGAGTACAGTTACACATCCCACTAGAGAACTCACATGCCTGGATCCTGATGGTGATTGAGGTGGAGAGTCGGAACCCTAGGTGCTTTTATGTCTTACCGGTACCTTGTGATGGGTATTAGATACTAGTAGCTAAAACAATTCTGACCAAATAACAAATTCTGCTGGTTTTATGAAGAAATAAGACCACCCCAGAAACAAGACCACCCCAGGAATCACACCACCCCAGTATTAAGGTCGATTATCAAGGTTATTGAATGACAAAAAGTTCCATATTACTTCTAGATTGTTTCACTTCAGAATTAAGACCACCTCAGAATTAAGACCACTTTAACCTTGACGGCAGCTGGTCTTTATTGCGGTCTTCCATTGTCATGATTGTGTTGTGTTTCCAAACATGGCGAATATCAGGCTGTTTTACGTTGTCAAATTCAAAACCAGCAACTCACTTTTGCTCACTCTTAAATTTTAAAATAATATTACAACAGAAAGATTCACAAAGAACAGAACTGTCTTCAGCTTCAGGAAATATCGATAGTGAGATATTAACGTGTATTCATTCAGATTTTCCTGTTCATTGTAGTTAGTGGTGCATTCATGTTCAGATATTTAAGTCTTAGCAAAAATACTTCTATAAAGGTGCAATGTTGAAGATCAAGCATGTAACTGAAGTAAAGACACCTTGATTATATGCTGTGATGTGATAATATTAAATGATGTGATAATTACATACCTTAAGTGCCTGGCCTGTGGAGGCATGGCATCTGTGGCATAGCCAGTGAAAGCCCAGTCTAAAGTTTGAAATGCTAAATTCATGAAGTTGTTACATGAACTTGGTGGAATATATTTTAGCGAATTCCTATGTTTTCTCAAGTGCTAGTAACTGGCCATGTTGTCTTAGCTACCTGTGTTGTTTTTTGAACGACTGGTGACGAGTACTTAGTTATGGTGGTTCTATTTAGTCTTTCTTTAGTCATGAGTAGCAGGAGTACCTGTTGGAAATGGGGAGATGTAACATCACTAAAATCATATTGGCTGTCTTGAAAATACTTAACTGTAGTCTTAAAGTTTTTACTCAAGTTAAAAGTCGTATAGCCAGCATTAGTCACAAGGCTAAGAATTTTACTTAAGTATAAGCTTAAAGACTTAGGGATTCTCAAGAATTCTAGGCCAGGGGCTCATTTCCATAAAAATCTCAAGGCTAACGAAGTGATGTTAAGAATGGAAAGGACAATGGTTGGCATCGGGATTAGTGAACTTAAGTCCATTTCCAGATGTAAGATTTTTGTAGTAATCAGCCTCAGATTCTCTATCTGATGTTACCTACACATGACACCCTTCCAAAGGGTGTGTAGTGATAGCCCACGTTTGGCCTATAGCCGCATACATGTTTATTTTAAAATGTCATGGGGCCACTAGCTTTCCATAAGTCATGAAATAAATATGATTATATTCAACTACATAAAACTGTCTTGTGTGATACATGTGATAGTTTGCAGGCTAGGTACATGTAAGGTGCATGTAGCTTACAGTTACAGCCAGGCATGGATTACTAGTGAACTAAACATTGACCTTGTACAGTGTACACAAGAGTTCACCACAAGATTGGAATTGTCCCATTTGCTTTAATGTCATTGTAACACACAGCACAAGCTCTTACCAAAAATAGACGGTCTGTTTCCCTACAACTTGAGGAGGCATCCCATTATTGACAATTATACGTCTTTATATGCAGTTGCGTCTTTTTAAGTCATTAAAGAGTCCATTTTGAGTTTGTTTCATTACAATATCAGCATGGCACCTAGCTAGAGATAGTGATCATGTTAATATGGCCAGTATTTAGGGAGTTTCAGTTAATGCACAGAACACAGTTTTTCACTTTTTTTTTAGTAAGTCGAGCAAAAAGGCATATATACCGAAACTTCCCCCAGGGTGTATGATAACCTAGAGAAGTTCTTTTTCAAATATGAAAGTCATCCATGAATATTTGCCAATGCTAGACCTGATTTTGTGGAGACTGGGTGCTAAAATTTGTCCAATCTTGGTTTTGACCTTCAAGCTCACTCAAGGTCAAATCCAGTAGCCTGGCTGAACTTGCCATATACCAATTCCTATTAGTGTCTAACAGTAACTAGGGGTCTATCTCTAAGTACTGAGGAATAACAAGTGTTAAGTAAAATTAGTAGGGTAAATCATGTGTACCATGTGCGTGTACTATATCACCATCAGCCACAATAATGCCAATAAGTCTCAGGGATGGCACTTACTTAGATTCATGAAATATGACCAGTATTGTCCAAGGATTGCAGTAAATGCACGGAATACACTTTCTTCACATGTTTTTCGGTGAAGTCGAATGAAAAAGCGCATTATACCAAAAGTCTCCCCCTAGTGATATGACAGCCTAGAGAAGTCATTGTCCAACGATGAAAGTCATCCGAAGAAGCTACAGAGGGTGCCAAACTGGGCAGTGAGGACCATATACCCGTAATAAGAGGAGAAAAGTCCAATCATGTGCTCTGCTTCTGAAAGAACTGCATTGGCTGCCTATAGTGGAACGAATCCAATTCAAAATTCTTCTGCTGAATGGCAGTGGAAATGTGAGTTGTGCTGATTTCAGTCCTAGAGTTGTGAGTTAAAAAACATGACATTTGCATGCAAGATTCATGTTCCCATAACCTGCCTAGAAGGTTATAGAGGGCCGTCTCGAAGGTTACAGAGGGTTGTTTTACTCTGGTAGGGGTGTCAGGGACCATAGCAATGATGACCATAGCTGACATCACATATGGGGTGTATGTCAGATAATGCACCTGATCCCCCTAGCTGGTTCTGAGCTTAACTCTCCTCGCTGCGCTTGGAGAGTTATAGCTCAGAACCGCTCGGGTGACTGTGCATTATCTTCCACATCTTCCAATGATGCAGAGATGGGTGCTGTGTCAGTGGACTGTGATCTTTACCATTACTATCTATGATAAAGCCACCTGTCATTAGTTAATTTAAGAGCTTCGGTCCTGGTTGCTAGGTTATAGTGGACTTAGGAAAATTAATTCTCAGAATGAATGGGCTGTGTGTGTGTGGAGTGAATTTGTGCCAGACGAGTAGAAACCTTACATGGTTGTCCTATGATAACGAAAGCACTCGCCAACTTTACCCGGAAGCTTTTAGCCAATATATCCCCTATATGGGGGAGTGAGGGATCAATACAAATGCTTCAACCCCATACCATAAATTTCCCGTCCCAAAACCCATAGGGACAGCAGTACAAGAGTGGGCTCCCTGATAGCCTGCCCCCGCGTGGCACTGGCCGCTATGCGCCACAAATTATTATTGCTTGTAACACGCAAGGTCAATCTGATAAAGGAATGAGAAAGAAAGGGCCTGAGTTACCGAGTCAGGTAACTGTAGCTTAGGTCCACACTGACAACACAACTAATGTCAACAGGACATAACTGTACCGGGTAGTATGAATTATATGTATACACGTACTGGTCCTTAGTGGCCACTCTCTACAAAGGCCACCCCCTCTAATGTAGCCACAAATCTATGTCACTACTACTATAAATACAGCTAGTTCTCCCACTCACCAAAGGCCACCTCTCTAATGTGGCCATAGTTTCTTGGCAAATAGGGTGGCCTTATTAGAGGGGGACTACTGTATTGAAATTAAAAGATTAGTGTTAAATTGCTAGATTAGGATTTAAAATATGACATGAGTTGGTATAAAAGTTAAAATGTGAAATATAGTGGAGGTAACAAATGAATCGAACGTTTTCATTCTAAGCCCTTTAGTCTTTGGCAACAGTCCACAACAGTCACTAGATGCCATCTTTCCCCGTAATGGATTCTGCCGAAAGTTCGGGCAATCTCTATGTAAAGCAGTCATGACTCTGGGAGTAGTACATCTTTCGCTTCTTATAAACCACAATGCACATGGTATATGAAAAAAGCCCATATTAAAAATCATCCATCATGTACAAGATGTATCTAGTTTGTATAAACTTCATGCATCATGCAGCTAATCCAATATTATCAGTAATTTAAAGTAAGATGCAGACAGATTAATTTTGTGTACAAATATACTTTATGGACTCGGACGAGTCCTTATATTGTTTTAACGTAGCGAACATCAGGTCCTAACTTTTGCATGATCGTAGCAGAGAATGCAGCACCAGCTAATAACCGGCGTTA
>JAAUYG010113305.1_pt1 | contig 11254 bp, 4 predicted proteins | sample 7278091 | NCBI WGS metagenome assembly JAAUYG01 (sample SAMN14350201, study PRJNA611818) | marine sediment metagenome | isolation source: surface marine sediment (0.6m) | place: French Polynesia: Moorea | collected 2018-08
AATCTGGCCAATCATGGGCAATACAGTCGCATTCATTTGCGATGACAAAGCTCCAATAGCTAAGACCATGGTTTTTTCGAGGAATGGTTTTCTTTTCCAACCAAACCTCCCGTTCAGTTCAGTGATGACGACACGGTTGTCTTCGTTCTGTTGTTTATTTCAACACAGAAAATGCATGCAACATAGCAATAAATATTTATCACAATACTGAAATGTATTCACAGAATGACTTCAGTCCCGGTCCAAAGAAAACAAAGAGAACAATTTCTTACACCCTGGTCAAACTGACGAAAGTTCAGCACAGAACAGAACAGTGGCAAGTCGGTGTGGCCTGGTAGCAATGATAGAGAAAACTTAATTTGCAGTGAGAAATGCCAATGAAAAAACATACAAAACTTGAGCCCCACAAAAAAAGTTTCCAAAATTGCGTTGAAAACAATGGAAAACCGACGTCGGGGAGAGAACTTATTTCCATTCCTTACAAGTCCTCAAAAACTCAAAGATCGATCGTTTTGTTCTGACGGTGTTCAGTGTTTTAAACCAATGAAAAGAATCAATGATATTTTCAAACATGACTTACAAGTTTGACCTGTTAATACTGATCAATAACGTTAACGGTTTGTTTGCATTTCTTCGTTGCATTGCACGTATCACGGTCTTTTGTTTACATCGTTCTGTCAGGGCAAGCAATTTTTTGGTAGAATAAATACGGTCAGACACTTCGAAAATAGACCCCAGGAGAATGTATGACAATGGTAACATTTTCGCATGAGCTGTTTTGCGGCCTCCCCCCCTTCAACTGAACGTTTTGCATTGAGCTCAACCTGACATTTTCTTTCTTCAAATTGATAAAATTCTCCCAGGAACATTTTTTCCTAGACAAACGATTCTCACTACTTGACAAAATAGAACCTGTCAGAAATCTTCCAAACAAACTTTTCCATTTCCACGCAAAATCAAGAGCTAAGAGTTCGGAAAAATGTCAGTGCTATGAGAAAATTTTCTTGATTGAAAACAGGTCATTTTTGCACACGACCACAACTACAAGGAACAGGAAGGGTAACTTCCCCAGCCAAATCAAATACTGTGCAGTGAAATCTAAAGGGAATAATACTGACAAAATTGTGCGATCTACTTGTGTGCCAAAATCAAAACACGTCAAAAAAGCCTGGAAGAAACCTGGGGTAAAGGGGGGCAGTCACAGATACCTTGAATCCTGCTTCAGAGAAAACGATTTCACTGTTGTGCGCAAGGAAAGCACAACAAGGGGAATTTCTCTATCTCGGATACAACACAATTCACTAATTTGCCCGAAAGTTGTTCTGTCCCTTCAAAGAAATTTGTTAGAAAACGCAGGAAAAATCTGTAATGCCTCTTGGTTAGGAAGTAAAACTACACACCTTTCCATATGACTGTTTGCCAATGGAACTGCTTAAAACTCGCCCAAAAACATTTGTATAGATGTTGAGCTTCAGAAACAGTTCGTTCTTGCCAGAAAATGTGCTGGTGCATTCCAATGCGAGGTGTTACACTAGAAATGCTGAAAGACGAGACAAAGTGGCACTTTTTTACTCTGTTCCAAAAAAAAAAAAAAACTTTGCTGGACTGATCCTTGCAAAAGATATGAAACCTATCACCTTTGGAGAGCAAAAGTGTACGCAGCAGAGCGAACTCAAAATTTGTGAAAGACATTCTTGGCCCCATTTGTGCGGGGAGCGAAAGCACGTTGCAAATCTGCCTGCAAATTCTTTGATGCTTTTGTGTGCGACGTTTTGTTTTCTGTTCCAACTGGCAACAACATGTTGCATCATTTGCAAGTCTCTGCGTTCTAAGGTTTTGGGGGGGGGGATAGTGGTGATCAAATCTCGGAGCCTTTTCTGTCGTTCCCTTTTTCCGTCTTGATAATTCACTGCGGTGGTTGCACCATTTGCAAGGAGCTCTGCGGGGATGATTAAATCTGGGCCTTCACTGCGGTGGCTGAGCCGACCCCGATGCTGCTGCGGTGACAGCAGACTGCGAGGTTGTTGATATGGATTGTTGTTGTTGTTGTATCACATTAGGCGCTGCTCCGGCAGCTGCAGCCACGTTTGCTGGGTCCACCGGTCCCTGTGCGGCAGCAGAGTTCGCATTGGTCACGGGTTGCAAGACTTGTTGTTGCTGTTGGCCGGGAACCATTGCAGCAGCAGGAACTTGGCAAGTAACTGGAGGTTGTTGCTGCTGCACGACTGTTGTTGCAGGAACCACTGCTTGGTTGACTTGGAATTGTTGCACCGCTTGCTGCATCCCAGACCCACTGATGGCCCCGTCTACTGTCTGTCTGCGCTGTGGTTTCGGCGAGGGTTGCGGGGTGCCCTGGGTACTGACCACAGGCCCCTCCTGCGTGACGCCAGACAGGGAGAAGGTCCGTTCCTTCAAGCTTTGAGTTCTCTTCACATGCGGGTCCACTGTTGTATGCGACCTCTGAGGGCCAACAGGCGCCTGTTCGGGTCTGGTCATTTTGCTCGGTGAGTCTTCTCTCTTCGGATGCTGGTGCATGATCTTCGGCTCTGACCCAGCTCGGGGTCGGATGTCCATTGCCATGACTTGCCGCACCTGGGGCGCGATTGGGGGTTTACTGCTCTGACCCGCGGAGTCCGCACTGACCACCCCGACTGGAACCGACTGTTGAAATCCGAGTCCGGCCATCAGAGCGTGAGTAGCTGTGCTGTCCTGCGCCTGCAGACTCTGTGCATTCACTGGTGGAGCATTGACTAGTTGCTGCTGGGGCTGGGACTGGGGCTGAGGCTGGGGCTGTACCCCATAGGACTGACCGCCCAACTGCTGTGCGAGGTAGCCACCCAGCATTTGTTGCTGTGGAGGCAGTGGGTGGTGTTGCTGGGCGCCTGTAACTTGGTGCGGTTGGCTGAGCTTTTGTTCACCCGGCGATGGAGTCCTGGGCAGCTCAGCGTGAAGATGCGGTGGTCTCTGGGTCAGGCTTGTGCCCATTTTTGAACCATCCTCCGCAGTGGTGCCTGCAACAGGATGCGAGGTCATGTCAGGCAGGGCATGATGCCCGTACGCGTAGGGCTGACTCAGGTCATGGTACACAGCTGGATGCTGTTGCGTGCTCAAAGGCTGGCCAAGAGGCAGGTGCGGGTGTTGCTGAAGTTGTTGCAATGCACTGGGCACTTGTTGTTGCATGGCTTGTGGCGGGACCTGATACGCATGACTGGGCACTGCAGTTCGCTGCATCTGTTGACCCAGGAACGGCACTCCTGCTGTGCCCGCGCCCACCAATCCCGGCGGCTGACTGGGGAGATGTGTTCCCATGCACTGTTGTGGCAAACCAGCCGGCTGTTGAATCTGACCCGGAGCCAGGGAAGCAGAACCTTGAAGCAGCCCAGCCTGGCCCAGCTGTGGCTGAGGTGGTAAGTGTAAACCAGAATGCTGCTGCTGCTGCTGCTGCTGTTGTTGTTGATCTGCCGTCATGTACTGCTGCGCGGCCAGGTTCTGCATCACTGACAGTGCGCCGGCTGACAGCGGCGGGGCCTGCATGGCCTGCATGGCCGGCAAACCTGTGAGATGAAATAATTCCATCTTAGTCCAATGTTGTGAGAAGTGCAATTGGGAACAGAACTCGTGATGAGTATGAACACGTACCAACACCCAAGTACCCTGAGCACATACCCAGGAGGGGCACAGGGTAAGAGCACTCCATGCCCTTACTACTCAGACAAAGCTGTCACAGCAGCTTCCCTGACCCTATAAAAACCACTGGGTTCTGCCTCGTTATTCCAAGAACCTAAAACCTGGCTTCCCGTTTCCTTTCGAACTCAACACTCATTCACCAGCACTGCACTCCATCCCCCCCTTATTCAGTGAGAGGTGTTGGTTACCTGGCACGCCTTGGTGCGCGACCTGGCCGCCGTACTTGTGTCGGAAGTACTGCAGGTAGCCAAGCGCCTCCTGCTCGTGCTTCGTCATCATCGACAACTGCTCCTGGCGGTGTCTGAAAACAGCCGAGAAACTGCTACAATCTGATGCCAAGCATAACGCTGAAAGTTTACATTTGACGGGCTCACACACTGATAGAAATTGGACAACTTACATTTCCAAGCCAAGCACAATGCAAAAGAACACATCTGAACTTGGTGAGCCTACACGTGGGTCAGTTCGTCGCACGCTACCGTAGCCGTAGCCTAGGGCAAATCCAGAACTGGATGGTTGGAAGGGCAAAAATCCTGTCCTGGCCATTCAACGTCGACTTCCCTAATTCATTGGCAAAGCACCACAACTGTTTCTTGACCATTACGTGTTTCAACAAAAGTTGAAAGACATGTCCACAATTTGTGTGAACAAGTGCCCTGGTCAGCGTCGACGCCATGCAGTTATCCATGTTCCAGTGAACAATGGGAAGGGTCTTCCAGACAATGATAATGGTGACGACGGCAGTAAGCTGTTCAGCTTTCAGCCGCAAGGCCCAACAAGTACGCTTCGTCAGCGTAAAGGCCGAGCGCCCCCCACCATCCATCACGTGAGAATGTAATGTCAGGCAGAGGGGTCAGCCGTGTGGGTGGGGGTGGTGGTGGGGGGGGGGGGGTCCTGCACGCTGACAACGACGAGACGTGCGTGACTCCATAGGGCCGTCCTGACTTCGTCGCGATCGGCCTAAGAAAATGGGTGTAAGTTCTGAAAGAAACTTACTTCAGCAGCAAGGCGTTGTAGATCATGTCAGCTTGCAGCGCGTTTTGCAGAGCCAACTCCATCGACAAGTCCTGCGTCGTGACATGCGGCGCGTGAGGCATTGCACTTCCCGGTTCCTGCAAGAAAATTTTTTTCGTTTTCTTAATGTTCAAAGCCAACAATTCCTCAAACGAATTTGAATCCAGAATGGAAAACAGTCTTCACAATGTGTGCGAACAAGGAATTTCCCCGTTCCTGCAAAAGAAACATTTGTTTTCCAGGAGTTCAATCGAAAATTTTCTTCCAACTCTTTGTTTTTTTTTTCCTTCAACATTTATTCGGCTCGACCCTGTGGTGTTACGTGAATTGGAAAGTTCGGGGATTAGAAACAGTCATTCGTGAACCCAGTTACAAACTGTGATGAGGGTGGAACACTCACTTCAGACACTATTCCGACCAATATTACATCTAGCTACGGTGGATCTACCTCTAGCGAATTCGCTAGTTTTAGACTTTACGTTTCTTATTGCTGAAACCCTATTCCGAACAATACTTAGAAATCAACCTTATCCTCTTACGACTACCTACCCGTTCCTTTCTTTCCTTACAAGATTATCTCCTGACACACACACACACACCCTCACGAAGACCTGCTTGCAAGCGGCACCACCACATCTTAGAAAGCAGCAGCAGCAAAAACACACAGAAGACACGACTGACCTCGTCAGAGACACAAGAGCTGGACGGTGACCCCGCTTCATGGCAGGGAGTTGATCCAATGTAAAAGTGTGGTCCCGAGGTCGAAACGTGGACGTGGTGGTGGTGGTGGGCACTGGCGTCATGCAGCGAGTGCTCGTTCGCTTTCGGCTGAGTTGAGCCCCGAGCATTACTAGCATGCAGCAGCAGCGACGGCTGGGCGGGCACGGCCGGGGCCGACTGCCGCCGGTACGTCGCGCCCAGAGCCCGAGAAGAAGCTACGTTACTGGGCCGGTTAGATTGCAACAAGCCGTGAGGCTGGGAGTGGTAACGTGCGTGTAGTTGGTTGAGCAAGTTAGTAGAGGTTGAAACATGCAATGTAGAAGAAGAAGAAGAGGAAGAGTCGTCCACCACATGCACTGGTGGCACCAAGGATGAACCAGACACAGACTGTTCTGCAAGAACCGGTAAGCTACCGGTGCTTTTTCTCCAGCCATGCGTACTTACGTTAGCAGTGCTAGAAGCAGCCAGAGAAGAGGCAGGCAGACATGTAGATGTGCCAGTCGCCAAGGCTGCATGATGATGGTGTTGATGATGATGATGAGAGGCCAAGAAATGGGAGAGAGGTGCAGCTGCACTGAGACCACTACCACCAGCACCACTAGCAACAACACCGGTCTGACATGTTGTTAGATGCTGATGGGTCGTCAAGTGCGGGGCTGTTGTTAATTGAGAATGGTGCGGCGGGAGGGAGTCAGCTACCATGTGCGCGACTAGGGGCGGGTTCACAGATTGGTGCGGGGGCAGCACTGCTGTCCCGAGCCCAGCCATCTGACTGGTGGAGGACACCACCATCGCCGTGTTGTACACATCGCGGGACGTTATCACTTGGCCGGCAATGCCTACCGTGTTTGTCTTCGTGGTCACGGTAACCGCCGCCGCTTCGCCTGCCGTGACTTTCGCGAGGACGGTATCCACACCGGCGGTGTTCATCTGCTGGGTCATGGTGCTCGCGGCTTTGCTCAGTGCCGGTGTGATGTCCGACCCCGCGGTGTTCTCCGCGCTGTTCTCTCCCGAAGTCGGCACACTGTCCACTGTCGCCTGGTAATCCGACCCCGAAGTCAACGAACTTGTCGTGACGCGATCAGACAACGATGCTGTCGTCGACTTGGCTTCAGATTTGCTGGAATCCTGACTAGACGTGGTTTGAGTCGTGGTGTTCGGAACAATCGGCTCTGGCTTCAGCGGAACTGGATCGTCCACTGGGTCTTCAACCGTCGTCACTGAGAACCGGCCTCTCTTCGACACCTGCCCCTTCTTCTTCACTGGCTTCTCCGTGTCACTGCTGAAGTCCAGCTTCTTTGGCGCGCGCTCCCGTGGTTTTTCCGCCACATCTGACGGTTCAGGAAATCTCAATGGATCATCTTTCACTACAGTCACAGAAAATCTCGACTTTGGTAACTTTGTGGTTTTCGTTACAGTTTTGGTTTCCTCTGCAGGTTTCTTCCTGATAGGTTTGCTTTCTTGTACAAGGTCATCCGCAGGTTTTTCATCACTCGAGTCCACGTGTTCACCACTCAGGCGTTTTGCTTCAATGACATCTTTCGGCTGTGTATCCACATTGGCATCAGTTGTTGTGCTGGGTACGGCCTCTGTCACGGGTTGCCCCAGGGTACTGGGCACCGCCTGGTCCTGCAGTGGGTGTGTGACGGGGTGCAGGGTCTCGGGGTGCACCTGCAGGGCCTGCAGCAGGTGGTGCGCCGCGTGGTCCGGGTGCGCCCCGCCCAGCCCGTGTGGCAACTGCCCCGGGGTCGGCGGCGACGCCAACAACGACGCCATGTCATGCGTCGTCGGCGGCAGATAAGCCCCCAGGTGCGCCCGTCTGTGCCTGTGCAGCTTCTCAATCAACGCCTGCTCCAGATTATGGATATCCATTGGTCTTTCCACTCGCTTCACTTTAGGCAGGAGCGTATGGAGGCTTTCTGAAGTTAAAAGCGGCAATCCGGAGCTGCCTAGAGGCCGCACGAGGCCAGTGGTGTGGCTGGGCTGGGCTGGAGGAGGGGAGACCACGTTGCTGCCGGGAAAAGCCGGACAGCTGTCCGCGTGGTGGATGGGATCCATGGCGAAGTCAAGCTGTCGTCGGATGTTCATGTAGGATTGGTTGTCTATAACTTGAGATGGATGAGGCAAGGAAAGCTGATTGATGGGAACGTAGATGCCTTGCGCGGCCAACTGCTGCTGCACTTGCTGTTGCTGATGCAGCAGATTCTGTAAATACTGGAGTTGTTGCTGTTGCTGCTGGAGATGCTGCTGTTGCTGCAAATACTGCATGGTTTGTGAAGCGGGTTGTGACGCTGCGTGTAACAGGCCCGACATCGGTTGTTGCGTCGAGGGCACCATTGGTTGCGGATGTTGCCCAACGTGCGACAACGCATGCTGTTGCTGCAGATGATGTTGCAGCAGAGGATTCTGGCCTCCATGCCATGTGTTGTAAGTTGCCTGTTGTTGCAACAGAGGATGATCCGTATAGTGACTACCAACGAGATGTTGCGGCAGAACCTGGGGGTATGTACCCGGCACTGTGGGGGTACCCGCTGCGTACTGACTTGCTGTGGAAGGATACTGTATCACTTGAGACGTGGGCTGGGCTTGACTCGCTGCTGCAATAGGAAGCGGTTGACTGACTGGTACTTGTCTATGCGGTTGCGACTGTTGCTGCTGAGGTTGTGGTGGTGGCTGTTGCGGAACTGCAACGCTTGACTGAGGCTGCGCTGCAGCAGGCAGAGTAGTAACGGGTTGTCCAGCCTGACTTTGCGCCTGCGGTTGACTGGTCGCCTGTGTAGTGCTGACTGTTGTCGTCACAGCGCTAGTCCCTGGAAGTGGCTGTCCAGGGTCCACTCCTATCTGATTAGACGGCGTCGTCGGCAACGAGCCAAGCGCCTTCATTTCCCCACCCGGCTTCTGCTTCCCACTCAACTGATCCAACTTCTGTTTGAGATTCTCAAAATCCATGTGTTCTTGTCCCTTTTGCTTCGCTCTCGGCACTGTGCTTTCCTGCGATGTGTAGCCGCTGGGTAGGCTCTCCACTGAAGTATCAGATTTTATGGCAGGCGTGCGTTGCGACTGTGTCTGCTGCGCTTGATTCTGAGCCTGTTGCGCGGGCTGACTTTCTGCTGCATTCGTCACACTTTCCTTGTGAGCCGGTTCCTTTGCATCAGCGCTTGTTGCTGGGACAGCAGCTGGCACCTTCTCCTCCGAGGCAGACTGCGCCGGTTTGACCTCAGTTTTCTCATCACACCCATCTAGTGAATCCTGGCTCGGCTGCTCCGTCTGAGTGTTTGTTGCCGCGGGCTTTTCTTGCTCTGTGGTAGTTGTGGGTTTCTGTTGTTCTGTCTGCTGCTCCTTTGCTGGCTCATCCGGGTACATCAGAGTCGCTTCATTCACAGGTGTCACGGTGAACTTCTTCGAGGACAACCCTGGACTTCGCACTATCTTAGATTCCGACGACGACGCACTGACCGGGACTGCGACTTTCTGCTGCGCGCTCGTATCCGGAACTGAAGATTGTGTCGGCAGTTCTGAGGCTGACGAATTCGTGTTGCTACCAGATGTCTCTGCTGTCGTCGCATCTTCCGGAGGAAAAAGTGAACCTGGATCCGTTGTTTCTGGTTGAGTATCAGGTGTTGATGTTGCCACGGGGGTTGGAGCACCGATGTTGTTGTCCTTCGAGATGGTGACCACATCTCCGGTGTCTGAGGTTTTCGGTCCAGGCGAGGGCGGATAGAGAAAGTTCTCCGAAGGTGTCGTAACAGAATGACCCACCACCAGGGTAGAATCGAGAGCCAGCTTCTGAAAAGGAGGGAAAAGAAGCACACGTAAAATGAAAGAGGAATGCGACATGCGCACGATGCTAGCAGCCAAAAGCCGACTTAAAATTTACTGGCTGATTTGAAACACGAACGAAAGAAATACATTTGTCGTAAGCTCTTGCACAGTGGACCAACAAGATAACCAAAAAGAATTCTCTTGGTGGAATGAGATACCGTTGCACAAGAACAAATTTTCAGAGCGTTTTTTATTTGCGTGGAGCCTATTTCCACTCTTTTGGAAGTTCAGAACTATTCTTGTTCACTGGGATTGATGAAAAATGCTGCCAGTTCAGATCAATTAACTTTGGCACTCAAACTCGCGGAGGGGAGGGTTATCTTGTGCATGAACATTGAAAAGAGTTTTCAGTGCATGTGATCTGATTGAACAAAGCAAAACAGAAAGATTCCCCACACCCGCAAAAAAGAAGCCAAACAACGCAACAGAAGTGATTGAAGGGAGTTTCTTTCGTGGGGATTGTGTCCATGAAAAATTAAGCGAGGCAGAGGGTTGACACCATTCTTGACTGTCAGAAATGAAACGAACAAGGGCGCTTATCAGCGTCGAGGTCGCGATGCATCATTTCGTGGCATTCGATTGACAGGTGGGCTGTACTTTTGGACAGTAGTGGGGGTGGGGTTTATGGCCAACAAGGGCAACGACAGGATGACTCCAGCCGTTCTACTTTCAGCCGCGCGGTTCAAAGCATCACGAAACACTCACCTTTGAATCCGGCAAGTTTTCACTTTGTGATCCCTGTGGCGGCACCATGGAAGACCTCCGCGTGGAACTGGGACTTGTCACTGGTGTGTCCGACGCCGCAGCCACAGCCTAGTGGACATCAGGGGGAACCATAAGCTGTGACCACTTAACTTTACCTCAAAACTGTGTTTCCACCAAACCAATCAGTGCGAACCAAGTGGGCAGGTTACAGTAGAGTGCGCAAAATAATTTTGATCACGTGCAAAAGCTACAAAATAAATAGACAGGTAATTTTACGCACCTGTTGTTGTTCGGCCAGAAGGTAGGCTTGGTCAGGACTCTCCTTTACGAGTTTGATGATCTCCCCCACCTTCTCTATGAAGGTTTCCGTGTGCTCCTTTGCCAAGAAGTTTTCACTGATCTGTGGAAAAGAACAAACTCCAATTCAGGAAAATGCATTGCTACGATCTTCTTGTTCTCCAGCTTCTCTTTTTTACAAGTCACTCAAACACTGCATCCATTTTTTCTACAACGAGGACAAAAGTCCGCATAAAGGCTGCGCGGTCACATGATCACATGGTGATATTGCAAAAACACTTGCAGTGTCATTTGATCACCTCGTGTTCCAAGGAAGTATAGTGGAGGATAGGGGTGGTGGTCCCCAAGGCAGTGCAGTGGGGAGAGGGGGGAAAGTCTTCCACCAGGATGACCACGCTCACAAAACTCTTCATTGGGTCTTGAAACTCACCAAGTTGTCTGCAATCTCTGAAGGCTGATCGTCGTCTCGGTTGAACTTGAAGGTGATGAAGGAGTGTTTCGCCGTTTCCAGCTGACACTCCACCTCCTCGTTGTTTTCGCTCAGCGACACGAGCATCAGTCTTGGCATCTGCTTCTCCGTGCCTTTCTTCCGCTTCGTCTTCGTCCGGTCTTTTTTCTTCTTGTCATCTTTGCCACCTTCCACATCACTGAAATCAAAGCGCTACTTTTGTCAATTTTTTTTCACAGAGAAAACTCAATTCACACCAATAACGTCCAGAAATCCTTTTTTGTGTCCAGAAAGACGACCACAGAATTCGACACACACACGTATGCCCAATCAATTTGGCCCAGGGCCCAGCAGTTGCGGGCACCGCCAAAGAAAGCCCGAAATTTCTGTGGGTTGCGTTGTGCTTTTGTTGCACAAAAAGAAAAGCGGACGAGTTGTTGTCAACATTGAAATGGTAACCCAACCTCCTTCAACGTTTTGGCCATAAACCCCAGAAACATTGCAGGTGCCGTTATCACCCGCAAAAGACACAGCATGTGTGTGCAAAGTTGGGATATTTTG
>JAAUYG010200172.1_pt1 | contig 11254 bp, 10 predicted proteins | sample 7278091 | NCBI WGS metagenome assembly JAAUYG01 (sample SAMN14350201, study PRJNA611818) | marine sediment metagenome | isolation source: surface marine sediment (0.6m) | place: French Polynesia: Moorea | collected 2018-08
CAAAACTGCAGTGCGGTTCTGCATTGTGTATTGTCAGACTGGAAGCTAAATAACCAACAGGTACTGAAAGTTGTATTGTAACTCAAAAAAAAAAAGAAGAAAACCAGAAAATATAAATCAAGAAAGAAGGAAAATATGTGTGATTTTTTTGTCTGCAAATTACCGTATCTGATGACATTGTGTGACAGGTTCTGAAGAGCGATGAAGGGCGACAACTGCGCGAGCGTCACCAGAGCAACGTGCGGTATCTGCGCTCACGTCTGATGGAGGCCGGACTGCCCGTCGTGCACTGCCCCAGCCACATCATTCCCATCCACGTGAGTAGAGCGTTGACTCGCGCCTTCCCACTCCGTCCACAACTAAAGCAAGCCGGGGTACAACGTCACTTCAAATGTAAAGCAAGTTGCTTCATTGGTCAAGTTACCCCTGAAGCGTGATGCCAACTGATTTGTAAAGGCAACGTAGATGTGGGTTATTAGGCGACTCAGTAACTTGACAAAGATCAGATTGATGTCCAGGGATTGTCTTTTCTTTCCTTATTTTTCTTACGGCAGTGAAGTTGTCCAATAGTGTGAGCTGATGAGAAAGTTTCGTTCGTGAAATCTTTGAACCACGTGACTCGACACCAAAAAGACTTGGTTTGTTTCTTTGACTCTACGCTTGAAGGGTCATCACAACAAGAACACTTTTCCCTCCGTCAGGTGGGAGACCCGAAGGTGTGCACGCAGTTGGCGAACGATCTGATGAACAAGCACGGCATCTACGTGCAGGCCATCAACTACCCGACGGTGGCGCGGGGCGAGGAGCTGCTGCGTGTCGCGCCCACCCCGCACCACACCCGCGACATGATGGACGACTTCGTCAACGCCGCGCTCGCTGTCTGGACCGACAATGGTAAGTTCTGTGTGTTTAGCATGTTTGAAGGGGCCGTTTCTGTGGATCAACGTACAAAAACTTCCTTCATTCCTCTGTGGTGTTCTCATGTTGAGAAACTGTCCCCATGATGTCCGGCCTATGCGACAGTTGCGGAGACTCGGGCCAGCAGGTCGCCATTGTGCGCTACAACCTCACGTTTGCATTTTAGACATGGAACTGAAAACGATGTGCGTGAACTGCGAGTTCTGCCACCAGCCCATGAAGTTCGAGGCGTTTGCCGCGAGGGAGCGCTGCGACGGCAACCACTGCAGCAACTTCCTGCTGCAGGCTTCTGCCTAGAGGCGCTGGTGCCTGCAGAGGTATCCCTCCTGCACTCCGAGCGCTCGTCTTCAGACATCAAGGGCAAACGGGAAGTGTAGCTTTGGGTACCTTGGTCTTGGAAACAGGAAGTCGACTGATCACACACGCCCACACTTTGGAAAATGTTCAAGAAAATGTTTCTAAGAGTAGCTCGTTTGTGATATGGATTCAAGCACTCTGCAGACAGGAAATGCTGAACCTAGTGAAAATGCGCCTTGCTTGTTGTTTACTATTTACCGTTTGTCACCAATGATATTACCGGTACATTCTCTGGAAACATTCTCTTGATGTCGAGAAATTGAACAGCCTAGGTATTTGTGGGTTTTTTTTCCTGCGTGATTGAGTGCAGATGTTTACCTGGACAACACGCTTTTCTCTCTTGCTTCCCCAGATATCATCCTCCCGTGTGCCCCCAGATGTCTTGCCGTTCCTGCATGCCACCTCTCTGCCACTTTTATGCTGTAGGCGCGTGATTAGATGTTTTAGGCCAGTAAAATGAGCGAACAAGTGCTACAATTGGCTCTCCTGTTCACACTCCACTGGAAATAGAGATGGAAACTCCTTGAAGATCGAGATGTCTGTGAATTAACTTGTGAGATTGTGGTGATGATCTGGGGAAAAAGCTTGCGTGGTCTTTGCCCCTTGTGATTCTTTGGCTTGTGTTTGTCAGTTCTTTCAAAGGCAAATTAATTCAGCACCAGAAGCACAAGAATGTGGTGTATGTTGAACCATACATAACCAATAATCTCAACATGTTGTTCTTTGTTTGGCAAAATGATCAAGTGACAAAACGTTCATCCAGCACCAAACATAAGTTGCAACGTGAACTCATACGGAACATAACCCAATTGTGAAAGCCAATCCAATGTGCAGAAATTGCCATACCCTCATCACTCATTGGCTGAGAAATCTAGGTTACGTTCCGTTTGAGTTTACGTTGCAATTTACGTTTAGTGCTAAAACTGTCCAATGACGACAGTTGGGAGAATGTGACATTTGGAAATCTGTTCGCAGTAAGATCAGTCGAACAAAACAAATACCTGTGGCTGTAAACTTGTGGGTGTTCCTTTGTGTTTGGAATCGGTTTAGGCAAGGACAGTCACTCCTTTAGCAGGTGACCAACATGCCGAGTATCTTATTGGGTAGAGCTTCAGGAAAAGGTTGGACACTTCAATGTATTCAATGTAATTTCCAAGTCAATCTGTGGCAGTGGTTTCTAAGCTCTCGTGTATTCTTGTCACGCAAAGGTACACACACACTAGTGTTTTCCTAATTTATCACTGAACGTGCAACCGATATTTGGTGGCTGTGTGCTAGAAGCTATTTACATTGTACTGCCATCCTTATACACTGTCAAAGCTGAGATGAAAATTATGAATCGGGCTTCTTTGTGTTTTGTATTTCCAGGAATTATTTCCTTGTCTGTCAGTTGTTGTTTTCGCCTGACAGAGACTGAGGATTCACTGAGGTAATGCCATCTGGACCAAGGTCCGAGGACCACATGCAGAATTTAATTCCATCTGAGGCCTGTTGATTTTGCCAGTTGTATGCTTTCAAAACATTCACTTCGAAAAAGGGGTTTTGTGTGCTTTCCGCTTGTTTGCGACGAATGGAGTTTCACATTTTGTTGAGCCCAGGAAGAAAGAAGAGAGTGGGGAACAAATTTGTTTGAATTTGACAAAATTGCCCGAAAATCCGTGTTCTGAGCATTTCTGGTTGTTTTTTTTTTTGTGGAGAATTTGTGAATTACGCGTCGACAAAAAATGTCTGGAGGATTGCAGGGAAAATTGCAAATGACTGTCAGGAAATGAAATGTCTGTCACGGACAAATGTAGCATGGTGATTGGGTGCAAATTAACGATTTTTTGTGTAATCTTGAGAAGTGTTCATGTTGTAAACTATACTGCAACACTATTCACACAGCTCACTGTGCATTTTACCTTAAGTGCCGATGTTCTTCAGGTGAAACACGAAAAAAAGAAACACCAGTCGGAGAAATTCCAGTATATAGAAGTGAGTCACTGTTTCGTCAGTACCACCTGTTTTTCTGATTGCTGTCGTATCATTATTGTTGTTCTGTGACAATGCAAAAGATATTCCGTTCTCTTCCAATAAAATTCCCATTCAGTGCATGAAGGAAAACGAAAATCCAAATTGAAAGTTTCATATTACAGCACCACAAACAAGATTGTTTCGCTTGTCTCCCGCTTCCGGGCGTTGTTTTTGGGATTTTGTGAAACCGAGACAAGAGAGAGATGCTCACGCCTCGCAGGAATTTGACCACACGGATGATCAGCGAAACCAAACCATGTAGACAGAAGAAAACCAAGGACAATTCAGAACAACTTGAGAAAGATTTAAGACAGAACTTTGGAGGTTGAGGAAGAGTTCAGGAAAATTTTGGATTTCACAGGACGCATGTATCTATGTGTGTCGCTGTTTACAGCACCACCTGTTAATGGAGTTGACTCTCAATAAAGTGGTATCAGCACAACGTTCTGTCTGTTCTTTTTCTCATTTGGAAGAAAAATGAAGGATGAAACAATCGATGCTCACGAAAGTCGGATTGTGGGAGACTTATTCTCACGACTCCCAAACGGGTCAACTCCAAATTTCATTGCAGTGATGCAGAGGTGCTTTCGTCAAGATTGGGTCGTGTTGCCACCCATGTTCCGAGAGACAGAGCGCGTTTACGTCTTTGGTGGCAAATTAATAGCTTGGACTTTGTTTTCATTGTTTTCCTTCAGCCGCTCATAAATGGTACAACACAACGAAACGAGAAAGGACATCATTTCAATCAAAGACACAAGGGATGCCCCGATCCACAAACCCCCGATGCCTCCAACAGCCGACCAGAAATCCACCATTGTAAACGACACAACTTGCTGGTGCCTTTCAACGGCGCGTTCTTTGAAGTAGACGTTCAGTCTGTAGAATGAAGTTTCCACCCAGTACTCAACCGCCTCCTCTGGACTTTTGAACTTGGTAAAAGATGCATCAAGAGAAGGTGCAAACTCCTTGTCAAAGAGATTCGCCGTCTCTGCTTTAGACAGATTGGAGAGAACGTTGACAAGTGTAGCAACTGCTTGCCTTACTGATGCTTTTCCAGAGGTGTTAGATGTCATCTTGGACGCATAAAACTGGTTTATCAATTTCAGTTGCTGTTGAATGAATTGGCTGCGAGATGGGTAGACGTACATTCTGGCAAAATCAGCTGTGGTGACCCTTTTTGGCCACTTGGCCTGAGAAATAGAAACGTCATAGTCAATTCCGTAGCAATCCCAGTTGCAAGCGCACAGATTCCCACCTGTTTCGTGTTTGTGCACATCTCTATCGCATATTGCCTTCTCAACAGTCTCGCTCATGTTAGTTGTGTCCAGGTGAAGGCAGTTCTTGACAGTTTCATTGACCAAATTGACCAACAAGAGGTCGACATTATTACTGATGCAGTTGCATTTTTTCAAGGTATTTTCCACCAGACAGATTTTGTAACAAAGGTCTGAAGTCACATTATAGGTTGAACTGCCAACAGTGTACTTGCCCCTCTCTCGGCAATGCCCATACGGGGCTTTCAGTCTTGTGTGCTCCTTCTGAATCAGAGCCATGGAGGTCGATGTCCCAGGCAAGATGTCAATGCCAGTGTCAGAAATAGCTGGATCTGTGTCCGGCTCATGAATAGAGATTCTCAGTCCTTTGTTGTTTGCTGTGTTTGACAGTGTATTGTAATAAGGAACCAGACTTCGATCTTGAGACACCAAAATCAAAGACAATCCAAACCGTGGTCCAATATTGTGGTGCCTTGACTCTCCATTGGAACTTTTGAAGGTGAAACATCTCCAATAAAAAGGATGACCATACAAGAAAAACTCGCTGGGTGAACATTGTTCCCCGAAATATTTACAATTGACAATGATATCTTCAGCGGGGACACCGTATCTTTCCAACATACCTTTTGAAGCTGAGGCAAGAACTGTTCTCATATCGCGCAAAACGCTCTTGTAATATTTGAACTTCTCTCCATGATTCCCCTTGGAATAAATGTAGTTCGTCAAGTTGATCCACTCTTGAAACGTTGTTCTTACGAGTTTTATGTCAACTCTCAGCAGAGCGTATTCAGAAATTGCCTCAGAATCGCAGATTGTAACATGAGGAAAAATGAGTTGACTGTCCTTGCTGTTCTTTATGACGTCATGATAGTCGTAGGCCAAGTATTTGGAAACCAGATTTGTCAAATGAAGGCCGAATCCAAACAGTGCTCCCAGAAGCAAAATTGTCCACGTTATTCTCGGCAGGGAAGAGCGTGATGAGAAAAGAAAGCAGATTCCATGCACAGAGGTCATGGAAGCAAAGGTTGCACACGTCTTGTGGATGGAGGTTTCCTCTTGGTTCACCTCCATCTTTTTCAGTTCTGGAACCAAACGTGTTTGTTCGATTTCTGCTCAGAACAGTAGTTTTCAGAGCTCTCTGTTTTCCATTCTGACGTAAATGCAAAGAGCACTTCGCGATCTATATATTCTGATGTACAAAAAGGCACAGAAAGTCCCGCGTAATTCAAAGTCGGGTAATCTATAAATGAGAATTCACGGGTGATTCGTAAGCCAAAAAAAGATGTTTTTTTCCTGGTTCGTCCATGTTAATTTCAAAGAAAACTACCTTTTCTGAAAACGTTATCCTCTTGACGGCAGAATTAATGCGATTCCACTTTCCGTCTGTCTCGAAAAGTCTTGAAGTTCTGCCTTGATTTTTGTTTGTAGAATTTGTTTTCTTGACATTTTCAACAATTGTCGCCCTTTTTCAGCGCGAAATCTCAACTCGAACATCTGTCTGTATGAAAGAGAATCTGTGTCAAACGAGTCATACAAGGCTTTAAACACACAAAATCTCTGAAACAAAGGCACAGGAAGTCCCAGTCCTCAGTCCCATGAAATTCAAAGTTGCTTGGCTCATGTCCAAGGGGGAAGGGGTGGAATTGATAGTCGGGAGTCATAGGTCCTACAACAAAGCTCTTGTCACACCTGTCACGTGCTCCAAACATAAAAAATACGTGCTTTTTTTTTATAAATGTCAGCGTTGAATGACCAAACTTTGTCATGATGTTTCCAGAAAAATGATGGAGTGTCATTGGCGGGGAATGAGGAATGCAAACTGGAAGTGCAGGAACCTGGTCGAACTCAGAACCCCGTTCGTTCAATCATGTACCTTCTGAACAATTCTGTGCCATTAATGCGTGAGGCACAAAAAAAAGGACATCATGCGGTCAATGAAAACGCATCAGCCCATTTCAAATTGATCATTCGCATTCTCGGTACCAGCAAATCTTTTAACGCGTAGTCCTTGAAAAAAAAAACTGCCAAAAACACGGCGTGATGCCAACAGAGGAAAAACATTCTTGGTGCAGCAGTTTGGAAAGGAAATGTAGGTCAAGACGGGATTTGTTTTCGGCGTTTCCTGGAAGATTTTTTGGGGGTGTTCTGTAGATTCTTCTGGCGCAATTCCCCATAACCGGTGAGTGCACAAAGGATTCATGGCGCGCAAACAGACAACAGCACATGATTTTGTCTACAGAATTTATTCTCGCAAAACGAACGTGGTAAAATTGTAAAACATTGAGTTAGTTTGTCAACACCGAGTACAATACTGATGCGGAATGTTGCATATTACACATTCAACTCACAATACAACTCACAAAGCAAAAAGTTGCAGCTGTTCAACGAAAACAAAACAAAACAATCTTTTCCAGAAAAGGAGGCATTTCGTATTTTTCGCTTGTACGGCACCGGAAATGTGCAGAAACAGTTGACAGTGACAGTGCACATTCTGGACCATATTCCACAAAGTGCAAATTTCATGACTAGCTTCTTGTTTGGATTACAAATTGCATAAAATTTCAGCTTGACCTCTCTCTTCAAGAAAAAGAACAACCATGGCAAAGAAAAACATTTTGAAAAATAGATATAGATGCGACTTTACTCTCAGACGATGCAGAACGGTCTGACAAAAAGTTTGTCAGTGACAGACAAGACACTGACGCCGTAAACGTGGTACTGGGACAGACCCAGCAGGAACAGGATAGCATACCCAATACCCCATTCACCGCGGTTGAGATGATCCAATCAGAATCTTTTCTAACAATTCAGAAGACCAGTACGTTGACAAGCCCGAAAAAAATGATTGTTTCTTCCTTCTGCAAATCGTTTGTTTTTTGTTTTTGTTTCTTTAGTTCCACCTGCCCAAGAAAACTTGCGCACAAAAAAAAGCAGTGCTTTGTTTCCACAATCTTAATTCTCTGTCCCAGTTTTGTCAGTTCTTTAGATTTCTAAGTTCAGCTGGTCCAAAACTTTTGACATGTCACAACATGAAGGTAACAACACGGTATCAACGGGAAGACACAGGAGATCGAGAAAAATGGAAGTTTGTGTTGCCAACAACAGGACAGAAAGCAACACCAATTGTTGATGCCTAGGGTGTGGGGAACAGAAACACTTTTCTTTAATCTTATTTGGGTATCTAAATTCAAGCCAGTGGATTAAACAATTCAAAAATAGAATGAGCGCCTCTTTTTTGGTATGATGACGAGTACAAAGTTTGCTTGACCAGGATGTTTGCTGCTCAATGGATTTTTTGCAGCACCAAAAACATCTACCACCTCAAAGCCTGACAGGCGAGCACAGACATCTGCGCCCTAAGGAAAAATGGCTTGGAATTCTTACATTCAAAACAATGCAAATAAAAATCTAAATTTATATCAACAAACTGCAGACAAAAAAGGACACAATGCTGCTGAAAACTTTCAGCTTTCCAAAGCTTGCAATTAACATCAAAAATTATTTCACACACAAAAAAGCAAAAATACTGAAAAATAGGTAGCACCATACATGAAAGTACAAAATAGCTCTAATTTGAACTACGCATCAGATATTTTCCCACTTCACATATTCTAATCAGAGATGTCTTTCTAATTCGATGCATTTCTTGGCGCACGCATTGAAAAGCACCCTCCCTAAATTCTAACACTGAGTACAAAAGCTGTGAACTTCAGTCTCTACAAATTCACACTCTCGGTCCCACAATTCTTGTCTAACTATCGTGGAAATGTGCCACTCTAAATTCTTGGCTTTTTTGTCTTTTTTGACAAATTGTCATGAATGTCAGCTGGAATGGCCATATAGCAATTGTGTATTAAATCCATTGATAACATTACGCGCAGTGAACCAATAGTGGACACACATTCCTTACAAAATGCGATTTCATTTACAAATTTCAATGAAATAACACAACATGCCAGCAAAGAAAAATCTTGTCCTGGCAAAGTCACTTCCGTTTTGCGCAGACTGAAACTTGCGACTGTTTCGTGAATGAGGCCACGATGTTTTCAGAATGGCCATAATTTTTGATTTCACAACTGTTCTTTGCTACAAACCAACGCAAGTTGTCCTCCAATCTTTCTTTGTATGAAAAAGAAATCCAGTAAATATGTTCGCTGGATCGGATGGTGCCAATTCAACCTTCGCTGTGCGTGAGATTTAACCTTTGGATGACGCCGTCTGATCTTCAGTCTCTGGCAAAGTCCTTGACCTGATGGACACTGATGCTGGAGAAGCAGCGCCCGCACGCCTCGCAACACGGCGCCACGAACGCCTCGACCAGCAGACGCCAGACTCGCTTCAGACACAACAGCTCGATCTGCAATGAAAGAGACAAGGGCGTTGTACCAGCTTTAAGGCAACCAAGGGGAATTAAAAAGCCAAGGGTGAAAAAAACTTTTGTGCCACTGTCAAAGATTGAAGAACTTTTGACAGTCGTGAGGACCTTGTGTGCAGTGTTTGTGTGGGGGGGGGCAGGGATAGGGGGTCTGGTGGTGAACGCAACAGGAACCCGCAACAACCTTTTCTGTGCAAAACAGGAGCAATCAGGTTTTGACAAGGAGCTCTGCAACAGGCGATGCAAGCTGAACAGATTTCGTGATGTGGGCTCCTTTGAAAGCACTTCAGAACCTCAATTCATGGGAGACAAACGGCAATGCCCTTCCCATCTGCTTGACTGCAGCTGAGACTGAGAAGTGGCCTGTATGTCATATTGGTCTCAATGCAAGTCCCAATTCAATCAAATCTGGTCATGTTGAAAGAAAGCCGCATCATCCAGTGACATGAAACATGACGTGTTTCTCTGTGGCTTCATCAGAAGACATGTCATTCCACTCAACAGAAGCCTTGTTGTTCTGTAGAAAGACTGTCACTGTCACAAAGAGACATGATTAACAAGCAACTCTAATTGCAAGTGCTGTTTCCTTCTGAGAAGGTTTTCATCGTCTGCAACAAGTCCCCATGCACACGAAAAATGTATGGAATGGGTCATGATTCTCATTTGGAAGTCCCATGAATGTCGCAATAGAGAAACGTCGGCAATAAACTCTCACAGAATCAGCTTGGCAATTCGCGTCATCAATGGATGTATCTCTGCGCACCAGTGAAAGCAGTGCAATAAATTTGCATCTGGTGTAGCATCCTTTTTATGGTTATGCGGCCAGGAAGCTGGGTTCTGTGATTCGGCATCGCTTCAGAAGTTGGGGTGGTCAACAGCTAGGCACAGGCAACGCACAAGAAGGAGAACATATATATATGCGGCTCGGGCAGGCTTTGCAGAATGTCTGAGCACAAAAAAATCTCGCCATTTGTCAGGTCTGTTTATTGGCATCAAGAAGAGAATTCCCAAAAAGGTCAGAAGTAAAATCCTTCATCTCCATCTCTCTTGAATTTGGTGGGGATTGCGATGCAGCATGCAGAAGTATCCCCCTCTGACCCCGTTTTTTTGAGCGACAAATACTCAGGGGCCCTGCTGGATAAAAAATGAATTGAGTGCCCCTGGGGACTGAAAAAAATCTGGGTCTGAGTCCCCTTTCCGAGCCTGTTGCACTTACCTCCTCTGATTTGAGGCAGGGCATGCAGCACCAGGAAGTGCAGAACGCGACGCATGCGAAGTAGATGCCGAAACAGACGGCGCACGGCACGGCGCAGATCGCCGACGTGATGCGGTAACACCAAGCCTTCGTCAGTGTGTACGCCTGCAACACGAGTACGAGAATAAGTTATATACTATATGCCAGTGGTGTGCTTGATCAAATAAGGTATTTTTACGAAAGATCAAAAATTGATTTTTTCAGCATTTAGCAAGCACAAAAGAGGCATCGTCCACAATGAATGAGGTCTTTTGGGTCAACGGCTGTTTTGAAGCAAAAACGCCAACATGCAGTCTTTTGTTTCTTTCACGCTTTTCATTTCGTCTTGATCTTGATGACAAGAAAATCTGGTTGCATGGAATCTTGGCAGTGGTCTGGATGTTTGCTGTCGTGATAACATACCTTCTGACTGGTTGTCCAGATCTTGTCGAAGCTGTAGATTTCTGTGTCTGGCTCAGCTATCAGGTCTTCAAACTTGATCTGCCAATCAGAGAAACAAGAAGAACAGATTAACCCAGTGCGTGAGTATCTTCCAGAAACAAGTCGAGAACGGCCTGACCCTGAAGGATTTCAGTTGAGATGCAAGATTCAGGGAGAATTTTAATGGAAATGGCAACAGCAAAAACGGGAATATCCCGGCCCAAGATGACGTGATGCTTTGAATTTGTCACATCAAGAGAAAAGCTTGCTTTGTTCTTGAGAGGACACACAAGAAAGCCTGAGTAAATTTGATCAAAGTTGCACTGCTTCAAGACACATCAACAATGGTCTTGTCGGGAAACAACTGTTTCACGTGAACCTAATTGGAACCTTGTGGCCAGGCAGCAGTGGTGTTTCCCTCAACAAATGGTTATTCCTTCCTAAGTTAACTGTGCCTTTCCGTGCCGCTGTGCAATTGGCACTTGTCTCAATCTGTCTCGACAAGAGCTTTCAACCTGGACTTGGTGCAGCAGTTTGCATTGCCCATTGGTACAATCACAGACTGCGCTGTTTTTATCAGAAGTTCTGTACACGCTGCCTTCAAATTCATTCAATAATTTCCATTTGAATAATTGTGTGAAA
>JAAUYG010212518.1_pt1 | contig 11254 bp, 12 predicted proteins | sample 7278091 | NCBI WGS metagenome assembly JAAUYG01 (sample SAMN14350201, study PRJNA611818) | marine sediment metagenome | isolation source: surface marine sediment (0.6m) | place: French Polynesia: Moorea | collected 2018-08
CAGGGAAATTGATGTAAATACCACAACAACAACAGATCTGCAGAGTTGCAAACAAGAATATTTTGTGCTTGCAGTTCACGTTCAGATGTGTCACGAGAAGCGGCGAGATTTCATGTGCACAGTTTGTGGCAAAGCTTATCAGACGTCGTCTAATTTGAAACGTCACGCTCTCACTCACACGGTGCGTAAATGGCATTGAAAGACCTGAAAAGAAGTATTTCAATTGAAGTTTTCTAATGCAGCCAAATGATGTGCATGCCCAGGTTTTTTTTTTTTTTTTTTTTGCGAAAATAAAGAATGTTCTTGTTGGAAGTCATTGCGGTGTGCTTTCTGGTAGCAAGAGGAACGAGTTGGAAAAGGGACTTTGGAGCCTTTTTGCGAACATTTTCAGTCGGCACCAAATAAAGGCGAATTTGTGAAAACATGACCAAAGTCCTGCCACGCCGTGTGTTGTCCTGGAGTTCTTTCGGGAGCCGTGGCTTCTCTGTTGTTCTTCACCATTTGATTGTTTGTGAACACATTCTCAATTGTCCAAATGACTAGTTGGAGGATCTGGGCACTGTGGAAGAAATGCTTTCAGTAAATCCAAGACTGATGGCTTCGCTGGTAATTTGTTTCAGTTTGCTTCGTTCTTTGTTGTTTCATTCAGTTTCGTTCAGTTATTTTTTCGTCAAAGAAAGCGAACGCAAAACTGCTGAAGTGTTTTGGCAGAAACGCGGCCTTGTCATGTTCGTGTCCTCCCTGTTCTTGTCGTTGTGGAAGATCCTCCCCCACCCCCCAGTACACTGCCTACTGATGGACATCCTCCTTCCTCAGCTGCACGAAATCGCGCGGCCTTTTTGCTGGTTCAAGCGTACTTCTTCTTTTCGTGCGTTCTGACGAGAAAAAGGAATTTTCTTTGCCAATAATCCAACAATTTGGCTCTTCGGGTTGATATGTTTGTCTGGGTTGGAAATGGCTGCGACGGGTGCAAACAGTCTACTGCACATTTGCTGTGTGTGATTTCAGGGAGTGAAAAGGTTTGAATGCGCGCAGTGCCATCAGCGCTTCACGGAGAAGAAGAGCATGATCCGCCACGTGAAAACTATTCATCTGGAAGAAAAGAACTTTGAGTGAGTTACTGTCAGTCTGAAGATATGAATCAGTGTTCAGTTTTGTCGTATCTTTGAAAAGTAGCAACAAGGCAGATGATCCTTTTTTCGGTCGTTTTTTGGCCGATGGCGGTTGTAAGCCGAGATGGCCTTTTGGAGTCATGTACGCCCCCCCCCAGACCTGGACCCTCCCTCACTGACCCTGGCCCCAAGACTGGGCTCCAGAAGCGCCTTGCCCACCTGACCCTGGGCCCCCCTACTCAACTGAGCCTGGACCTCCCCCCACCTGACCCCCGGACCCTCCTGACCCGCGGGAGTTCGCGTGTCCTCCTTGCACTCACAGTTTGTGACAGGAAAAAACCGATCTCAATTTCTGCAGATGTGAGATGTGCGGCAAAACTGTGACGTCACAGGCCTCGCTGAACCAGCACATCGCGTCCATCCACGAGGACGTGTACGCGCATGCGTGTCGTCTGTGCGACGCGAAGTTCAAGATCAAAGGCAACCTGCGCAACCACTACAACACGGTGCACCGCGCGCAGAAAATCCCGTGTCCAGAGGAGGGCTGCGAAGCCACCTTCAACAGCAAATGTGAGTGATCACTCTTCACTGTCCACAGCCAGAGAGATTCTGTCCGTGTTGCAAGGTGATGATGGTAAAATGACCGCGTCTCAAGAAACGGCATGTTTCAGTGTTGACTGTGGGTGTGGTGTGGAGAGAACAGCTCAAATTTCACTTCAGCTGCAGCTTAAGTTGAAGAACTTGTTGCTTCCCTGTTTCAGCTTCTCTACAGCGCCACAAGGCGACAAGTCATTCCTTGGCATCCATGCTCGGGCAACAGAAGGTCTACACTTGCGACATCTGCACGCGAGATTTTACGCGCGTCGAGAATTTGCACAACCACTCGCACGACTCGCGCACTGTTCCAGACGAGCGTGTGTGTCCGCACTGCGACAAGGCCTTCCTGTTCAAAACCGGTGGGTAAAACTCTGCAAAAGGTCATGATGCACTGGTTGTATCAATTAGGTGGGGACGAGCTGCAGGCGTGTCTTGCACTTATCACTTCAAAAGGACGCTTTTGTCTTTGAAATTGGAAAAAAAATAGGTGCGGCTGGGTTGTTTCAGAATTTGGTGAGAATGCTCATTGACGAAGTTGACATTGATGATGTGGGAAGCCAAACGCATTGATGCCACTTGTATGCTAAAATGGATGATGTCACACTTTCGTAAATTGTAATTTTTGGTGCAGGTTATTACCGGCATTTGAAGCGCTGCACCAACGCGATAGAACGCGTGCGCAAGAAGTACGACTACGCCTCGATCCTCGGGCTGCCGAAGCTCCCCAAACAGGTGCTCACTGTCCGAGACATCTTCCACATCCGCGACACTGCGTAAGTATTCCTTTCCATGCAAACTAAGTCTAATTCTACTTTTGTGATTCTCTTTTGGTGTTTGCAGTATAAAACACCAAGTTGAATTCCCCACTGAGAAAAAGAACTGTCACAGGAAAAGCGTTTTTCTTGCAACTTTCGATTGTCTCCACATTGTCCTCTTCGATGTTGGTGCCTTACGAGTCCTTTTCAACACGAAAATACCTGTGCGCCCTTCTGCCATGTTGCAGGAAAGTGGAAGGAGAAAGACGCGTTGTCAGTGTGATCCACCCAGGGTCCAAGCCAGTTTGCAAGGTGCGTGTCAAGAAAATTTTAAATGTCAAATTTGAATCTCACGAAAAGCGTGAAATCTTCGGAGACGAAAATCAAGTGTTTATTTCTGGGCAGGACAAACAACGGATTGTACTGTTGAGACCACGTACCAAGGATTGTGAGAATCTGCGACAAACTGGCCTTGCAAATAACGACACTGGAGATCCTGTGGTGTCCAGCTCTTCAACCTCCACCACACTTGGTGCGTACACGCGTCGATTACAGAATTTACCTCCGAGAAGTCACCTCTCACTGCAAATAAGTTGACATGTGCCAGAGTGTGTAGTCGTCATCGTTGTTGCGGAAGGACTCTTCCCCCACCCCTGCCAAGACAGAATAACTGATGTACTCCTCAAAACACTGCACCACAGGTGTGAGTTCTTGTTTTCTGATGGATTTGGACAGAAATGTTTCCCTTGTTGCAGCTATGCCAGTACAACACATTGAGGTCGACGCGAACACGTTGAAAGCGCGAAGTCGCGTGATGCTCACAGCGGAAGAGGCTCAGCTGCTCGACAAGAGCGCCACTGCGCGGAACAAAGACATTCAATTGGTCAGCGCTGTGGAGGTTCAGTCATTGGATGTTGCTGAAAGTAAACTGGTCATTGATGAACCAACTGAGGATCGTCAAGCCAAAGACAAGTCGGTTGTACCAAAGAACTCTAGAACACCAGCAAGGAAAGACAGTGTGGCTGATTTTCAGACAACAGAAGCCAACACATCCTCAAATCTCACGCAGGATAACAATGCTGTGTCAAAAGTCTCCGGGACACCAAGAAAAATGAAGCTTTTTGTGGACAAGGAAGAAGAACCAAGTGAGAAGAGACCACAGACGGTGTGTGTGAAACTGTCTGGAAGTAGCACCAGCATTCCAGTATTTTCTCTGCAACCACGGATGAAGTCCTTGTTGGACAATCGCGTGAAAAAGTCTCGCCCTGGGGCTCAAACAGGAACACTTCCTGGAAGGGGCAACTCCTCTGGGGTTCAGTCCCTCTTGCAGAAAGTATCCAAGGAAAGAGGAGCGCAAGAGGTGCTCGTAGCAGTGCGCAGTATCCAGACTACTGATTCCTCTGACGCGACAAAATCTGCAGCAACCAGGACAACACCACGGAAGAAAGAAACAGGACAGTTCAGAGGAATTAAATCTGTTCTTCGCACAAAAGCTCCACCGCCTGTTGTCAAACCCCAAGCCACTTTGGGGCCATTGACATGTACGCCCCTGGCGGCATCAAGTGGCGCTGGAAATACTGGTACTGGGGCAGTTCCGTTGAGCATGCCCAGTGCGACACAGGAAGTGAAACTTGGAACTGGAATCCTGGAAGGAAAATTAAATCTTACAGGAATTAAGGGCATAAAGCCAGGTCAAGTATTGTACCTGGTACCCAACTCGCAAATCGTGTCCAGACCGCAAGGGAAAGTCAAGCGAGATGTTATTGCACCTGTTGCTGACAGTATCTCTTTCCGCGAAGTTGATAATGTATCCAGACAACAGCCTGATGTCGTGACAACATCTGTGGCTGCAGCAACTTGTCCAGCGGCGAACTCTGCTGCTGTGCAGGAAGGTGACGTGGAAGCCACACAACTGTTCATCATTCCCAACATTGAAGAGCAGCAGATTAGTCCCACTAAGTATCTCGTACAGGCGAGAAGATCCATTCCAGTCATGTCTGCACCTGGTGTGAACTCAGTTTCTGACCAGGGCAGCAAAGACGCAGATGGCATTCCAACAGATCTGCATCTGGCCACTGTTCCAGTATCATCAGCTCCTCAATGTGAAACCACAGCAGTGCAAACAAGTGCGGCAGACAGCGAAGTGACCGACAAGTCCAATGTCACTTTTGCAAATCTTGGCGCGGAAACGTCCAAGTTGGTGGATACCGCAGAACTTTTGTCAGAGATTGTCCCGAATGCCATGGAAGGGACCACCTACACCCTAGAACCAGAAAAAGCACGGTCGGAAGTTGACCCCTACGATGTGGACAGCATCATCAAGGGATTCCAGAGCGATGATGTCATTGATGCGGGCACCACTCCCATCCACGATGCTGATGACAATGGTGATGATGGTATCGATTCTAGACGAACGGAAGAGAATTCCCTGAACGAAGACCTTGAGTTCCTAAGCGACAACATGTCTGCATCCCCCACCACCAGCATTATGCGGGTGCAGGTAAGAATCATTTCTTTTTAGGCCGACCGCGACGAAGTCAGGACGGCCTTATGGAGTAGTCTGTGTCGTCGTCATGCGGGACACCAAGCTGAGAGGGGGTCAACCAGCCTAGAGGAGGTCAACCTGTTGGGGGGGGGGGGGTCTGGTATCACATTGTCACATGATGGTGATCACGTGATGATAGGGGGGCTCGGCCTTTACGCTGAGTCAGCGTTACTTGTTCCTTGAGGAGCACACAATAATCCTGATCCTTGCCGTGCCCAGGGTCTTTCAGTTTCAATGGAAATTTTGTATTTTCAGGATGGAGACGTGCAGAATGACAACGCATCTTCAAATGGTGCGGCTCTGCTGCAGGCCTCCCCCCAGGATCCAGGCACACCCAGCTCCAGTCTGTCTGAACTTGACTGGGACTAGGTGGCGTCATCGGTCCAGGGTTCCACCCCTGCACAGTTCGTCCCCGATTGCAATTTCTACCCCTGTCCCCAGCCCCCAACCGAAGTGCCCTTTCCCAGTGTGGCTGGAACCCTAAGCCCAGCTTTGGTCCCCTCTCCCCAACATCTTACCGAATTTTCCCTCACCAGTGTGGCTGGGACCCCCAACCCAGCGTTTGCCCCCTGTCCTCAACCGTCAACCGAAGTGCCCCTGCTCAGTGTGACTGCGACTTCCAGGCCAGCTTCAATCTCCAGCAGTGTTCCTGTTCCTGTCTGTGGAAGTGTCCCTCTGTCGACTGCGCCTCACACAAACGTGCACTTTAGCCCAGAGAATGTTTCCCAAAGTGCCGCTCTTCCATGGATTCTACCGTCGGGAAGCATGTGTGAGCCTTTGCAAGGAATCCCACCAACCTCAGTTGGGTCTTCTTCCTTCAACTTGGCTCCACCATTTCCGGCTGCAGGTACACAATGTAACATGACAAAGTCCAATGGAATAACAACCACATCGCTTCCCTGGACCAACGCCTCCACACCGCCCTGTCCTCTGGAGGCTGACACAGCCCCTTCCTGGATCATTAACAGCAAGCCTCACGACGACATTTCAGCAGCCCACATCAACAACACTCCAGATGAGCTCACCAGAGAAACAGCCAATGCGACCAACAACACTCTGGGGTTCGACAACGACCTGTCCGCGGATTCCACTGACACTCTGATGAACATACTGAACTGCAGTGCGATGGAGTGTGGTGCGTCGCTGCTGGAAGATCCAGACTTGATGCCGTTCTTCGGTGAATCCGACATCCTGGACTCCTTGATTTCAAGTCCCAAATAGTTTGTTCTTGATGTTTGTTGCCTGCTGATCGCGATTTCAGGCCGCGCCAATTGAAGTTAGGGTGTGGTCGTCCTGTAGAGCGAAACCACACCCCCCCCCCCGGACACACTGCTCTTGGCATTGAAAGACATACTCCCGTGACCCTTGCCCACTATGACTTTCCTCTTCCACCTTCTTCCCTCTCTCCCCGCGCCGCGTGATCATGATCGTGAGAAACTGCAGAACAACTGGGAGCGAATGACTTCGTCGTCGCGTGCAACTCAAGTTGCAGTGAACTGTTCCCGAAGGCGTCAGGATCAAAACATTATTCCACTGGAAAGATATTTTTGTGAGCATGCTGGAGAAACTTCGTTCTCTTCCAAAGTTATTCTAGTCAAGTGTAAATGTAGTTGACGCGTTTTGCAAAGGGTCGTTTCTTTCTTTTTGAGTGGATTGTGCACAAAAGTTCGTGTCGCACAAAAACGACATCATCGTTTGTAGGATTTACGGATTCATCTGGTTTTCAGGTTGAAGTATTTGTTGATGCAAGGACCCGAGTGTCAAATGTTGTTGTTGTTTGTTCAGTTAGTTTTTCAATGGTTCTAGTCGTAGCTTATTTGGTAAGAAACACTGCCACTATTTTCATGGGTTCTGCCCACCACTATTTAACTGTTTGAATGTTTCTGCAGTTATCCAGCTAAGGAATTGGATGTACGTTTCGACCTTTTCTTCTCAACAAAAGTTCTGTTTGGGTTAAATTGGGTTGGACCTGTTCTTTTGCGCAAAGGACAATAAAGTTGACAAAATGACAGGAATTCTATTTTATTTGAAACAAATGTGTGTAAAAATGATATGAAACCAGGTTTAATGCTTCTTCCTGATTTGCATAGTTCCAGGATAGTATATGGTGAAAATAGCTCTTCCCTTTTGACGCAATTCCAAATGACATGTTGATACAACCCTGAACTTCGGAAATTTCTGTTTCAGGAAGTTCATCCAACAGTGTTTCCTGATGCTTTCTGCATTTTTCCGCCAATTGTTTTCAATACAACGAACTGAAATCACAGTTGCTGAAATATAGCAGACACGATAAATTTACTGTGACGCACAACAGCATCTTCCCATTTTCCTTGAAGTCACCTTTTCAGCAGAATTGTGCTGTTGACCCCAAAAACAAAAACATTTGAGCTTTGTAACAAAACAAGTTCAAGTGCTGAAAATGAGTTAACAAAGGGCCAAATTTGAACACATTCTTTCTCCAATTTATACTGAAGTAGTCTCAATCTGGCAACATGGTGTCCACTTGAAATGACCGGAGAAACTGACAATCCTTTTGTTAACTCAGTCTGAGAACCAAAGCAACTGTCTTCAACAATGCGCGAGATCTATTCGGCCACAAACAAATGACTCACTTGACTGCAGGCATGCTTTACAATGTCGCAAGTATTGACACTGGTCCGTCCAGCGTCCGAGTGGATTCAATCTTTGACATGGTGACAACACAAAGACATTTGACAGCTTTTCTGCTTGCTCAGCTATGAAGTGTTCACCTCGTATTGTGCGTATGAACCTCACAAACTTTCCCGTTGCAAAGCAAAACAAAGGTAATTTTTTCCCAAACATTTGAATGTAGTTTCATGTGGGCATTTTAGGACGAGATCCGATGTTGGTCGCAGCTGCTCAACAGGACGTGAAGTCCCACAGCTTGACGGTTTTGTCGTAGGAGCCGGACACGATGAAACTGTCGTTGAACTGTAAGCACGTCACCCCGTCACTGTGGTTCCGCAGTGTCACGAGTCGCTGTCCCGTCTCCACACTCCAAACCTACAATCAAAATGGATTCAGTATTTTCAGGGTGCTGTGTTCACCGAGGGGTGAGGTGAAAGTTTTTTTCTTTGATTGGTCGCAAAGTTTGTCACTCCTCCCACAACAAATTTGGTGGTGCCGTTTCTTTGCGACTGACTTGCCACCATCGGTTGCACGCTTTCTGACACCAGACCTGAAGATTTGAAGCAAATATACAGAAACTTTGGCCTCGGGTGTCCTTACCTTCAGAGTGCGATCATCCGAGGCGCTGACAACTCTCCACGTGTCTGCTTGTAGACACCTGCAACGCAACACAAAACTTGAAAGCGACTGTCAGAACGAGTGGGCTTTCGTGCGAAAACATCCCACGACTACTCTCTGACAAAGGACTTCATTTTCTCGCATCCTACTAGACCGCAGAGGGGCTATTTTGGACTTGATGTTGTTGGCCTCGCCGCTGACAAGTGGCCTCGTTGTCACTATTGTAAAAGCAGTCAATTCAGAAAACAAAATGTGTCACATCACCACGCGAAAACACCTTCAACTGACCTGACGACTCCTGTGTGCCCTTCAGACGCTTTCCAGTCGATCGTGTTGTTGCACTGGCCGGTGCGCACGTCCCAGAACTTGAGGTTACAGTCAAGTGAACCGCTCACTATGCGAGTGTCGTCAAACTGCAAACACGTCACCGCGTCATGGTGACCAGGCAACGTCATGACGCATGCGCCTTCAAACGTCCACAGCTGCAACAAAAAATTCCCTGAAGTGACATGAAAATTCATATGGAAAGCGTGGAAACTGCAACAAGCACTCGTTTCAAATTTGGGTGTTTCAGTCGGAAAGAGGCACTGTTGCATAAAAATATTCTGAGTCAGCAGTCAACTCACCTTGATTGTCTTATCACAGGAACCAGACACAATTTTACTGTCGTCGAACTGAACACACAACACAGCCGCGTCGTGACCCCTGAAAAGCACCCGGAATTGTCATTGCAACGTTTATTCACCGTCTCCAAATTTCAAAGCGCTGCAGAAAAGGGGGAAATTTACTTACCGTAGGGTTCTTCTACAGCGGCCACTACGAATGTCCCAGACCTTGAGCGTTTTGTCGTAGGAGCCACTCACCACCTTTTCATCGTCCACCTGCAAAAACGACAAAATGCCTGACGGACATCTGGTGTTTGAAACAGTATTTTCCAAATCCCTCCATTTGCTTCTGTCTGAAGTCTCACTTGGTTGTCCTCTCCACTTTTCTTGTTCCTGGCCGACTTTCATGGCGACAAATATTTGCAATTCTTACGTCACTTGTGCGTTCGTACCCCGCCAAGGTCTTGCGCAACTCTGCCACACTGAGTTCTGGGAACTTGTGAACAACCAGAGGTTTGCAGACATTACCTTGAGGCATCTGACAGTCTCTGTGTGTCCAACCATTGTCACTTTACACGCGATGCTAGACCACGTGTGCTGTGTCGACAAATCCCACACCTGCAACACAATGCGGGTTCAACAGTTGGTGAGCGCAAAAGGCTGAACGCTCATATGATCCAAACAAGGTGGTGGAGGGGGACGGAAGAAGCAGTGCAGTGGGGCGAGAGAAGAGGGGGGTTCTTCCCCCTTGACTCCCAAAGGTCGCTTCGCCTAAGCCGCGCCGCCTAATTCTAACTTGATAGCCGTATTTTTCTTTCCTAACTTTGGATTCCCAAAAGCAATACCTTTTCTGACAAAACGATCTTTCTACAGACCTTGATAGATTTGTCTGTGGATCCGGACACGAGTCTGTTTCCCTCCAGATGTAAACACCGCACCGTCCCGGAATGTCCGACCAGAGTCTGCACCGACCATGGAGTGTTCGTCCGAATGTTCCACACCTGATCAAATTATAAACAGAATGAAACTTCACATTGGCAGCATACAAAGCAGAACGCACGGTCACAAATCGGAAGTTGTGGACAGGTATCTAATGCAGCAGTAACACTCAATAGAAGACGCAATGAAACATCATATGCATTGCAATTTTTTGTCGATTTAAAACAAATATGGAGCGTGCTTTCGGCCGCTGCACGATAAATAACATGGTTCTTTTCACAGACCTTGATGGTTTTATCGGAAGAGCCGCTGACAATGCGGGTGTCGTCGAACTGTACACACGACACGCCCTGGGTGTGACCCTCGAACGTGCGCACGTTGCACCGACCCTTCAGCCAGTTGATGCGCAGTCGGTACCGCTCAGAGAACACAGCCTTCCACTGAAAAGCAAGACTTGTTCGGTGAAATATTCGACAGTGGTCCTGTGCATACTGGTGGGGGTGGTTGGTGCTGCGCACGATGATGGCAATCACAATGGCAGGGTGACTCATATTGGCCGCTGAGTTTGCGAAAGTGCGCTTCCGAAAGCAAGCTGCCTAAAATGACACAGTTCGTTCAGAACTTGCGGAGGGCACACACAAGCTTGGGTCCGAACACACTCGGAATCAACTGGAACATTGTTTGGAGAGAAACATGAGACTACTTACATTTATGTTCCCATTGGGCAGCATGTGTTGAATGAGTTGCTTCTGTTCGGCCGCGCGGGACAACTGCCACTTGGGTTGTGCGCAGAATCGTCTCCACAACGACACGTCATTGGCCAGGACGCGCCAGACCCGACAAACCATCGACGCATGACACAGACTCACTGAAAAAAGTGCAGCAAGGATGAAACGACACAGAAAACACTGGGTTGAGAGTGCAACAATAAACACCAGGGGTTTCCCACAGAATACCACAAAGCTAGAACATACCTGGATCCAAAAAGGACAGGATGTGACTGGCTAAGGAAGCAGGAAGCCATGCTATGACGTCACTGCAGTTGGGCGGACAACCTTCATGCAGCCGAGGCTCCATGTGCAGAGACAACAGATGCATCTGAGGCAAATCACAGTCCTCCTGAAACCATCAAATGCCACAATACAACACCGTGAGGTTTCTCCCAAATCCTGAAGGAATGCACAATTGTCATTGAAATGTGAAAAGACAACTGACCAGCAAATCCTTGAGTATGAGATTTTTCTGCTCGTCGTTGAATTCTGAGAACCAATGCTTCATCATCTGCAACAAACAAATGATGCTTTGAAAATTTCACAACACTCATTCTATTTCTCTGCGACTTTTGTCGGCTGGACTGCTGTACTGTTGACAAAACCTCGTGCACTCGTATCATGACTCACGACTGTCAACCAAACACATAAACCCAAGATGTCG
>JAAUYG010107224.1_pt1 | contig 11252 bp, 11 predicted proteins | sample 7278091 | NCBI WGS metagenome assembly JAAUYG01 (sample SAMN14350201, study PRJNA611818) | marine sediment metagenome | isolation source: surface marine sediment (0.6m) | place: French Polynesia: Moorea | collected 2018-08
CGAATTCTTGGCATCATTTCCCCCCAAGAAAAAAGTAAATAGTTTCAAGCCATATTGTGCCCTATTTTCAGGTTCCAAATTCAGCTTCTGTACCCAAGGACAGACCACAGAGGTCGATGCCAGAACGTACACAGGCTATTCCTGGATGATGGTTGAATCGCAAGTTGAAAGTGACGTTCAGCCAAACGAGCCACTTGAGGAAGGAACAGCTTACTGTTCCAGATTGCTTCGCGACCACTACATCGACCTCAAACAAGTGGTCAATCAGGACTGCAAGACATTACTGGAGGACATTTCTGGACTGATTTATGGGTCAAGATTTTCAAGGGGTGCCACTGACATGGACAAATCTGCAAAACCATTGGAAACACTTCTTTACCATCCATCGCGCTGAAAGGAAAATGGCAAATCTGTGGTAAAAATCTCTGTGCCGTTTTTTTCATTACTTTTCACGTCTTCACCTCCACACCTTTACTAAAAGCACCACATACTTGGAGCATTGTACTTTGAATTGGGGTCGCATATCTTTATCCGGATCTCGGTGTGCCCATGCTTTAACCCCAATCCATTCTGACAGGCCGAAAATGCCTCTTATTGACGGCTTCTGTGGGGATCAAAATCCTTGTGGTTACAAGTCCCAATTCCGGCAATATCGCCTTGGTGCTGGGCAAGGAGGAAATATTTTATCTGCACGCAAGAAAATCAGAACTAAAGCTTCCAAAGCAAGATCTGCAGATTGTGGAAAAAAACTAAAAGGCTGCACCTCTGAAGGGCAATGCTGTGAGAAAAGAAAAACAGCAACAATTCATGTTTTCAGGAAACTTCACACCCTCTGCTAATGAGAGCAAAACAGAAGGGACAGAAAATGACAAATTGAGAATGACAGCTACAAATAAGGCAGCCATTCTCACTTTTCTGAGGCAAAACAAAATAAAATTGATTGTACTCACCCACATACTGATGATAGGGAATGTATCCCCAGCTACAAACGTCCACTAGACATTTCTTCATTGTCATTCTAACGGGTCTGATCTAACAGCTCCCGCTCCTGATCAGAATGCACTTCGCCTGGTTTATGCTGTACACAGCTGCTTAATGTCTTGGCTGAATGGACAATCCAGTTAAAAGGGGATATTACCATGTGTAAATGACTCCTTCAGCATTCCATCAATAACATCTTTTTGGTTTTTACGCCAGGCTCTACCAAATTCCAAACGCTCTTTGTTGGTCGTGCTTTGATGACAGCGTCCTTGGGACTGAGGCAGCGTGCAGGAAAACTGCGCCTGCAACATCCGTTCTGAAGCCTCCTCACTGCATTGCTTTCTCAATGAGACAATTGTAGGACTTCATCTGATTGCCGTCTGCTGACAACTCAACATTAACAAAACGAAAATTCATACTCAGCTAACGAAAGAGAGCAAGCAGAAATCCATACACAGTCCATTTAGCTCTTTCCGACTCTGATCACCAACTGTGTGCAGAGGTTCCTTTTAGACTGCGCAAATGTTCAGATATACACAGAGTAAAGGCTGCTTCATCTAAATATGGCACGGCTACTAACCTCTCTGTTTTGTCGGGCCATAAAGCATTTCTCGCTGGAAGCAACAGATACTTTACGCTTCCGTTTCGCACTCCTGGGATGCAACTAAAAAGAATCGTGTGTCAAGTCCCCCACCCTCAATTTTTTTTTATCTGTTTGCACGCGCAAAGCGATGCGTGCAGATTTATTTTTCCGACATTCGAACACATTTGGAACAGAATTTTAATTAAAGTTGACCCCCAAAACGTAAAATCGTCAAATCAAATGGTTCACCATCAAAAAATCCTGAGGATTAAAGCCCAAGGACAAGACATTCAGCAGTCCCTGAAAGACAAACTGTGAGTTGCATTATTCAGCGCTGTTCTTTTCCTGGAAACGGCTTCAATACGAGATCAACGCGTGGACTTCTCAACTCCGGACCATCCACTGGACCACTTCCTGCTTAGCGCATATCTAATGCGCTGATTGACCCATCTGGGAAATAAGCCCAAAACGCGCCATTATTCTCGCTCCGCACTGAGGGGGACGGTTTTCCAGGTCACTGAAAATTGCATTACTGCGGCGTCTCCAAAGCACCGCAGAAACAAGGAGTGAAATCCATTTCAGGGGAAATGGGGATTGGGGTTCGATCTGGTGTACATAGTGAGTGGTGATTGAGAAAATCTACGCAAATCTTGCCACTAAATACAGGCTGGATGGGATCCCCATTGGTGTAAATGGAACTTTATGGCGTGAAATTCTCCTCGTGGTCTGGACATGAAACGAAACTGACTCGCGTGCGCTTCTCCATCTTTGTAAGCATCACTTTGCAGTGCGCGTGCAGGTCCGGGGGGGGGGTCGCACGCACAAGAATAAAGAAGTCCGCCAAGGCACCAAAGCGTGGTGCGTTCAAACTTGGTCGAAGGGCATAAAGCACACAAAAATTGATCCATTTGTTTTCATGCGCTGCAACGGATGAAATCGGTGCTGTACAGGATGCAACGCGCAACGCAGTACGCTCAATGCTGGACCACCAAAAATCACTTGAAATGAGTTTTTTGCGCTTCAGCGTCGCACGTGACGTGTGCGTCCGTCTCTCGGTCCTGGGTCCTGGGTCTAAAGGCCCATTCACACCGCACGTCAGCGTCAGCGTTACGGCAACGTTCCCTGGGATAAAATCGAGCAGGTTTAGATTTTTGCCAGCCTCAGCATTGCCGTCAGCATCACACATGCCAGTGTCAAACACAGGAAAAAATATAGGTGTGTGCACACTCAGCGTTGGCGTTGACGCGCGGTGTGAATGGGTCTTAACGTTAAAACTTGGAGATCTGCGAAACCGTGGAGTTTACCAAAAGTCTCTTCATTCCTCACAACCTTGGTAAAAGTCAATCGCTGCTGAATGAAACTGGGCAGTGGTGGTGCATTTTGCATTGCTGTTTGTTCACACTGAATGCAAGTTAGTGCACGTCAGCTCTCGTTTTTTCTCCGTTTGGGTTTGATCAAAGAACGTGAATAGGTACTCCTATACACGTTCTTTGGTTTGATGGACAATAGTTCTAAAAGTCTGAAAGAAAGTCCATTGGGCCAAGCAGGTGCTCTGGCCTGCAATAATCTGGTCACTAAATTGGCCTGCGCCCTCCGGTGTAAATAGTTCGGACAAGAACCTTCATGTACAATTGCCGTCTTCTGCAGCTCGCAGCAAATGGTGTCAATTAGCCTGGCGTTCACTGGCAAATCAGCGCGCTTCTTAGACCTGCCAGGTTTTCATGACTGGGGAGGCCCTGGCTGGTAAAGATCCATTGCAGAAATCCCTCCCAGTTGCTAAACTTTCACATTTACAAAGTCTATAACATTAATCCCAGCAAGAAAACAAGGGTCTCATGGGGATCGCTTTCCCCGCCTTAGTTTCTGGAAAGTTTTTGCAAAAACAAAAGTGCACGCAAAAACTATGTCGGGAAGAAAATCTGCAGAACAAGAAGGAACTTACTGCAGTAGGTTTTCCCTCTGCTGGGCAACAAATCCCGAAACTTCATTCTGCGGCAGCAGCAATCCCTAGGAGATTTTCGTTACCATCTGGCAGCGGAGGTCACTTTCACAAAGGCCACTGGCTGAGCATCCAGGCTGCTGTCCAGTGCGTTGTAATCCTTTGTCCGTTGGTGTCCGAGACTCCTTGCACTGTAAGCGCTTGTGCAACGCCAGGCAACAAACACTTGTGAAGCCTTGAAACAATCCTGGACTGAACACCGGTGTTTTGTTAGGGCCAGCTGTCTGACGTGAAGAACAGCCCAAGGCAAGAACTCAACGGGAACTAAGCGCACATGTCAAACTATTTTTGCCTGAATTGATGGCTATTAAACATTCTGTTATGAATACCTTTCAGGAGGCACGAGGCTCCGTGTCTCATAAACATGCTGCTGTCAAATACCCGTTGTTACAGAGCAAAGGATTCTGAACTCCAAATGATAGATTCCGTGACTCCCACTGACTTTGCGTTATGAATGAACACCTGCTTTGGTTTCGAAAAAATAAAGAAAGAAAACAAGCAATTGTCTCAGTCCAGTTTATACTTCTGATGCTTTCCTTAACTCAATCCTGTTTTTGGATGTGTTCCTTCCAGTGTGAATTGAACCAATATATATATATATATGCCATCCAGACTCTTTTTCCTTCCAACGTGATTTGCTGTCAAATTGCTCTCAGGAAAGGAAACAGTTTTGCGCCTTCGCCATTCACTGACAAAAAAGATGAATTTCAAATTTGCTCTTGGTACCGAAGTCTTTGTGACGGATTCCTGCACAACTTCCCACCCACAGTATCCAAATGTACTGAAACAAATACACGCTGTCAATGTGCGCTTTAGTCATCAATGGCACATGCACTGGAGATGAACTCAGCCACCACAGGTACTGAGCATGTCAATTAACAAAGACGTAACTGTCTGCTGGTTACATCCTCACTACGCCTGTCACTCAGGTCAGCAAAACATCCACCAAAAACGTCTTTCCGCCTCCTTCAAAGTTACTCATTCAAAGCAAGTGTCAACATCAGCGAGTGCTCTCTCCTGCACAAAACACGCATTTAAAATCACAAAAAATTCCCAACACCTGAAATGTATTGACACAACAGGTACGCTCACAAAAGTACAAAACATGCTGCTATCTCTGCATGTACCTTTGGAAATTAGCCCTATTCCTGTTATCACCAAAACTTTTGTCAACAATCCGCATTTACGAGACAGAGGATCCGAGATGGAAAGGAAACAAAGGCAATCAACCGAGTGTGCGACAAATAAAATACGAATTTTGGTAATTGTAACCACACGTGAGGGAGAAAACTATTGCAATAACCTTGAGTGAAAACTTGTTGAATGGAGAAGCCTGCTGGATGTGCGCACAAAGAGAATCATATTGCTCACTAATGGTTCCGGTAATAGTAGCAGCTTCAATGCCTAGTTATCACAAGAATTTTTGTGCGTATGATACAACTCCGGATGCGTATTCTGAAGACTTATCTGAGAAATCTCACATGCAAATGCGAAACCCAACGAATGTCTTTTCCTGTGCTTTTTAAAGGGTCGCTGAAACCGTAACTAATTGGAGGAGGCCAGCAGTTTTCATTTTGTGGTTCATTAGGAGCCTATCAGGCCTGCGGCAAACTGTAAATGACCAGGTCAGGGGGTCACTAACCTCCCGATCCCTCGACCCTCTGTGGGCTACAATTATTTGCAGTAATCTCCGACTCTTTTCAACACCTGTGGTTCAGTCGGACAGTCTCAGCTGTTATATTTTTCCCCAGCTTAGCGTTTGACTTTCAAAACCAAAACAATTTTTTGTTTTCAAAAATAGATCTGTTGAAACAAGGGCGCTTATCCGCGCCGAGGCCGCGTTGCTCTGCTCAGAGTTGGGAGGTATCCTGTCACTGACAATGACGACAACGACGACCACCATAACAAAGATGACGGCAACACGACTTGAAAAGATCACTCTGCGAGCTGAGAACCGCGCGGCCTGGAAACAAACAAATCCCAACTTACCTTTGTTGTTTCGTGCCCCTCTCTTCAGAGTCGCTGTGTTCTCGTTGAGTTCTGGAATCTGTTCCAGCTGCATCGTCGTCGTTGCTTGGTAACCACTGCGCGTTGTGGTCGGGTCGCCCTGGTGATACACGTCTGCGTAGTTACCATGGGAACCAGGTTGTTGTTGTTGCCATTCTGCGACGCGCGTCTGCTGGTTTCTGCTCATCTGCGATGACGACTTTGTCGAAGCATAGACATCAAAGTAGTTGCTGGTGTTCTGGGATTGAACACCACTGCTGTTGTTTAGATAACTCGAATTGCTGTACGGATCACTGTAATTTGAGTTACTCGTGAGACGACTGTTTTCTTCGCTGAATGACTCCGTGTTGTTGTCGCCAGTGGCTCTGTTTGGGTTGTAACCCACACTGTGCACGGGGGCGTAGACTGGGTCCTTGGTGACGACGGTACTGGAACCACTGAGGGCGAGAGCATGCGCACTCGTGTTGAAACTGTCGTGGTTGTACGTGGGTCTGGGCGGCAGTGCGTCCCGGGAATCCAGGGTGATGGTTTGCGAGCGCATCGCGCGCGGGCGACTGGGGCGCGTGCGGCGGTTTTGCGTCACGACGCCGTAACCGGGCGTCTCCGGATCCCGCGTGGCGGCGCCACCGAAGCAGCTTAGGGTCTGCGCACGCGTGAAAGGCCGCTGAGGCAACTGGTCATGTGACCTGCTGACCAGGTTCACAGCTCCCTGCGGCGGCAGCGGTTGCTTTCCCGATGCTGGTTGGGTAATCTGATCATACGACATGCTGTACTCAGTGGTCAGGCTCTGGTGCAGGGGGCGCGGCACTTGGTTCCCGTTCAGGTGGACGTCGCAATTTTGCGAGAAAACGTCATCGTCGCAGGTGACGCTCGACTGACGTGACCCTGACGCTGACGCGCACGATTCGTTCAAGTAAGAATCGTCATAGTCTCGACAAGGAAACTGCATGTCCAGCAGTTGTTGACCTCGTTCGCTTTTCCCTGCCTCCGTCTTCGTTGCCGACTTCCCACTCCCCTTCCTCGACTTCGCTTTCGTCGCTTTGTCCTTTTCTTCTTTCTTTTCATCAGAGTCCTTTTTCTTGAGCTTGCTCCTCATGAAGAGCAACCGTGAGGTAGACTTAGGTTTTTCTTTGGTTTCCTGAGATTCCTTTTTGCTGCCGGGCTTGGTATTCAGTTTCTCATACGGATCCGCCGACTTTGATCGACTGTGCTTTTGCTTCTTATCATCCTGAGAGCCTGGCCTGTCCAGAGATTCCGAACTGGATCGAGCATCCATGTTATCTGCCGTTCTGGATCTGGCGTGTTTGCGTTGCGCGTTGGCAATGCTGCGATAGTTCAAACCCAGGTTCGGATTTGGATTTGAGGAGGCGGGTTGGGTGGACCCACTAGGTCGGTGATGCATCGTGCCATTTTGCACGTTATAAACCACGTAATCTCCATTTCCACTCAACGTGTCATTTCTAACTTTTCCAGATTGTCCAGAATCCACTGGTGCCACAGTACGTTCATTCCTGTAGCTATTTACACTCTGGTACAGCTGGAAATTCATGTTTGAAACTTTCCTGCGATCCACGCTGCGTTCCTCCTGCGCTACGTCCCTTTCCTTCCTGTACATGTTGACATAGTTGTCTCTTGGTGCGTAATTCTTACCATTGTCTCTATTGTTTGTTGGCCTATTGATGACACCAATGGTGTAACCGTTGGCCTTTGCCTCAGCAATGCTATTGACTACGCCATTCGTCTCTTTGGTCTGCGGCATGATCTCAATACAAGTGTCGGTGGAAGTACTCTGTGGGGATGTGTCCGTCTTACAGTTGGATTGCTCTATTGTCTTTGCGCCGTCGCTGGGTGTGTTTCTCTGGCAGCGGTTGCCAGGAGACAAGACGTGTTCATCTCGGGGTGATTTCTTTACTGTCTGTTTCCTTGGCAACAATCTGGACAATTTACTTGGAGATGCAGGGGGCTGTAACTTGGATTTGCCAGGCGGTTTCTACAAAACAGTGAATCATTTTGTCAATTGAAGCAAATAAATGCCTTTTTTCTCTGCAGCACAAAATCTACCACAAAATCAATTACAGGAAGAGACTTTCAAATCCCTGGATCAATGTTGAGCCAACCTGCGAAGATGGTTCGAACCCAGTCATTGTCTGAGAAAACACTGTTTTCACCCATTTTGGAGCAACAACATTCCCGCGTGTCCAAAAACCTTTTTTCGTGCAATTGCATTCAATATTTTTGTCAAAAGGTCCAGAAGAGTCAAAATCATTCGGAACCACTGATTGACTGATCACCTGCATCGATAAGTAGCAATTTCATCTGGGTCAGAGGTGGCGTCTTCAACACAATATTGTGATGAGCTTGTTTTTATTGGGAGGGGTTGAGACAACGCAACCGTTTCATGTTCTCTGTGTGTGGTACAGAGCGCTTTGGTGCGATATGTTTGTTTTCCAGTGCGCAGCTTGGTCGTGATCAAGAATCGAGATTGGAGCTTCCGCTTGAAAAGCATCTCGCTTGTTCAACAGAATGCTTCACCCTGAGAATATGCCCGATTTCCCAATGTGGATGTTGATATGCACAGCTTCTATTGTCAGTCAACTTTGCGTCAGCTCCGAGACTTCACAGAAATTTGCCAAAACAGTTCGATTTGAAAGATACACGAACAAAGAGCACGAGAAACAAACAAAAACACTAAATGTAAACAGGAATCAGGAAGAGCGTCTCTTCTCTCGTCAAACCTGTTCCATTCACATGATGCTGAGATCTAATCACGCCTTTCTGTACTCACCGTCTGCAAACATCTGTCGCTGGACTTCCTCACCCAGCTGTCAGGGTCCAGAGCGAAATGGTACCTGCCTCAGCTATTCAAAAACTTCCTGCAGTTTATGCTTTTTTGTCCCGTTCTTGGACTTTAGAGACAAACCACATGGCGCTCTTCAAACCGCTTTATGAACCGCCGAAGAAAAACTGGTCACTCTCACCTTTTAACAACTTTGCTCAGCATCAGTGCAGCTGGCTTACGGTAATGCAGAAAGCTGTTCCCAACTTGCCAAGTCTTTGATATAAACCTCCCATTGCTAATCAACTCAAGTCTTCATACACCACCGATACTGACACTTTGGCCTCAATCTCTTCTCGCAAGACCCCTGCTTCCATCCCACATTCCTCAGCAGACAATTACTCTCAAAGCAAACAGACAACGGAAAGCAAGAAGATAGCAGAGGGAAAAGGGGGCTAACTATTGAAAAGAAGATCAGGAAGGAAAGGCTTCAAGTTGAAAACATACAAGAGGCTGAATTCCTTACTTTGTGCACTTGTACCGCTACACAACAGGAAGAGCTAATCAAGCACAGTGAGTACAAGTAAACTTTGTGGAAAGTATGTGCAGGTATCAAAGTACTTCCTAGCCAAACGCGAAACGAAAACTGCTTTTACCTGCTGTCTGCGCGAGTGAGTGATAAGCCCGACCTTTGTCAGCTGTGATGTTACATTGAAATCGACAAGTTCAAGGGAGAATTTATCCTAAAAGCAAGCTCAAGTAAATCCCCGCAGCAAACCAATTCTGCATGCGCACGGATAGGGAATTTTCACCCCAAGCCTGAGGCGGAAAAGCATTCGCTTTCTCTCTGTGTAATTTGCAAACTCTGCGCAATGCGTTTGAATTGGAATAACATCTCCACCCGAATCAATGAATAATGAGCAACCTAAATGAGGTTAGAACTAACAGGCGCGACTGCTGAGATGAAGCCTCGAACACAAAGCAAAGGGAATTGAAATTCTTGGAAATGAAGCGTTGTACTCACCCCAGTCTTTGGTTGTCTGCAAGTGACAGTGGCCATTTCTACGATTTCAACTTTGCTGTTGTCTCCAGCGCTGGCGTTGTTTGCAGTGACGGCGGCAGGTTGTTTGGTTTTCATCCCAGCGGCAGGGAGTCGCAGTCTGCTGCTAGTGGCACCGAGGGGAGACTGGGGGGTTTTGGGGCTGCGGGCTTCAGGGGCGGCGGCGGCTGCTGCTGCAGATGACCCGCTGATGCCACCGCCGCTGCTGCAGCGTGTCACATTACTCATACCCTCATTAGACCCAGCCTCGCTGATGACCCCTGCAAATGTTATTGAACCCCTCGATATTCACATGCGTAAGGAGCCATGCATTTTCCTCCCTATTCCCAGCTTCACGTGCTTTGCAGTGCTCAACATTAACTTTTTTTCACACGTATTTACAAAATAAAATCCTTTATCTCACTTTTACTGCTGACAACATTTCATGCCGCAAGTATTTCCTGTCTGCATCCTGCGCTGTATTGCATTACTGGCAGCGCAAACTGCACTCGAAGCTGGGTGAGAATGTATTCCTTAGATAATACGTGACACGGCTTTCCACAGATATGTAAATATTAGCATTATAACTTATGCAACCTTGCTTATCGTGGCAGGTGGTGAGAGTTGCGGTCGTCTTGTACTTGGAGAAGTTGACCGGTGTTGGTAAACTCGACGTCTTCATTATCTTCATTCAATTACATATCGCGTCAATCTGAAAACAAAACAAACTTGTCAAACAGCTTTTCCATGAATAAAAATGTTTCCCAAACATCTGTGCACTCCGCTCTGGAGGAATCAAGCACAGCAGATTCTGTGCGATGTTTCATGAAAAGAAAACACAACGCGCTCTTTCCTATTCCCTCGGGAAAAATTCCCCCACCACGCCCAATCGCTTCTGCTGAAACAAGAACTGCACAAATCCGAGACTGACTTCTAGGTTTTTCAAGGAGGAAAAAATGTTTTCCAGAGCTTGTAACATGAAATCCATTGAATGGTTGTTGTGCAATTTCTTCAACAAACTGGTCCTCATTCAAGTCACAAAGCCTATCTGCGTCAACCAAGTCAATGACGAGTGATTTGCGTCCGTTCCGACATCTGTGTTGTTTTTCACATCCAGTCCATACCCAAATAATTTTCCGTGTCTTCTCTGTCTGAAACCAAAGAACTTGTGCATATTTTCCTGCCCCTAGACTGATTTCACGTTTCTGCTTCCAGGTGTTCTTCACGCTTTGGCAAAAATCTATGTCCTTGGCATTTCCACTCGCAACGCAACGTAACACCAACGCAACGTAACACCGACGCAACGCATGAGTGTGAACGAACGACACCTGCAATCGTGAACATTACTCACGTTGCAACTCACCACTTGCACTTGTCATTCATGTCATGTCAACACTTTCTGCGTTTCCTGCCCAATAAAATGTCTTCATCCACCGCGGAGTATACGCTGCAGGTGGTTTTGACACTTACCCGAGATTTACAGCCACTCACTGCAAACTCTTGAACCGAGCCACGTTCCTCCGCTTGACTTTTTTTGCGCACTACTTTTTTGAGGTTTCAACAACTTGTTACTTTTCCTTTGTCAACTTTATTTATCGGCTTCTGACAGATTTCTTCCTCCGTAGACGATGGATTTATGTTTTCCGCAAGTATATATCCAGTTTCGTCTTTGAATTGTCAGACGGACATCAGTTTGTACTGATTCCATGGCCACAATGTGGTGGAGAACGGCACAAGATCACAACAACTTGCAATGCTTTCGTACTTCCAGAGAACTTGACGCTCTTTGGTACTTTGCAGCAATGAAAATTGCGCTTGGACAGCAAGCAACGTTTTGACAAGCTCTATTCATGCGAGCGATGTCCAA
>JAAUYG010054573.1_pt1 | contig 11251 bp, 5 predicted proteins | sample 7278091 | NCBI WGS metagenome assembly JAAUYG01 (sample SAMN14350201, study PRJNA611818) | marine sediment metagenome | isolation source: surface marine sediment (0.6m) | place: French Polynesia: Moorea | collected 2018-08
CCTTGTGTTGCATGGTAGTTTATAAGTGAAGTTTCCACTTGCCTGACTTTGGTATGCATGAAATTTACAGCCACGTAATTCATGTAAATGGATGGGACTTCAGACGGAATTGGTGTATGGTTGCCTATGACCTAAAGGGGTGTGTATACCAGGGTTCTGTTTCATAAAACATAAAGATGTAGTAGTAGTAGTAGATTTATTTCGGAACGAAAGTGTATAGTATAGAAAACATTCGAAATAGTGACATAGAAATAGCTTATTTCGTCCCAGGCTGAGACCGAAGCATTAGCTGTAACCATTCGTTGACATCAAATATATAAATACACTGAGGTACATGAATGGTCAGTATCAGCCCATGTCTTTATATACCGTAGGCCTGTTAACCTACGTAAAGATGTCTTTAAAGTTTTATGAAACAGAAGCCAGGTGACCTGGTGCTAAATAAATCAGTGACTCATTTGCAAGACCTACCGGTATTTCAAGTGACCTAATGACCTACATTGTTTATCCCATTTAAAATCTGACCTGCAGAAGCGACCTATCTAGAAGCCCATTGATATCTGGTGGAACATGTCATCCAGTTTAAAGTGCCTTGTGAAAAAATATGAACTCTTGACAGAGTATATGCTTATATTTGGATAAAGTTACATATCTTAGATGCATGCACAAGTCTACAGAGAACTATACAACTGCACTCTTCAGCCTACAAATCTTAATAGCTTAGTGTGCAGTAGAGGTTTGTAAAAGTATTCTTACTTCATATTGTTAAAGCATAATATAATGTTGAGCATTTAAAGTGTCCTTTTACAATCTAACATATCAGTCATAGACTTATTGAATTCTGTACTATTTGCTGTCGGCTGTTAGCTGTATACATTTGGTTATGTTTATACCTCCTGATATTGTGTTTTCTGCACTTTAAATCTTTAAATAAATCTTATATATGCTTACAAGAGTTTCAACCTTGCCTCGTGTTTAATTACCTAGGCGTCGGTAGTCAGATTATCAACTTCGTCAATGGCATGGGAGAACCCATGGAAACTGGTAAGACAGTTTTTTTTTTTAATTTATCCATATACAGAATTCAAAATAGTTTAATTAGGTAGTCTACTTTTAGTTACATTAGGGTACTAGTTTTAGTACAGTTGAATGCTATGATATATTTTTGACTGCATTTTACTGTATATGATATAAATATGTAGTTGAAGTACATTGCAATGTAGGAGATTGAGAATACATTCTACAGCAGCAAGTGGCTGGTATAAAAATATGACCTTGCAAGACCGACCTGGAGTGATGGTTCAGATATACTGTATTGTATGCCTTCCAAGGGATAAGTGGCCTAACATAATGAATTCTGCATCTCAAGACTATTGTAATGTGGTTCTTGTACACAGGTTTATATACGGTGCTCCCTGCGATTTAAGACTTCCCTCTGTTTGAGACTGGCCAACATTGGCACAATTTATACTCTCAGTATATATATCCATCCTTTTTAGGACCACCTGCAATTTAAGACCATATTTTATGGCTGATCAAGTGGTCATAATCCGCAGGGACCATAACATGGAATATACATTCCGTAACATGGAAATACATACCCAGGGATCTGCAAAATATGGGTCTTATAAGGAGTGTTTTTTTACAGATTGACTATAATGCGTTTGTCCAGTGGTCTGTTGACACGTGCTTGTTTGCAATACATGTTTTAACACTTTTGATTCATGGTGTTGATGTCACTTAATGCCTTGTTTTCTTTTTCAGACCCACCGATCAACCCAAGGGATCCAAATTCAAACGCAGTTACTGACAACGCTCCAAGGACATGCGCACCTTGGCTGCTGCTGAGTCTAACTCTGGCAGCTATGACCAGCGTCCTGATGAAATTCTAGCTGCTGAAATCTGGATAATTCCTGTACACAAAGTCTGGATGTTAATTGATGTACAGTTGTTGATAAAATCAAATCCATGAGACTTAAATACAATTTTGAAAATGATGCATCCTTGAGACTTGAATGCAATTTTGAAATGATGCACAATAAACTGCAGAAATGTTGAAGTGCAAAGCTGTTTGTAAGGCATATAAACTTTTTGTGTTGTTAAGTAAGTTTTAATTACCCGATATTTCATTGTACATGAAGCTAGCTATCTCACTTTTGCTTCATATTTGCATATATACCGATACATACAAATTGTATATTCACAGTGGCCCCCGTATTTTAAGACCGCCCTTTTAGTCGGAAAATTGTGGTCTGGTGTCTGAAAATTGAAGGATACTTCCTGTATATAGAAAATATAAGGGTGATGTCATTGCCACATAGCCTAAAATACAGCAAGTCTTAAAATGGAGGGCTTAAATTGCAGGGACCACTGGGCTGCGTTCAGTATCGAAACAGCTTGCAAACGTTCCTCAACAGTCGTGTACTAGAGATAGGAAATTTTGCAAAACCTTTGCAAACGTTTCGATACTGAACGCAGCCCTCGAGTTTCTACAGGTAGCTCAAGGCTAATGGCACTAGGCAATGCCATAGAAATAAAGACTTGCTCTTTTAGTAGATTAGACTATATGGGCTATGCAACAGGTGCTGAATTTAAGAAACGGCTTTTCTAAGGAAGGAAAAAATCATATAACGAGCATGTTGGAAACAGATTTATCGGCAGTAATGGACATCGGATATTCCTTTTAAGCAACAGCAATGATCTATTTAGGCAAGAGAAATTACATGTATATCGATTCCATTCAGGCAACAGAAATTGGATAAGTTGCGGATCTGACCCCATTTGGTGCACAATGTATCGGCACAAATGATTACAATGTATCTTGTTTAGTAAACCATCGTATGCATGTACACACTAGCATTTATCTGGATATTAAAATTTATATGTAAGTGCAAATTGAAACTGAAAGAAAGTGAACATATAACGTATTTTTGAGAACCGGTGAAATAAGTATTGAAATTCAACTTTGTTTGCCAATTATTTCTGTCCAAGCTTTGCGATTCTCAAATTATCCCAGATATCCTCAGGGGAAGTGTATTTACCCAGTGGGCTTTCAGAATACTGATGACAATGTGGATAGGTTTTTGGACCAAATTTTCACGTAATATAATGTTCTTGATAACTGATGGTCAAAATGTTTTGTACAGATGTACAATTTTTAACAGGTTGAATTGTGTTTGATATTTTAAGAAATAAATCACCCATTCCACTTCTAAGCTTTCTCGATGTTCAGCTCACTGATTTTATTTCAACATACCCAATACATGTACATCATTGGACCTGTATCAATTTACAGAAATTGTATTTGACAGGTCATATAAAACATAGGAATATCACTTTTTTCTGTAGGTTTCAATACACTACATGTTCATCCACATACTTCCTTGAGGAATGTCCAATGGCATGCTGCAAACAAGGCAATGGCATAAAAGGCGAGTTTTGTAACATATTTGAACCACCTAATCAAAAATCTGTGTTCAAATCACCAGCACCAAAGTTTTATAGGTTAAATTTAATTTATTATAAGCACAGATGAGTACAATTGCAAAATTCGATCTCCATGTTGAACCCTTCCTGTAAATTTTAACATCTATGGTTAGCCTTACAATTTGCACATTTCAAGATTGCCCACATGCGATTTCCTGTAGTATTTATTCTGCAGACATAATGAATGTACATTTACACCCTAACTCGAAAGGTAAAGTTGATGTCGTATGGTACAGTTTAGTAACTTTGTGCGCAAGGAAAAGTTTATTAAAACATAAAACTATAATGAAAACCTAGCACTGCTCAAAGCTGTGCAGATGTGCTTTGCTTTGAAGAGCGCTCACCAAAGCATAACTATGTCAATGACAATTTTTATTGTCCATCATATGCATCAAATGACCTGCTCAAGTATCTATCCAATCTTTCACTACACTGTCATGTATGAAACACTGAATTTATATATAGCAGTACAATCAATGTACTGCAAAAACCTTTCATAATCCCATATGATAAAACCTGGAAGCTCAGTTCCACCCTTGTGACAAAGGCGTACTTCAAATATTGTCTCTTGCAAGTCTTTGATATGGGTGGCCAATAGAATAGCTAATGAAGCTATCACCATTTGAAAACAAATCCTGGTGCTAGTAAATTTTTCAAAGACTCCGAATCAAAGAAAACCCCAGATTTTAATCGATGGTCCAACACGTTCACAACTCCGTTCACCGTATATACCAGCAAAGCAAAGCAGCAGAATTTGCTTCAAGGCTATAAAGCATCGAACTCAATCTTGTCGTGAGCATTTCATTCAGTGCCCAATAGTCTTTGTTAATATCACGACGCTTTTAAAAGAAAGACTGCATCGTCCAGCTTGTAGAAGGAATGTTCAAGATCGCCCTCGCATAAATAGGGCATCCTAGTCCAGCGCTCAACAGTCAAACCAAGAGGGGCAAACACATTGTGGGCTAGGCTGCTAACTTGCTGTTCAAACGTGTGACCCAAAACTTGGATGTATTCTGTCGGGCGGTGTTGATTCCGGCTTTCTGGAAAGGCAAGGACAGGATATATATAGGACAGCTGGATAACAAGAAACGTTCTCCCAAACAATGGCATATGGACTCCTCACCGTCTTGGCCTAGATTTGTCTATTGTATGCATACAATCAGGAAGTCGTCTAATACCCACATCTGACCTGGTATACATGATTTTGTTGCAAAAAATATTCCTTTTTTTATCCTGTGTCTGATTATACACCGGTATCCATGAAGGACTTCATTGGTCATAATTAGACTGGGCTAGTGCTGGAAAATTTGCCTCGTTTGTCACTGTGGATAAAGCATATATTTTCTTTTAGCCACAATTAAGTTCGCTGAGCCACGAAATATGTTTGTAAAACTATTAAATTTGAATAAAAAGATTCTAAAAAACATGCATTTCTCTATTTGGCCGATTCCCTGTTTGTCATCCAAATGACCTAAAGGACACCTATCATATATTCTAGTATTAGTATTGATCCATGTAAAATACAATATACGAGGTGAAAGTAAAGGTGTGGCTAAAAGCGAACCAATTCTTTTGCCCACAAAGGAATTCTTATAGCATTTGGCTATGTGGCTAATAGGTAGCGCTAGCCCAGTTAGAATTGTGCATATAGAGAAGCGCTGTACAACTCACTGTATTCAACATAGGGACAGAATGGTATCACGGTTGCTACAACCAGTCTTCCTGTGCCAGGAGTCAGCGATGCTCGCATTTCAGTAAGCAGCTGCAGGGGTCGATCACAGCGGTCCAGAACGTTCAAACAGGATATGACATCATACTTGCGCTCCTGCCATCCAGACACATCTAGTAACCTGAGTATGATGAAGATAAAATAATGCTTAAAAAATAATACAACAATGGTACTATGACGCAAGCTTGCAACAAAGTCGGTGTAATACTAATAACACAGAAGCTGTCAAACTTGATGTTTTACTGCATTGTGGTAAAAAAATATATAGTACCTACCGGTACAGTAAATTGGGGACCATTTTCTTAAAAAGATTTCGGTGATCTTAAAAATAGGGCCCCACATGGGTCCAAATAATTTATGCTATGTCACACGTCACTTTTTATTTTTTCCCTATATCGCCATGTCACTTTTTATAGGACCTTGGCATCACTTTCTACAGTTTTTATAAAGGCCCACATCGGACTTCTACAACTTTTAAAGTGGCCATGTCGCACTTCGTTTTTTACCCATGTAGAGCCCTAAAGATAGAAAAGGCCAGTGTTTGCCATGATGATTAGCAAACTTAAGCCTGTTCCTACACTTAAGATTTTTCCAGAAACTGCCGCCTTGTCATTGACAGATGACTTAAGGCATGATCTCTGGCATGCTGGTGTATATGGAAAATGCAGTCCTTCCACTAAACAAGTACCTTTCAGTGGTGTGTCATAACAGAATTCACTGCATATCCTGATATAAGATGTTAGAAGATATGGCCACAGACATACAACACAGATAGGCATGTGGTTCTCCACACATTTACAAGACTCCAGCATTTACAGTTTAAGCACCCCAAATATTGTAACATTAAATAACTTGTGCTAATAACCACCCTTAGGCTAATGTCTGACAGCAAATTGACCATTAGTTATTACAAAATATTCTTTATATATATTTGCACACTATTTACTATATACTGATATATCCTTAAAGTTATAACACATTGCTAAAAGTAGCCTTCATGTACTTGGGCCTTGTAAAATTGCTTTAAACCCTCGATTTCAACATGGTATCATTACAAACATTGCTGTAAATGCCTCACGCACTGATAGCCTTTCTCCTTGAGACGCCATCCCATAGACCGGGACATTTCTGTGACGTAGATCTCATTGAAATGTCTCTCCATTTTTCGGGTTACCATACCATCACCAGCACCTAAAGAATAGACATGATACAATATCAGCCACAACCAGACTATCAGTATATTATCCTGATACTTCTTTTGTTAAATTTGGTTCAAGTAGACCCACCGAGACCATTATGGGTGTACCTATATGCACTGTTACACATTTTCTCTGCCACACTGTAAATTCGAAGGCAGGATGTATTTCCAGCTTTGACAATATTCATTAAAATAGGTCAGTGTAACTAACATAATTTGCACAAGCATAGTGCAGCATATTGGGCATGTAGTGCTGGTATATATATACAATGTAATATGTCTCTAAGAAAGTTACCCATATATTGAGAGTTGTAACATATCCCTCATGCCATGCCTACCAATGTCAAGTAGTGAGTCTGTATGCCAGTCTGGGCTCACTCCTAGTAAGGACTCCCACTGCGCTTCTGAGAAGACGAACATTGAGCCACGATTCAGGAAACTGGAAAGAGTAATTGCAAATCCAGACATTTATTGTAGCCGATGGATAATTAGGGCCAAAACACTTTGTGTTTTCAATAAAACCAATCTTATAGCAAAACTCTAAATTTCTGTATGCATGAATTAACATGATCAGTGAATAACTTTATTTACTAAGTATTACAGTATCACATTCTTTTCACAAATAATTCCCACAGTAGGACAACATATTAACAAATGTCTTGGAATCCATGATGAATGAATAAATTTATTTATTACAGTATCACGCTCCTTTCAATAAAAACTCCCATACTAGCACAACATATTAACAAATGTGAATCTATGACATACAGACTAATGTTAGTAGATGTCACTTACAATCAGAAGTAACATAGATGTACATATACAGTGGCCCCTGTGATTTAAGACCCCTCCATTTAAGAATTCTCTCCATTCTAAGATGGACCTGTCTGTGGCACCACTGTTACCATAGTTTCAATATAAATATCCTCCCATTTTATGACCACCTTCAATTTATGACCGCATTTTTCTGGCGTAATGGGTGGTCTTAAATGGCAGCCAACTGTAGAACAGTTGAAGGGTGTTTGCAATGTACAGTGCCTCGCCGAGTCAAGTACATACAGTACGGACTGCGTAGCCTCATCCTCATGATGACCTTGGAATGAAAATCACTTCCCAGCAGTACTAAAACTGGATTTTATCATTGTTTATTAGTCTCACAAATAAGACCACCTCACAATTAACACTATTTTAGGACAGTCCTCAGCTCCTGTAGGTGGTTCCCCCAAATGTATTGAACTGCAGTGGTTCCTGTATTATAAGAGTAATAATAAGACCCTTCCATTTTAAGATATCCCTCTATCTTAAGATCACCCATTAGTGACATTACTGTTACTTATAACAGATACTTTCATTTTAAGAACACCTTCAATTTAAGACATACTGACCAAATGGGTGGTATTAAAATGTAGGGGTTACTGTAGCACTGCAGTTAACATTATGAATGTCAACTTAAATTCCTTTTTCAACGGAGGGTAGTAATATGGTATGGGAAAAAATATTTACCCATTTATTGTTGTGTTGCTCACAAACCATCTAAATAGGGCCTTGAAGATGAGGTAGTATAATTGTGTAAATATCCAATCTGATTTCTCGTAGCATCCTGTCAGAAAGTCTTTCGTTCCTTTGTCTTTTGTTGATTGTACGAAGCAGTCACTCAGATCGGGGGGCAATTTCTCCAGCTGTACAGCATACCACTGAAGCCAGGTACAAACACAAGAGGCTATGATCTAGAGCATTATTTACTGTCAGAGTAAGGCAATTTTAAACAACAAAATTGTTGGAGAATTATAATCCAGGTCACATTTCTCCACTCCAAAATAACAAGAGAATGACACAAAACAAAAACGGAGAACCTGTGGATAAAACACATTAATGTTACATGATGTGTCTGTCTTAGAAGCCAATGATTTAAGTCTTGAACACAAATTTAGATGCAAAATCAACTATTGAAAAATTGTCATCATAACATGCAAAACATTGCTAAATGATTGCCATTGGTTAACACTGTTACGAACTCGTACAAGATGCAGCCTTCAATGGCTTTGTTGCCAGCCAGGAACAAAATGTTATTTTTAGTACCGATATTGTGAATGTCCGATGCTGTTCCAAAATAAAATACTGGCCTAATATTTATCTATCATCTAAATGTAAGTGTTACATGGGGTGTAACTTCATGTATCTGCAGCAATGTTGTGTAACGTACACAAGTATGGTCACGAGACTGCTCTATCCGATCCTCCGTAATCTTGTTATACACAGCTCGTGCCAGAGGACTGCGAATGTACAGTTTGGGAACATGTCCCTGCGCTGTCACCGCCATACCGAGCAAAATGGCTGCCTCTGAAAGTAAACACCAATTTCTTCATTTAAGATCTCACTCATCCATGCAACACCATATTTATAACAAAGAGGCATATATTTATAACAAGGAGGATTTGCTTGGTCACTTCCCAGATAGGGCCAACCCAGGTCATGCCTAACAGCCAGGCTGGCTCGCCTGCAGCTATTGCCATTTTCTGATGAACCTGGCAGGCGTGCAATTATGTCATGTCCAGTCAGAAGGTTAAAAAACTAGTAAAATGGCTTGTATAACCAGGTTTCCCAGCTAGTAACTGGTTAAATACATGTACATGTAGCTAGTGAACAATCGTGACATCCCTACATCACAGACGCTTGAAATCTCATTTAAGGCACTATATCAGTATATCATCCACCACCCTTCCTCAGATCATGTGCTTTTTTAGTGTAGAAGTGAGGTGAGGGTGGGGTGATATAATCCAGTTGGCGAAGTAGCCAATTGGGCTATGCGTAAGCTAATTGGCAACACAGCCAATTGGAGTACTCATAGTCCAATTGGCTAATGAGACGCATATAACTGTTAAACAAGACTTAAACAAGACTTCAAATGCCTGTGACCTACATTCTGACAATGGAGGCAAAAATGGTATCCCACATATATGTTGCGATTGTGTTCCTGGGTCTCAAATTTCTGTTTTGCTATAGGAGCAACCTTTTTCAGTTACCTGGTTACAGGCTATTGAGATAAGAGCACCAACGGATGCAAAAATAAATTGAAAAGGTCAAATGTACCCATGTATATTTTCTAGTGTTCTAGAGTCCCGAATTTCAGTCCGTTTCACATTTCACTCTATTTATGTCCAACTGTTTTAGAGATATTGGTCATCAACTGGTTATATGTTTAGGAGTATGTGCATACCCTTTATGACCGATGGCTCGACTTCGTATAAGGTAGACAGTCACTTGGGGGCTAGTATCTACAGAGCCGTGAGCGACCCTTTATCTGACTGATAGCTCACTCAAGTATGTCTAGTACGGCAGTAGACTATAAAGTGAAGTAGACAGTCGTTTAGGGCTAGTATGTGCATAGCCGGAATACCTGACTCACCTGCAGCTATTGCCATTTTCTGATGGATGTGGCAGGCGCAAGCCATGTGACCATCAAAAAGTGTCAAAGAACTTGGCTTGCAGGTCTTCCGGCTACTAGTCTACCACTGTCTACTAGCATGCTAGCCGGAATACCTGGCTTGCCTGCAGCTATTTACCATTTTCTGATGGACGCGGCAGGTCGTGTCCAGTCAGAAGGTGTGAAAAACGAGTCTAAAGGCTTGCAGGAGACAGGTCTTCCGGCTACTAGCATGCTAGTACCAATTAATTAGCCTACGTAGTAAGCCCCAGCCAGCTTATATAGAGACGGATACTCTGTCTAAGCTGCAATTAGCCGTGAACGACCCTTTATGACCGATAGCTCAACTGTCTAGTACGTTAGTATAAGGCAGATAAGTCACTTGGGGCCAAACCTAAGCTGCAATAGATATGCTGTGTATACCATCGCCTATTATCGCTCAACAACACACCCTTCCCTTGATCAAGTTGCTACTGTTCCCGTACTCCAACAAGTAACGTTAAGTTACAAATATTTAATTAAGGTAAAATTGAATGGAATAACAAGATTCTACTCATTATAATTTCTAGATCACCTTAGCACAGACTCCTAGCGCCTACCTGCTGTTTATTGGTATCAAGCCTTTACTTTACTGACGCAGCCTGTTCAGAAACGACCGCCTGACAAAACGACCGGCAACTACTGAACGTAGCTGAAACAGATAGATAATTTGTTCTAAAATTGTAGACTTCACTTAATATTATAGGCAATGCATAGGTTACAATTTGAAGTCTACAATAATGGTATGGTATTTTGCCTTACCCTATATGTACTCCATATAGGGTAAGGAAAAATACCATACCCTAAACATGCCAAAGACACTGCCGTCAGGGCCCGGGGGTGGGGGGTGGGGGTCTCTTGACTTATTTTTCGGTAGGGCTTACGGCCCGGCCCTCGCCACCCTCACCTTGGGCTAAACCAAAAATTTGCAAATGTATACCCTGGTGTAAACCAAATATCAGTAAGCATTCATTATATCTATGTTACACCCAACTACATTTGAATCATTTTCAGTGCTGCAGGGTTGTCCCCAGAAATAATTTTAAAGAGGGTGCTACTAATCGGTGCTGCAGGCACCGACCGAGGCGCGCAGCGCCGAGCGGGGTGGAGGGTGTCCCCCCTCCCGCGCGCAGCTCGAAAAATTTTTAAACATTTGAGCTGAAATGGTGGCTTCTGGTGCTCTCAAATTTCAAAATTCTGTAACTTAATTGACCCAGAATCATTGTTAGATGAATTGGAGGTAACCTCAGGTTGGGCCTACTTCAGGTAAATATCAAAGAAAAAAAATAAAGAAGAAATAAAACAAGAATAATTATCAATATGCAAAATTTTCTGCTGCCTCCCATCACACATAAGACAATGTTTAATGTTAAAA
>JAAUYG010185673.1_pt1 | contig 11251 bp, 10 predicted proteins | sample 7278091 | NCBI WGS metagenome assembly JAAUYG01 (sample SAMN14350201, study PRJNA611818) | marine sediment metagenome | isolation source: surface marine sediment (0.6m) | place: French Polynesia: Moorea | collected 2018-08
AATCAAAATCATTGACTTTAGGTACAGATTACAGCCACTGTGGCTCGGTAACCCTCCTCAAACTATAAACTGAATGTTATGAATTATGATGTATGTAATGGGTTGAAGTTTCAAATAAAACTACTACTACTACTATTTGGGTCTCTCCTGTCAGATAATTCTGTCCACATTAGACATTTCACAGTGTGAAAGAAAACTGAAAAATGGTACTTTTTTCCCACCAAGAATATAAGTCCACTCAGCATGCTCAGGCGAGGATCTTTTGTCTAGAGAGCATTGTTTTAGACAGTATAATGCATAGCGGCTTTTTGTATACCCTATCCACATGATCCAGATGCGACTGAAAAATATGTCACAGTTGAAGATGAGGTTCCATACAAATTTGTAAGGACTTCGAGTGGTGCCAGACCCAGCCGGCTACCACGACACAGTCAGCATGGTCGTCGAAAACAAGAAAAGGGAGCATCTACTGGGTAATGACATTCCGTTCTGGTTAAATAGAAAATGGACCTCTTATTTGTTGAATGTGATTAGTCCTGTTTACGCACAATTTATAAATTTATAAGTGTACATTTGTGTGAATCTGAAAGTGCATATTGTACATTATGAATCAAAAGTTCAGAGCTGTCCATTTCATATTGTCACATGTGTACTACACTCTTTCATTTGTTCTTTAATTTGTGTATGTACGCTGCTATAATGCTTATTGATTTTTCATAAAGAGTTCAGGTAATTTATAATGTTGCCGTTTATACTTCAATTTAATTTTATCAAATGAGTGACAAGTATTGAGAGCTATTTTTCTGTTACATACGCATGTATATATACCCTTATTCTTTTAGGAGTGGGAGTGAAAGCATACCACCAATGCCTGTCTCTCAAGAGACAACAGAGGATACCTCATTTGCAGAGGAAATAGTTGAAGATGTTGAGGAACTTGAGGTTCATTCCATTTCACCGTGCTGAAAGGAGTTGTTGCTTATTGTGTAACATGTACCAAATATGGCTATCCATACCTCAATTTGGCATTACTTGTGATTTGTAATGCATAAATGTATACATTTGTGTTGAAAGGAACATATATTGTAAAAATTATAGTGCACATGTGTAATTATTTATCATACTAGAATGTCTTTCAAATATAGTTTCATTATATGTTACACCTGAGTTGCTAATATCTGATAGTATCGCTTGCATATGGAGCTGTTTTGTCATGCCTTCATGGTAATTAATGTGGTAAATCTTGTACCATTATTTCTAGGTCCAGTCATCTTCTTTACTCTCATACATAGAACATCTAAAGAGGCACGAGGCTATGGCACCCATTGACAAGAGATATCGTGCCTTCGTTGTGCAGAAACAGACACCTTCGGTAGAGTAGTATCAGATACATGTATTTGTGCTCTGGACTTTTTAGACATACATGTATATTGTAGGTGTTTTGCAAATTACTGTGATTGTTCTGTGCGTGGTTCTGTAAGTAATCCTGCATCCAAAGTAGTATTATAACACAGACTATTATAGTATTCTTTCATGTTACTTGTTATTTTGGTTTCATGATCACTTATACTTACAACTGTACACATGATGGAACACAAATTGTCTTGAATCCTACTTTTGAATGTCATATCTTTCCACTGATTTTTAGCTTTAGGACTATTTGTTTTACTTTCCTCTTGTCCAAGGCAAATGAAGTGTTTCTGTAAATATACAACATAGATGAGTGGAGAATGATCAAATGAATATATACATGTATGTTATCAGTACCATATGCCTAACACCTTTCTTTTGCAGAGTCAGTATGAAATAGTCTTCCGCAGGCCTATACACATGACAACTTCTGGGGAAGTTATCTGGCTTATGTCATGTACCTGTTCCCCCGTCAGACATTCCATGGTCACCGGCTTGTCATCCAGTGTACAGGAAGTTGCTGGTAACGTTCACTATATCATCCATGTGCCAGGGCAGTAATCTTTAAAGCAAAACAAATGCAGTGTATATAAAGGTGGGCTAGCGCTACCTATTAGCCACATAGCCGAATGCTAAATGAATTACCAAGTGGCTAAAAGAATTGTTTTGCTTTTGGCCACAGTGATGAATATACATGTAAAGGCATGATGAGTATGAACTGATGAGTATAAATAAACTTGCTCCTTAAGAAACAAGATACAAGATGCAAAATATCCATTACTCTTGAATCTTATCTATATATCAGGGCAAGTGGTTAAGCATTACAAGCAGAGTGACAAGGCCCATCAGGGCCTCTTGTTCTTGCTAATATAACCTTGTATTTCAGCTTTGACTGATCAGTATGCAGACTGCCTTCATATTCAGGCCAGCCAAGCCATTCTTACAGATTTTGACGAGAAAGAAGGAATATCTGCTGAAAAAGAGTTTGAGAGTGGTAAGGGTGCTTCCTTCTGAGAACACTTTTATACATTTTAGTATACATGTCCATTGTAGCTTATATGATGCAACATTTGAATTAAAGCATTATCATGACATGGCCGCAAATGTATCAATTTTCACTTCAGTGGAAAATTTCTAGAAGTGTAAATGTGTATATAATCTATTTTATACAATACAATATAGATAAATAATATGAGTAGTGAAATTTTTGACTGCAAACAAGGATGATCTGTGCTTTTAAAGGCATATAGTCTGTTTTTGTTCTACACTGTTTTTAGCTAGATCGGCTTGACTGTCAGCAGAGCTCATGAAATCAAAATTTGTCGTCTATTCGTCTTGTGTCGCAATTATCTCTTGCCCTAACGTATGGATTTCTTTCAAATTTTTTTGGTTGTAGCTTCCCCTGGGCCATACACTCAGTTGTGTTTTGAGTTTTTAAAAAATATTTTTTTGTGATATTTTACAAATTTTATTCATTTTCATTAACATGGGACCCAATGGGAGTGAAAATTTTAAAATCCTACTCCTCCGACAAATTGCAGCCCAAATTTCTTGTCCTGAATTTTCTCCATAATGGTCCTCACAAAACTGCTTTTGGGATTTTTGAAATTTTGAGTTTCCAATTTTTTAACGATTTTTTTTTCAAAAATTTCAAATTCACCATTGTACATGTATCCTATGGAGAAATCAAAAACCTCAATTATCTGGAAAATGAGCGCTTGTAGAGCAGAATGGAGTGAAATTGGGATTCGTGGGCAGTACTTTAATATATTTGGGGTACCTTTGACCTTGTAGCATTAAAAATCATTTTGGGGTAATTCGGTGCACTTTCAATTTTTTTTTAGAAAATTGCCAAGCAGCCAATGTCATACCAACTGCAGCTGTCAAGCAGAGCGCCAAGGTCTATGGATCTCTTTTTTAGAAGTATGAGTAGTTGTATTTTTCAACATAGTATAAATATGATATACATGTAGTGTAGTAAAATTAAATGACATAATGCACAACAAAATGCTTTTCTAGATAACATTGAGAAGATGGATGACCATCAATATGGCACTGAGCAATACCCAGAAGTAAGCTTCCACTAATGAAAGAGAACTGAAGATACATGTACAGTTTTTCTTAGCTCCATCTGAGAGCAGTTGTGCATACATAAGTGCTGACTCATTGCACTTGTATATTACTGTCAGTGGGCATTGTCACCTTGGCCAGATACACAAAAAAAGAATAGACATGAGTGCCACTAATCTTGATAATTTCTGATGCCATTACTGCAGGGCTTGATTGATTATTACAACTTTAGTATCACTAGAACAATCAACATGTGGGCATCTTATCTTACCTCAACAGACTGACCTCTGACTTTTGATAACAGTATATACATGTATTGCAATGCAATATAGTTTACACTGAGGGTTCTACAAATGTAGACAGGGATGGAGGGCATTAAGAGTTATTGTGCATTACTCAGATTATACTCCGGTATTTACCTGGTTCCACCACTGTTAAGTGTGTGCAATTGGGTCTAATTAGAAATCACGCAGTTTGACTTTTATCTTTTGACAGAGATTACACATTTTATCTTTTGACAGAGATTACACATTCACACAGCGCTATTTACATGTATAAGGCCTGTGTTAACAGCCATGCATTGTTGAGTTGCACATCAATATTTAAGAGCAATGAGTCCCGCAATGGGAGAGGGGACAACCAACCACTGGCATAATTATATTACAACTAATGGGCCCACCTTAAAAGATTGCACGGAAGGGGACACAAGTTCCAAATCAAATTTTGTCATAGTGCCGCTGCCATATATCAAAATGTAGCAACTCTGAAGCAAATGTATCCTTCTATTCATGCTATTAGCAATTGGCCTGGTAATCATATCATACCAGTACTTTTACCAGTTGACTGGTGCATAAATATTAGTTACTAGAGCCATAAAATTGTGAATCATTTTTAAGAATCGGGTTCAGATTGTGGCTTGCAAATAAGAGTTTGGTTGGTTTGCTGGATCATTTAGCCTATAAGATCCTGAAAAATCCGAAAGACCTTATAACATGTATCAGATTTGCAGATTGCTGAAAGACTTAATCGTGACTACAAGACATCATAAGTCCAGTCTACTATCCAGTCGACTACATGCTAACTTAATTATTGTGCAGTGGAGATACCATGTTCGTCTTAATAGAAGCAGTATCTGAGTATAGCATTAGGAATAAATCATAGCCATGGTACTCTGACACAAAATACATTTGAAATTATATGTTTTATGTTGCCTTGAGTTATACTATCTACCTTTTGAGTTATTCTTAAATGCAATTCTAGCATGCAGCTTGAAATGCCTTTAAATCAGGGGACATTCTTATAGGTACTGTGCTTCTATGCTTAGAATGAACATGGTATTCAATGTTGATGTGGTAATACGGTTGCAACTTTTTGTTCAGGTATACACTATTCCATGCGACCAATCGGTTGTTGGTGTACGGACTACCAAGGATGGTATTCCATCATATGGCATTGTCCGGACGGACTACTCATCTCAAAAACCCAAACTCAAGTGCCAGAGCTCCAACTGTAAGAGACAAGCACTTGAGTGTGAGCATGTGAATGCAGTCCTAGCCGATATATTGGAAGGGCAGAACCACATCCAAGGTATAAAAGAACACCTGCATAAAGCCATAAAATATCGGCCAGCCTATGTTCCAGTGGCAGTGTCGGAAACCAGAATTCCATTCGGCTTTTCTGAAACTAGCGACAGCCGATGGAAGCACGTGCACTACAACATCCTTATACCTGACACATCTGGTAGCTGTCCATGTGGCTCTCCTTGGAGTGACAAGGACCCAGTTGAGTGTGGCTGGCTGGACAGCGAAGGATACATATTTGGATTCAGGGAATATTATCCTTGCAAAAGTACGGCTATAACGTCACCTCTATTATTAATTAGTACATGCTTCGTACAAACTTCAGTACTATCTTCCAGTACCAGGTACCCCCATAAAGTGAAGCTTATAAATGCTGCAGTAATGGTCCTTGGGATTAATTGGATTGACTCTACCGTTCACCATTACATTCACAATATGATGATTAAATACCAATAGACACACACCCTACAATGCAGCAGCAACCATGAACTCTACCAGCTAGTGTATATGATAACTTTCATTTCCCCTGAAATTTTACTTCCCCTGAAAAGACATCAGTGAGCATATTTCATGACCAAACTTTAAAATATATAACCCCCCTCCCATTTATAAGACCAGGGCTTCTCTATGGGGGTTCCTGGTAGTGCAATTTGCACTTGTCTTGTAAACATGACGATAACATCATATATAGCGGAAGCCCGCTTTTCGAGCACTTTAAAGTTCAGAATGGTAATCTCACAATAATGCCCACTTAGCAGCATTACCAAAACTGATTTCTCACTAAAGGACTTAAATTCTCAAGTGTCAAAAGATGCAGGTGGAAAGTTCTTACAAATTTTTGTTTTTGACTACATTTGTAATGTACATCATGCATTAATTGCTTACAGAAGACCATGTCTGTTACTTGCCAGGTAAATTATAGTACATGTATAATGTACTCTGAATAAGAAATACAGTTTGGCAATGATATTGCCTTTTGTAACATATTAATATTCCACTTATTTTTTGTAGCTTTTCATCGCAAATGCTCAAATCCCGATTGCGATAGGGTGAAGCAATTTGACGGTGGTGATCAGCAGCTGCTGAACATGTCCAACTATGTTATTACTCACCAGGTCTTGTGTGATTACATGAGACAGTATCTCACGGAAGGGTAATTTAAATCTGATGCTTCTTTTTACTTTAGAAGTTCACCTATACAGTAAATGGTAAATTTTTCTGCTGTTGGGCATTCATGAAAGTCTTTTCAAAAATAACTTAATGACAATGGCGCTTGTAATTATTACGCAACAAGAAAGACCAAATTATTACATCCAAATGTAAATTGTAGCTGAGCTTAAAGGCTACATTGATTATAATCATACATATGTCCAACTTATTACAGTCATCAAGTGCCTTCGTTATGACTAGCCCAGAATACATATGTACCGATCTCCTACAACACATAATCATGTGTGTGTCTTGGGATCTTTCAGCTTCATGGTGTAGTAATATCTCATGTATGATCTCGTTTATATATTTACTGGGAACAGCTCACCCAACTTAAATGTACCTCTTTATAAAAGCTATAGCTTTGAAAGTCTGATTGACATTGACTTTGACCTTGCATTTAATTGTTCAGTGTCAAATTTTAACATATGATTTATGATTTCTTACTGGAAATTAATAGTAATATATGGTCTAACTCCGCCTGAGCTACAAGTCTGATGATGCACTGGAAATTGTCAGCCAACTATAAATTATACCTGGTATGTAAGCCAGCTAAGTGCAGCTGCTTTACATAAGTCTGAGGTTAAAGACTAGGTACCCGGTACTTTCATTGATAAAATATTACCTTAATTAGCACTCACATATGATCAGCAAAATGATGTTCTCACGTGTACAGTTTTGAAGTCTCAGCAGATCCCTGGGAATCTTGTGTCCAAGCTCATGTAATAAATATTCTTTTGCAGAACTACACTGCATACATTTTATAAGGAATGGGTCTGGCGGATGTTGGCTTCTGGTCACCCTGATTTGAGAGACAAGCTTCAATACAAGAAGTATATCTAAATTAATTTCCTTACAAGAAAAAATTGCACAAATGATAGTGGCAAGTCAATGATTTACTAGCCTAAAGGTGGATGAATTTATGTATATATCTACTAATGTTTGGTGCATGCCAACACAGCCTGACAACAATGACAAGTTTAGTGGATATATGTATCTTGAATCATTGAATACTATACATAACTGGCAAACAGTGGCCTGCTGCAGATCACAAAGATGATACTGTAACTTCATTAATGTTCGCGGGGATTAATGTTTGCATTTTTGAGACAAAACCATGTTCACGGGGATTAATATTTGCGGTTAGCTTAGGTCTTGTTAGTTGTCTAGGTACATGAATTATGTTTGCGGGGTATTTATTTTTGCGATTTAAAGATGCATGGTCGCGAAATTTGCAAAATAAATCCCTTGCAAACGTTAATTAATTTACAGTATAGTTATCTGAAAATGACCTTTTATGACAGTGTACTGGTACCTATATGCTGTATATTTATGACTTTAAAGTAGATTTAATTTAATTGCGAGACAGATGTGAACTTGGTGGTTACATCTATATGTAAAATACTTTGCTACCTGCACCTTTATTCCCAAAGGTTCATCCATGCATGGTATGCCTTTGTCAACCTGTTGGATGTGGACTACAAGGATGGCTTTCTGTGTCCACAATGTGGCCAGTATCCAGATACCATTGTGATGGATGGTACAGCCCTTGGGGTGCGGAAAACTTTCCTGCAATGGACAAGTTTTATGCGACAGAAAGGAGGAAAACATGACAGTGATCAGCTTGATGGGAGATAAGTGAAAAAAACTTTAAACTTTGTGGAAATATCTGATACTCTCTGACACTCTGATTGCATTGAATGATTTGGTTCAGATTTAACTTGAGGGTTGGTCTCTCTGGTCAATACACCCATGCTAATATGTGTATGTGGTACAAACTTATTGTGGCGTTTGTTGGGCGGGGAGTCTCATCTGCTGGTGACTTGGCGTGTGTTGTCGTTGTGGCGGCAGTTGTCCATTGGTATCTAAGGGGTTTGGCTCGTTGGGTCGATGATGGACCTGTCACACTGGCTCTTCCCTCCTGTCACTTCCGATTCCGGGGCTGAGTGGAGCCCTCAGTCGAGTAGTCATACCCTGCAAAGATCACTAATGAAGATCTCTAATGTGACAGCCTTCTACAGCGGTGGGTCAGGATCTTTACGCTCTAACGATCACAGTTCACTTCAATGGCTTGGTCAAACACACAGTGGCTAAAGTCTTGGCTGGCTCCTTCAGCAAGAACTGCTATCTTACCTGGCGGTTAAAGGTGGTCACTCTTCCCTATACAGTATAACCTGTCTTGAAAGACCACCCTATTGGCCATAAGAAAGTGGTCTCTCAACACAGGTGGTCTTTTGGTGACAGGTTCAATTGCACTTATGTACTGAAGCACCCTAGGGATATGGCGGAGGTCTGTTACTCGAAACATTATGACCAAGGCCTTATTAATTCCTACTTTAACTGGTGAAGTACATCTCCAGCTACACAATTATATATGGCACACTACTGTGCTCTAACTGTTTGAACCTCTATCATGTCTATACGGCAGTAAAAACTCTCTAGCGGCCCCATGGGATGGGCCTACATACATGTAGATGCACCGGTGGTCTCATTACAGACCGGCAACCAAAGATAACTGATCACCGGCAGTGACGAATACCTGAAGGTCTATAAAAATGTCTAAACAGTGGCTGTGACACTACATTATACAATACCGGTACTAAGGATTGGGTTACTCATGGATATAATTTGGCATGAAAGCTGTGCACAAATAGAAATGTGTTTAAATAGGTGTAGATGTACCATTTCATTTCGCACTTTTAACTGATACTAAAAATAAATTTCAGTTTAACTGTAATAATAATGTTTTACACATTTTTTTTGCTTGAGCGCACAGATCATACATGTATGATTCATTTTTCGCTTATACCAGTCATGCATCACGGGTTTTTATTGTGGGTGCACATGCCCGGAAGCTGCTGCGTAGCTATGTCCACCATGGAATGTCAAGTGCAACAGAGTTTGAACACCTCCTGGATGCAGTAAGCCAGTACCAGCCTGCATTGACTCCACTGCTCCAGTTAATCCGGGATGAAGGACACACCACAGAATGCCCTGCCCTGTGGAAGGATTTGCTGGAGTGTCTCTCCTCTGCTTCCCCTGTCTGTGGGCTGCTTCATTTCGATCCTGTTCTATTTGAGCTCCTAGACAAGATACTTTCTGGCTATGACTGCTCCCAGTCTGTAGAAAGTCTTGTCTACATTCAAGAACACTTACCAGTGTTGGCAAGTATAGTGTGCAAAGTGGGCTGTCCGGATGTTATTAAACCGATCATCAAAGAACTTATTATCAAAGCGAAATCTCCATATTTTCAAGGAAAGCCCCATATCACCGGGATGTGTGACACGGACTGCAAGTGCGATGGACAAGACCTGTCGTTCTTCCCCCAATGGCCCAAGTTAGCACACAGAGGGAGTTATGTGCTCGACAGCAAGCAAGCTGACTCCCACCAGAAATGCACTAAACGGGGATCATCTCATCCAACCCTGACCCCAGGGTTGTTCGTCATGTCTTGCACCCACGGTAATACCCAAGCAAACATGCCTTCCACTATGGGTTCATAGTACATGTACTACATGTATGTCTTTCAATATACCGGTATGTAGAAAATACCTTATAGATATTATGGATGATATACTGTGTATGTGTATTAAGCAGACTCTGTTGGCAAGTGTCAGAGGTGTGGGTGCAAGTCCCACAGGTGAACTACATGTATCACCTTAGTTTAATGAAGAACACTGATCACATCATGCCAACATATGTCTGATACTAATGAAGCTCAATCTGTTTATGAGAGTTCCAATCAACAATAATTTAAACTCACTGTAAAGGTATAAAGTAGTGATTAAATATTGCTTTGGTATAAATATGACCCATAGAATACAAAGAGAGTGTCATTTGACTGTAATTGGAGGAGGGATGCTTGACAGCTTGGCAATGTAAGCTAAAAATTCAGATATATGTACTTTGAACATTTCTTAATAATTTAAAATTGCTCTTGTTTCAGGTGTGTGCTATGGTTTTCAGTTGATGAAAGATGTGGAGTCCCCAAATGTGCCGTTTACGATTCTCAGAACTCGCTTCCCCAAGGGTATATTAGTTAGCTGGGGTGTGAACCAGGCATATGTAATTTTTAGCTACAGTACTTAGTACTTATACAACATATATATTTGTTGTAAATTTTATGTTGGTGTGTTCAAAACCATTTTTCAATTTTGATGTGTTCAAAATTAGTTTTTTGCATAACTCAGAGGACGTGTCTCAAATTTCTATCCCTCTATAGGGTCACCTTTATGTATCAAGTATGACATACACAGAGTAGATTTGCTTCAGTCTAACAAATTTTAACATGTCAAATGTTAAATGAAATTAAACCTACAAAAATACAAACTTACAGAAATTCATCTTACCTAAATATCAAACTTTGCAACTACAAAATCATATAACAGTGCTTAGAGATCACAGCATGCAAACTTAAATGTACATGTAGCTGCTTGCTTTTATATCTTGCTTAACAAATTTGGTGGCTACCATAAAATGTTTACTGAATGTTATTGATCATTGAATTCTGTGCATTTTGTTGATTTTTAGCTCTGCTTGACTACAGTGTATATGAAATCGAAATTTGTCTGTCATCCGTCCGTGTCTCAATTATCTCTGAACCCAATGCACGGATATCTTTCAAATATCATTTGTGGCTTCTCTGGACCATTCGCAGAACCATTTTTTAATTTAAAAAAAAACATTTTTTTTTAAAATTTTTTTATGAATATTTTTAGTTTTCATTAACATGGGACCCTATGGGAGCCAAAATTGCAAAACGCTACTCCTCCGAAAAATCGCAGCCGAAACCTTTCAAACTTTTCCTGAATTTTCTTTCCAATGGTCCTCACAAAACTACATTTGGAATTTTTGAAATTTTGAAAACTGAAATTGTTTTCCTTAACATGGGACCCTATGGGGGTGAAAATTTCAAAATGCTACTCCTACAAATTGCAGCCAAACGTTTTCAAACTTTTCTTGAATTTTCCTCCCAATGGTCC
>JAAUYG010299670.1_pt1 | contig 11251 bp, 11 predicted proteins | sample 7278091 | NCBI WGS metagenome assembly JAAUYG01 (sample SAMN14350201, study PRJNA611818) | marine sediment metagenome | isolation source: surface marine sediment (0.6m) | place: French Polynesia: Moorea | collected 2018-08
GAGAACTGTTTCACAATGAGTCTGCGTTTTATCAGATGACGATCAGTCTGTGGTCTGAACATTTAGGTTCTGACAACAGAGAGAAAGAAGTGCAACTGGACAGCGTCAACCATTCTGAGGTTCATCATCTTGGTGGATGAAATTTCGTGAGAACTTCACTGGAAACAATAGCCATGTTTCAACCAGGACTGGCCGAAGAGTTTTAATGCGGGTCTGTGTCAAGGATTCTGGAATAAGGCGAGAAGACGGAGACTGTCCTCGAATCTTCAAGTTATCTCATTAGAAAGGTGTGGAAAGGTTTGGAAATGAAGTTGGATAGGACTGTCAGGGGAACCCACCACACCACACCCAGTGGCCAAACTGCAGTCGACGAGAACTTGGAAAGACATCATCGGGTGGGACGACATGTCACGCCAACAAAGGAAAGGCATTTTGGACTGAAACATATCTTGTGATACAACCAAGATGCATGACAAGATCCCTGGTGTCCGGTGTATTTTTAATTAATTAGAAGTGACGTATTACAAGACCCCTGCAGAACCTATTGATCCTTTCGTTTCGTGACGACAGGATTTAACACGAGGAAACGCCCAACTCGGCTTCCGCACTTTGCACATAACACCCAAGAAATCAGCCGCACGTGTAAAATATATTTCCAGAAATAAACACCAAGGTAAAATCAGTCAGAGGTGAAATGAGGCGTACAAAGTGTCGGCATGCATTTTTAATAGCTCCTGTATCGCCCAAGGCTGTTTTTTTCACAGAAATTGTCCCTGATGGTTCAAAAGACGAGATTTCGGTGCTGTGCGATGTCGGTTTTTAGCGTGTTTGCACATCAGCCTAGGTTCTCAACAAAATCTGCAGATTTTGCAATCAAAAGCAACGTCAATTCAAAGACCGCAGAAATTCACTCCCAAGTTTCTTCTGGGGGACTCATTTTGCAATGGGGAGCCAACCTTCAAGTCATGACACAAAGGTGTGTCCGCAGCCACTCTGTCCACTTTTCGAGTCACTTGCAAAGTTAGTACTAAGAAACACAAACTTCCAACATTTACGCAATTGCATGAAGCCACAATGAGTACTTCCAAAACGGCAATTGTTTCCCGATCAGAGAGGCAAGGCGACACAAGTGACAGGACCAGAACAGATTCGCAGAGACATCCCGTAGTTGACCTAATTCCAGAGCTGTCGCGAGCAGCCGGGCTCTCTGGTTCCCGAGCACCGCGCCGCAACAACGAGGAGAATTAGCCCAAGCACAATGACAGCAACGACTCTTGTACAAACGAGGAAATGGATTCACACAACCACAGGCAAGAGCAATGCACAAGTGAACCCAATTCTGCAACAATTGCGAGCCGCAAAGAGTGGAGAGGCATGCTGCACAAGGGCTACGTCGGTTTGAGTGTGCCGCAAACAGGTTCAGAGTACAAGTGGATGCATGTAACACAGAGGAAACGGATTCAAACCAACGCCAACAAGACAAGAATTTCACACCGACTGTGTTCCACTCTGAAAACTCTCCTGCATTTTGCGTTGGAAAAACACCCGATCGTACCAATGTTCCAAATCTTATCTCATCATGACCCAGACCACGAACGTTTGAAATTCGAAGGACCACTGGGTGTGAGTGCGTCCTTCAGAAATCGACTCTTTTATCTTGTTCTTCGCAAAGAAACACCCGAAACAAACTCGTGCATCCTTTTCTGACACATCCAATTTTTGGAAAGTACTGAATGGAACTCACACGTGCATGAGAACAGAACAAACAAGACGCTTTCCCCAGGACATTGGACCAAAGAAACCGCATTGGGCCACCAAAAGGACAGCACTGCTAATGGCCGCGCCACCGACATCAAACACCGAAGAAAGCTTTTTTTCGTCTCGCCAAAAAGTGTGTGTTCTTTCAATGGTCACAATTTTACAATTTGAAGGAAGCTAGACCTGGGATTTTTAATCCAATAGAAATAAGTGCCAGACGATGGTTCTCCGTGATGTAAATGTTTTCATGCAGATGTGGAGCTCACATTGTGAACGGGCACGTCCAGCACACAGATCAGCGACAGACAACGTTGCACGCACAACCACTCACCATTTGTTGTAGTCTGTGACAAGACAGCCAATGGAAACTTCCACACAAAATGTCATTTTGTTCAGATCAATGCTTTTGGAAATTTCTAACACTTGCAGGAACACACGAACTTTCCCTTCGTTCCTCGAATCTGAGCTGGTCACACCAGGCGCTTTGCGTTATTTTGCGGACGTTCTGAAAACCAGAAGCAGTGCTGAAGGCAACTGCAGTGCGATGTTCTGCCGTGCCAGTGTCGCGACCCCAGTGCACTTAGAATGGGCCACTAGATCACCGCCCCCCCCCAGACCAACTGCTGGGTGCACTGCCCATTGATGGACATCGCACAACAATGCGCGCCACAGGTTTTCACGCTGGAAGTTTTGCGCTCTCACGTGCTTGTACAGAGCCTTGAGGACACAACACGTACCAACCGACTTCGCTCGTAAAACAAAATTACGAAGACGGGCAATCAGAGACGCCATTCATTTCCCGGCGCCGGGCGCAGCGACGACAACCAGCAAGTAATTACATTTGTTCACAGAGGGAGATTTCGTCACAGGCTCCGAGAATAAGATTTGCTGAATCGAAACGTAATTTCATTTTGTCGCACTGTTCTATTGTTTGTTCCTTCCTAGAAATTGAGGGATAACATGGTTCTGCTGGGAACCTGGGAAATTTCTTCTTTCCTTTCTGTGTCAATGTTTTTGTGTACTTTTCCTGCCGGAAAATTTACAGATGTCGAGCAACAAGGGCCTTTACAGCATCAAGTCCTCGCAGTTCGGACCGTGTGAACAATTACGAGGAGGCAGCAGTGCAGCAGAAGTACGGGGAGAGAGAGTACGTGGCACTTTACTGATGACACTAACATGACTTCACAAGGCCGCTTCGCTTTTCTCGCTGAAGCCTCTGACGCAACCTTTAGCAAGATGAAATCTTCTGTCATCCTGATAAGGTGAAGCAGTGCAGTGACTGCCAGAGTGCACTCAGTTCATCATTCTGCGGGAAAACCCAAACCAGCCAGCGCACAAAGCAAACGGCAATGCCACACAGCTGCAGCCAATATGACAAAGAGCAAGAACAGCTTACATGTCCAGAGTCCCAATCTGAATGCGTGCTCGTTATCCCACAATGCCCATTCTGCCTGGCTCTTTGGACTGAGCATTTCCCCCATACATCTAGGTAAGAGTTGTCTTCGTTAAGGCGGCTGCCAAGGATAACAACAGCAGATCCACTGAGAACGGCAGCTAAAATAGCCTCATCAGGGCCGCATCGATCACCTCAGATCAGATCAATCACCCAGACACAGACTGAAGCGTCTAGTGGGTCTCCCAGCTGAGAGGTACAAACCGCATTGATTCTGTACCTGCTTGACTTTGTGGGGTTGGACGGGGAGGGGACAAACCAGAAAGTCAAATGACGTGGGGCGATTCCCGAAAACGAGAAATCAACGTCCACAAAGATGCAAGTTGTTTTCTTGTTATCTTGGGACCAGTTCACACAGGACCGGAAGCAGCACACTTGATCTTTGATCTTGCTTGTGTGCTGTGCAATTGGCAACAACAGTTTCCAGTAATTGCATCATGCCATTTGCGAGCAGCTCTGCGTCCAGAGTGAACGAACGCGCCTTGAGGAAGTAGCACTTCATGCACAAGCGAAACATTCAACATTTTTGTCGACACATGACTGGTTCCATGAAGCTCCTTTTCTTTGGTCACCAGAATGTGGAAGCACGGGCACAACAGAAAGGCAGATTCGTTCTAGCTGCCGAGTAGTGTTCACTGAAGAAAGCAAGTGCGGGTTAAATGACCTCATTCCTTCACGAAGCACTGATCTGTAGTGTGCACGTGTAACAGGCCATGGTGACTCGAGTCTCTAGTGAGAGCAAGATCTCCTTACACGGACAAAGCTGGTCAATCTGCCTGTACCTGACAAGTAATGGACAATCAGAAAAGGCCTTGTCTGACCTTGGTCTGCAAAGAGAGTTACACCCAGTTTTATTGGTTCATTCTCCGAAGAACACCCATCGCACACCACCCACACCAAAGACGTCAAAGGGTGCCTTCAATTTACAAATGGGCATTCTTTCCCTTTGACTGCAGAAAGTTCTCTGCTGCGAGCGTCCCTCTCAAGGTTGTTCAAGATTTGTTTGACTTTGGCTCATCAATTGCTGAAGACCCCGTTGCAAATCATCTTCCTTCATTCACAATTTGAAGCAATTACAAGTTGCTATTCCTGGACCAGGAGCGGAGGCGGACCGTCCATCCCTGTGGAGAATTAGCACGGCGCATGCCACTTGTATCCGGATTGATAGGACCAGGATACTCTTCCTGTCCGAGACGACCGTTTATGGTCATACCCCCAAGTCCGTAGACAGATTTAAGGATTGCATGTACCAGCCTGGGGACTAAGGACCAAGGTAAGTAAGAGTCATTAGGCGCTGGACAGCCCAGGGGGACGGGACACCTCTGTGTGCTTGTGGTCACGTCCTGCAGTGAGTCTAATGCGATTTCTCGGAATCGCATGTGAAGCCATCAGAGCACCGTTGAAGGCTGAGAGGAAGTTCCGCTTCTTTTTCCACCGGCTCAACTCCGTCCCAAGTCCAGTAATTGGCCCCACACTCTGTCGGCCAGTTGGGAGCCAAAACACAATTGAAAAGAAACAAAACCATCATGGAAATTGGCCCGAGTGCTTGACCATTCATTTTCTGCGGCTTTTGGGATTTTCTTCTGAAATGGAACACTGAACTGGTTCCTGTAACCTCGAGTGGCCATTTTCATGCCGCATTCATGAAGCTCCTGTGTGAGTCATTGCAAGTGGTCCATTAAGACAATTGCTGGCAGAAGTATTTCCGTGCTAGTCTTTTCAAAACAGCAAAATCTCGAGAAAAAAAAAAATGACGCAATACAAAGGACTTGAATTTAGAATGCACAGCTGTATAAAGCAAGAGACAACGTCAAAACAACACATTCTCGCACGCAAGCCGGAACCAGTGAAATGGCCAACATTGCAGTGTCACGAACCCCATTTGAAAAAGCCTCTGGCCATGAATCTCAACGTGTTGTTGATATAGCACACAGCTGTTTCCCTGAGCGTTTTCAAACAATGATGGGAAGTCAGTTGCGTTTATGCTTGTCTGTGCATTCTGGTCCCGTTGATGAAATTTACGTGCTCACGTGCACAGAACGAAGTGCACACCTGGCGTACTTCACAAAGACATGGTGGCATACACTGGAACAACTCGAGTTGCTGACCGCTTTTGACATTGACTTTGGCTGTTTGCACAGAGATGTCCCCCGGTTGAGGATCAAACCGCAGAATGTGTGATCTCGACTCCCGGGCAGTGCTCACTGTGACAACAAACATCCTCAGCACAGGCTGCCAAGTCTGTGGCAAGTGGAGCAAACACGCACTGTGATTCAGCGACCCCACAGGTGAAGGGCATTGCAATGGCAAAGACTTGAGTTTCCACTGGGGTGGGGAGCCTTGAGTTCTCCACGTTTCAATTTTTCATCAGCCAGAGTGCTTTTCAAGGAGAAATGGTTGGTGGCTGGGGATTCCTGATTTCCTCGGGTAATTTGACATGGCAAATCAAATCAAGCCTTGCCAGAATATTTCCTCATTCTGAGAAATCTTAAATTCCATCACCCAGACTTACCCAACCTTGCGCGTCCAATCGTTTTGGTCGAGCGAAACACGCAATTGTGGTCACACCACCTCTGTGCAATGCGGCCCAAGGAAGACACTTTTTTGGGCACAAAGTCCGTTCAGAGTTTGCTGTCCTTCAAATCTACCAGAATAAAATTTTCAACAAACCGCTCAGAAGCACCAAAGAAGGAGCAAGTAAGGTCAAATCAGCAGTAAATTTGCACTGAGGAATCAGAAGACGGGGCGGGGGTGTGGCTGTGCAGATGAATACGGCGTCGGCCCCCCAACAGGCTCTCCGTGGGTTTGTAATGAAGACTTCGCCACCAACGCACCACTTGCTTATTGATTCCCAGGTGCAGGGCATCAGGTAGAGATGATTCTGCACTTCCCGTTAAGGAGATTACATCACGTTCCCAGCGCGTGTACTCTGACAAGAGATGTGCAGTGGTGCCATTGTGAGCGGCTGAATGGAAAGCCACGTCTGGATGTGGATATTGGAGATTAGACGTGAATTGTATTCGTTTACTCAAGTGTCCGTGTAGCACCAGGGGATTGCACTGGAGTAAGGTCTTCAAGGACAGAAGGTCAAGGTGCTAGTGCTAGCAAAGCAGAGGTCGTTGAAATGTCTGACATTCTAAAGACATTCAATCTCAGGAAGGCAATTTTCCACAGATTGACGTGAAAGATGCCAGTTTGTTGAAGAAGTGCACGAACCGAACTTCTTGCATTATCTCCCTTCCTCGCCTCCTGGGAATTTGAAAGGTGCTTTGCTCCGTTGAAAGCAACCATGATGAGCAACCATGAGACTTGGAATCCAAACCACAACAGTCACCTAGGTCACAAAGGTGAAAACCAAAAATCCTTGTTTCAGGTTTTTCATTGGCTACTGAATTTCTCAATGCTGAAACTCAGTCTCAACCACTGACACTGAAGACTTAGACTCGGCTGTGGTAACGGGTACAAGTAAACAGGGCTGTTCAAAGATGAAGTGGCACATGTCGCAGGATACAGGTTTTCACAGTCACTTCATTAGGTGGAATCGATTCCCCCGCGAGGCAGCATCGAGCTCGTATTGATCTCGATACTCGTGGGGCCGAGAGAAATGACATTTCTCCTTGTTGGGTTCTGACTGCCTCCGAGTTTGCGATGGATTGAGGGAGAATTTCTGCAAGACCAACTGAACCTCCCCCAAGGTCACACAGATGGAAGGTTCAGAAAAGAAGAAAGCAAGTTCACAGAGATGAAGAAGCTGCATCTGACACTGAGGGTTGGATTTCCAGTGAATCACACAAACAAATGATGACAGTACCCACTATCTGGAGCGTTGAGGGGAAAATTTACCAGAAAGGCTCGCACACTTACAACAAGCATAGGAAATCAAATGACCCACTGTTGGGCAACAGGGCGACACTTGACCTTCCAAAACTGGCCTTTTCCAACCCGTTGCCGGAAACAAGTCCCCAGCCAAGGATGCATCAGGAATCACCGAACTTTGCCACCTCTTGCATCATATTCAAATATTCTTTTGCACTTTGTGACAGAACCAATGCATATCAGGTTGCAGCTGTATGTGCATTCCCGTCAACTGCTGGTTTGCGCACTTCACTGCAAGTTTCACCATGGACATCCCACGGTGCCATGGCGTTCCCAAAATGAACTCCTCTGGTGAAGTACGACTGGAAGGATGTAACTTTGTAAAATGCGTCCCATCACAATGCAGCTTTTCTTGGCACAGCAGGAAATGTCAAAACACGACAGAAGGAATGGCAAACGGAACAACCAAGTCTGAACAGTGGTCCTTACCTCTCTACGGAAGGCATGTTTCCACATCCTGGAGAAGCATTGAATCTGCTGCTAAATCCATCAGGGTGAAAGGACAAAAATACATCCATGCATTCATGATATCTCATTGAAGTGTTATCCAACAGACTTGTTTCGGCAAAATCACTGCTTTTCTATTCTATTACAGAAGTTGTACAAGGCCTTGAAATAGCTTTCACAACTCCTCCTGTGACGCAACATTTTATTGCATGGCAGTGTTTTTAGACCAACTGGGAGCTGCAGGTCTTCCTTCTGTCAAATGGAGAGAAGTGCAGCCGCAACTTCGGTTTTTACAGCCCCTGCCTGCAGTGAGTGTGGATGAAGCCTTCTTCTGCAGAAGGCAATTGTACACAGTGTAGGAATCCAATACTCCGTCACACACCACCGTAAATAGCTCTCCTGATCCCTTTGCCTGCCAGTTCCATGTCTTTGGTATTCCATGCTACAAAGTGGAAACCTTTCTGTTCCAAACACGAGTTTAGAGGTCTGTAACTTTAAAGTGTCTCTGAATAGCCATGCCACAGTCGAAAACGTGTCACTCCAACTCCAATGAGAATACTTTTGAAAACTGCCACCACTTTTTTACAACACTTGACTTTCTTCAGGACAATGCCTTTAAAGTTTGAAAGACGCCACATTAAAATGATTCAATTCCCGCATCAGTTTTGTTGTCTTCTTCACAAAAAGCCTCTACAGCTACAAACACACGAACTCTTTCAAAATAAGGCAACAACACAGTTGAAATGTTGTTTGCTTTGACTGCTCAACACCGACGTTTCTTGATGTCAGTTTGCATCAACTTCACATCTGCTGCGCTTTGCTTTCAAGTTGTCCCAAGATGGTGCGACTTGAAATATTGAATAATGCTGCGTAAAAAGCGCACTTTATCTCTTTCTGCAACGACAGTAGCATCGTTCTGTGACTGTAGATACGGAATCATCACCCGACCATGCGCGTCTTTGTCCCTTATCAGAATCATGCCACTCCAGTCGAGTTGTCACGAGACCAGCGCTGCCGTTGTGAAGTGGAATTACCATGTACGTAGCTCCGGATCAAAAATAGACCTGCATGTCACAGGCAAAGCAGATTACGCGTTTCATGTGTACACTGTAAATGTCAAGGTCCAACCCCCACTTGCACTTTCGTCCATTTCGCATTTCTGTTTGGCTTCGTCAGTCGTTCATTCGCAGTATGTTTGTCAGTCTGTTCCATCAGTAGCTAAGGCAGCGTAAAACAATTGGCTGTTTATTGCGATGGCCAGTCAGTGAGTGCCTTCATAGTATTTACACACCAGCAGTGGGACTCTGCACCATTTCACAACAAGTGCACAACATCCGCAACAATCCACTGACGTATTCCACTGCCAAGTGCGTTTCTCACATCCAGATCCAGATCTGCGTCAAATCGTAATCAAGTTCTGCACAAACCACACCATCACGCGAAGTGGCCATGATTACCACTTATGCAGGCATCACTTCTTTTTCCAACAAATATCCCCCTCCACAGTACAGGCTGCAGAGCCGTGTAATTGCACAAATTAATTACAATATCACATGACGGGTTTGGGTGAGACCAATTTAGAGCAAAAGATGAAACTGGATTTCTTTATTTATTCCCCAGCCGAGTCCATTGCGCGAAATAGATGCGATTCCAGCAAGTGTTTCTTTCTCCACTGATCCACAATTTCCGTTTTGATTTCCCTGGTCCAATAGAAATAGATCTGGACCTGATCCACTTTTTTCACATTGGCCCAGCCGGAGCTGACTTTTTTGCTTTCATCCGTCAAGTTAGGGATGTAACACAGAGCTTGGACATGGCTATGGCAACTGTCACATTTCTTATTGATGCACCTAGGAACAGTGCAGACCGTTTCCGTCTCACTTGTGATAAAGGGGTCACTGGTGCTATTAAATAATTAATCCTTGATACTGTTGAATACACCTCAAACTGACATTTCCTTTCAAAAGTACAAACAACCCAGAGTCAACCAAGCAAAGGAATTTCCCAGGTTTCATTGCATTTCTGAACTCGTCTATAGAAACCTGTGAGATGCGATCTCTCCTCCTCCTTGCTGCATCTCAATGGGGGAAACTCAATCCCTTGGACAAAATGTATTCCTCACAGATCATGTGATCCTTTCCGTGGCGTGACCCAGAATGTTTACCGTCTCCAAATGTCCAACAAAGGCCTTTCAATCTCCGTGAATTCACGTGATGTTTTCAAAGATTTAGATCCTAACCTTTAGTGGTTATTCAGTTCAGTTTCATTCCCTTTTCAGCAAGCACATCCAACGAGCTTGCCACACCAGTGTTTGGTTGTCTTTCAACATTTCTGTGCAGTGCAATATGACTCGGAATTTTCTCATGACCTGGAATGCAGCATCCTCAAGGGACAAGACAACTATGGGTAGCAGGCTGGTTACCAGCGCACCTGAAACATACTGATATCCACACAAGGAGAATGTAACAAACACACAATTGAGTCCCCTTCATTTGGTGAAGGACAGCACTAAAATAGAAGCCACCACAGGCAAAACACAGTGAACCTTGACCATCAATTCACACACACACAAAAACCTTGTGTTTACCTGAAAGCCACAAAATTTCTTTGTTTGGAAAGAAACGTGGGAAGTAACTTGTGTAAAATTATTTGCCCATTGTATGTATTTCATGCACCAGGTTGTCCTCAAGTGCTGTTGTCATTCAACACTGGCAGAAAGCATTCACATCTTTGGACTCGCATAAAATGTCATGAAACTGCACATGAATGCTAAATATGACCACAACAGACAGAGGCAGCATCCAAAGGGCAAAACTGGCTGCACTTGTCACAAACACTCGCGTAGCACGCAATGAGATTTATTCATTGCGCAAATCTCGTCTATTCTTCTTGCTTTTTTGTGAGCGACACTGTGTTCTGCGCACTTCCATTGTGTGACTTGAATTTGCCTACAGTTTATGGGCTTGCCAAATGGCGAAACGCAATGTTTCAGAGTACAATTGCACGGTTTCTGAAATACAGTTGATCGTGGAGTTTGTGGAACGTCTTCGTCCTGCGGCATCTTCAGTTCAAAACGCGTTTTCAATCGAGACTCAAGATTTGAGTCTCAAACGACGACGGCGCGATTGGGTTCTCAGCTTCTTATGGCCAGAGAACCAATAAGACCTGAATCTCATTCAAATCTCAATCTCAGTGTGTCACTGCAACACTTCAGAAGATGTTTTTTCTGCATCCAGCAAGAATTCAGTGCAAGACGCCTTTCCCTCTTGTGGCTCTTGATCAGAGTCCAATGACAATAGCTCACGCATAAATCACAACACTGCAAAACCACCAGACGTGTTTGCGGTTCTTGGAGACAGCAGAATTTGTTGCAGATAAGCAGAGACATGTTGGTATGCCAAACGCATGCGATAATCTTTTATGGTCATGTCAGTCAGGTTTGGTTGTGTTTTGCAAGCAGATATTTTAGATCAGAAATGCAACTGGCAAGAGCACCAAACAAATGTTTTCTTTTTCTTTTCTTTTTTTTGGTTCCAGTGCCTGAGGTCGCAGCACCCAGTTGCAGGACTGCCCTCCAAACTCTTCAAGGACCACGCCTACAAACACCAGCGCCACTTGTCTTGAATTCCCTTCATTTCCAGGAGAGAAGAATTCATTCAGAAAACAAACACCGGCAATTCCTCGTTTCTAGGCAAATTGATTTCTCCACAATGCAAA
>JAAUYG010090941.1_pt1 | contig 11250 bp, 10 predicted proteins | sample 7278091 | NCBI WGS metagenome assembly JAAUYG01 (sample SAMN14350201, study PRJNA611818) | marine sediment metagenome | isolation source: surface marine sediment (0.6m) | place: French Polynesia: Moorea | collected 2018-08
AAAGTTACTGTCTCCAGGTTACCACTTTTTACTGGTTATGCAGGAATTTATTTGAAAATCACACAAAATTGACAAAATTGGACTTTTGTCAATTTTGAATGGACCCTGTTAGTATGTTTCCTGTTTTTTCTTTGCCTCTTGTTTCAATCACCAGTGTCTTTCCTTAAAACCCTACTGCTATTGCTTTGTGTTGCTTTTATAAAATACAAATATTATCTCTTACAGAAGCTACATGTAAAAATAAAATTACTGGAAATGGTACCATTATTTTTATGTTCTTTTTGACAGAATCACACGAGGCAGAAGACACGCCGTCCACAACAAGTGTTACCGTCTTATCAGCACAAGTTGCCGTCTCTAGACAACAAACGCCGTTAGGTGTCCGTTGCCATGGATGACGTGAGTACAGAGGCCCCGCTGATTACCGTAACGTCATCTCCCGTGGCGGGGTTGCCTGGTAACGTATTCCCGGTGAAGGGAGTGATCCTGTATCTGTACCTGTTCTGGGGAGGTCTGGGGTTGCTGGGCAACGGTCTCAGTATGGTGGTACTGGCCAGACAACCCCAGCTGAGGAAGAAACTCGCCAATCTGTTCCTCATACACCAGAGTGTCATAGACTTCCTTACCTCCCTGCTGCTCGTCTCCAGCACACTGACGGTGAGACCTTACCATCTGGACGGCTCCCTTGGTCACTTTCTCTGTGTTGTGTGGCAGAACTTGTTCCTGCTGTGGTCTCTGTACACCGTCTCCACCTATAACCTGTGCGCACTCAGTATCGAGCAGTACCTGGCCGTGGTCCACCCACTGCGCCACAAAGTTGCCTTCACCCATGCCAAGGCTGGGGTCGTCATGTTCTCCGCCTGGGTGCTAGGGTTCGGCCTCACCAGCTTCACTCCCATCACCAGTGGGCTCATAGGAGACGCCTGCTACAAGATCTACTTCTGGCCCACCAATCTCACCCGCCGGGCCGTCGGGGTGTTCAACATCGTCATGAGGTTCTTTCTCCCACTGGCAGTCATGGTATTCACCTACGGTAGGATCCTGATCCTACTGCGCATGAAGATAAATGCCCCCGTCGGTCACCAGGTCTCCCAGGTGCAGGAAGGTTCCCACTTCTCCACAGCCAAACGTAACACCATCAAGATGCTGGTTATCGTCTGTGCGTGCTTTGTTCTATGCTGGGTGTGGAACCAGGTGTATTTCCTCGCTCTCAACCTAGGCGCCGGGCTGAGTCTCAACACGCCGTTTTTCCACTTCACTGTGGTTGCCGTGTTCAGTAACTGCTGCATCAACCCAGTCATCTACCTTCTGAAGTACCGGGAGTATCGACGCGGCCTGAGGCAGCTCCTGGCAGCTTGCTATTGGCCTAGGTCACACAGGGTGGATGCTGATACTACCGGGACGGGACCAGTCATCATCAACCACATCCACGTACAGGAGACCTAGCTAACGCCACACCCCAGCTATATAGGGGACCTAGTTTCCGCCACAGCCAGCTACAGTAGGCCTAGCTAACGCCACAGCCAGCTACAGGGGACCTAACTAACACCACACCCAGCCACACGAGACACCCACATCCAGATACAAGGGGCTTGCTAACGACATACCTGGTACCGGGGACCAGTGGTCACCACACACCCAACTACAGGGTACCTAGCTAGTGACATACCCAGCTACAGGCGACCTAACTAACACCACATCCAGCCACAGGGGACCTAGCTAATGCAAACCCCAGGCCAGCTAGAAGGGACCTAGCTGGTGACACACCCAGCTACAGGGGGCTTGCTAACACCGCACCCAGATACAGGGAACCTGGGTAACCGCACACCCAACTACAGGGCACCTAGCTAGCGACACATGGGACCTAAGTAGCCACACACCCAGGTCTCATGCTAACGCCGCACCCAGCTACAGGGGACCTATTCAATTACACACCAACCTACAGGAGACATAGACAATTACACACCCAGCTACAGGGGACCCAGTCAGTTACACACCCAGCTACAGGAGACCTAGACAATTACCCAGATACAGGAGACCTATCTAACGGCACAAACACGGCACTGATATATATGTGATATGTAACAACAGGTATATGTGTGGCAAAGTGACGTACGAGACAACCCTACCCACTCAGCCTATCAAAACAGAATCGTGACGTAACCAGAACATTTGAGAAAACTGTAACGAGCCTGTAATGGTACTGCCTAGCTGGATGTTAATAAATACAAGGAGAAAAGGAATCTGGTCAATAAACTACACATAGATTTACTGCACTACAACTGGTTTCAAGTATAAGTAGCAAAGTTGTGGGTAGCATATTAAGTAGACACATGAATTAAAGCGTTAGACTGGAATTATGATTGCACATTGTGTTCAGGAATTATATTAAATAGCTGTAAATTATAGAGTACATGTAGTTAGGTAAATTAGCACTAAGTTTCTATTTTAAAAGTTTTCAAGAAAAAGGGTAAAACATAAGCAATCATCCTGATATTGATAACCAGATAAGCTGTGATCGGTTGATTAGGAAGCTTTCATTGAAACCGAATTTCAACCCTTACTGCGTTGCTGCATTATGCCCAGTATATAATTCTAAACGAATGTAAATACGTGATATATATATACACAAATAATTATAATTATTGTTTAAACTTATATCGTCTGAAATGTTGTATTATTCATCTTCCTGCAATATGTTCTGTTATTTTAAATATATAATTTATGTTACGTTATTCATGTATAGAAACAAGCTCGGGCGCAGTAGTAAAAGGTTATGAAATGAACACGATGTACTAGTAACATCACACCTATTAGCATTTCTGTTCAAATTTTGTTGCATTTGTTCTGCAGTTATCTATGTATTATGTGTCATTGTGTTCATATCGTTTCTAGGTCATGCAGTATTTAAGCCTATTTGGGCTAGGTACTACCGTAACGTTATATTTCCAGTGGGTCACAAGATCGTGCGTTGTGTAAAACACTTCACTGTAATAAAATAAATGCTGACCAATTACTCTCATTTAGATCTCTTGTTATCTTGTATCCATACTGTCAGCGTTCATATTGGTATTGTTATGGCATACTATATTATGCTCGTGTTCTAGTGGATGTTTAAACAAGAGGCCCAGGGGCCTTGACGTTCTCCTTGACCTTTTGCCAGATGAAACCAGCAGAGATTTATGGATACAGGCAATGTAGCTGAGGTATCTTATCTTCAAAGTGCCATATACTTTTAAAATTTGGAAGATAGCTAGAAAAAAGCAACAGCCTGAATTTTCCTCGAATACATGCGTTCGTTAAGGTTTAGTGGACACTGGATGACAACTGTGGTAGCAGTAGCCTTTTGAAAATCTTAACATCAGAAATTTTGTAAAGTGAACCGAATGACCCCAAACTGAAATGAAATGACCTGACCCGAAAAGTACCCTACATATGGGGTTCCTAGGACAGTGAGTCCCAAATTTTCATCCGTTTCGCTCTGCGGGCAGTCGTTTTCAAGATATTGCACATTTTATGATATTTTACCACTGACTCCCATCTTAAAATTTTAAAGTGCCACAACATTTTTAAAACTTGGACGATTTGCAAGAAAAGCACAGCCTGTATTCCCCCATGGTAGCCAATGTCCTCTTGAAGTTTGATTGACATTGAATGAAAATTGTAAGAGCTGTAACTTTTTGAAATTTCCAGCCCCATATGGTCCAGTGTTAACAACAATTTCAAAGTGGTATAATTTTTTTTATTTTTTAGCGGATTTTCAAAACAGTAACGACCTGTATTCTCCATTGGTTACCATGCTTGCCATAAAGTTTGGTTGAAATGTAATGAACACTGTGGGAGCACTGGAGCAGTAGCTTTTTGGAAATCTTAACGTCGGAAATTTTGCAAAATGTATCGAATAACCCCAAACTGAACTCAAATGACCTGACATATGGAGTTCCTATGACCGCGAGTCCCAAATTTCGCTTTATCGTCAGCCGTTTTCAAGATGTTGTGCATTTTATTATTTCCCATTGACTCTAGTGTTAAATTTCAAAGCGTCAAAATTTGAAAAATACGAAAATTTCAAAAATCTCTGAAAAAGTAACTTTGTGAGGATGTTGAAGACAAAATTCAGGAAACGTTTAAACAAGAGTTGGTCGCAATTTGTTGAAGAAGTAGTGTTTTTTTTTTTTACATTTTCCCACCATATGGCCACATGGCAAGAAAAACGAATGGAATTCGTTAAAATTCAAGATCTCTTCTCTTATGCTGGTACAAGAATAAGGTTGCAACACAATGCTTTCTTTCTAATTTCTCTTGTGCTTTTGAAATCGGGATGCATCATGTATAACACACGCTGTGTATTTATCCAGGTTTTTAGAGATTGCTACAATTGTTTTGTGGATATATGCCTGTTTTGTTACTACTGATATCTGTAGCGAAACAACGCATACAAGGTGTATGTACTAACATATAGTAAAATTAGGAGAGAGGCAGATATTTTTTCCCCCAACCAGCGAGCTGGGCAAGATTTTTTTTGCACATTACTGAAGTCTTTGATACACGCCTAAGATGGTGACATCACACATGACGTCACTGAACAGACATCACGTAGAACTTCACTTAATGACACATTACCCGGATGGAGGATGAAACAGCAGGCCTCTTTTCCGGCTACAATACGTCATACACCTTTCATCCGCAGTCTTAGGCGATCATTTACACTTTTTCGTATTTCATTAGGATTCATCAAACAGCGGGTTCTTCAGGAGTGGTTGAAAGCTCGGCCACCAGGACAGGAAACCCCGGTCTAAATATGTCGTCGTAGATCGTCTGTGATATTTGATCATTGGGAGTTAAAAGGAGATAAATGTAAGAGATCCAGAAAAAAAAAATAGCAAAGCGGGCAGTACACCTTTGCGTTTCCGGTATCAACATCGTTATCATAGTGATATCACTATCACGGAAAGACATAAAAGACAAATGCCCTTTATTGTAGCTCTCTTTCCAGCTTCTAATGATACTAATTAGTAACCAAGGTGATATTTAAAAGTCGAGGGGTCTAATGCGTTTGCTCAGTGCTCAGGCTAATTCCGTTGGACTCTACCAAGTTACTTATTGCCTTTGGAAAGGAAAACTTCGCCCAAAAACAGTGAACGGCCCTAGGTCTCTTGCTGGAAAACAAGCGGCACACAGAGAAAGGTAGGGAAAGAAAATGGTCGCAATGTATTTCCGGGCTTTGTTCGCTGAAGTATTTAATTGTTATGGAATTTAATAAAGCAATTGGGTAGTAATAAAGAAAGACCATAGTAACCAGAGAGAACAAGGCAGCTATTCGCGTATATCTTTCGGGCTGCTGTCTTCATTGTATTTCTTAATTTACTGAACTATTCAATTGTGCAGATGTGTAACGTTGAAAACCAAACAATATAACTGATTATATTAACTATTAAAGAAAGGACGCCTCCAAATAAAAGAGATCGCAATCCTAGGAAAAATATCACACTTTGTGTAGCTCTGACCTACTACGGTTACGGAAGCACTAAAGAGACATAGGGAGAAAAAAAACTGAGACAAATTGAGAAATGCTATTTCGCGTCCTCCAAATATTATTTTGTTCCCACGAATTACTATTTTGTTCCCTCGAATTATATTATTTCGTTCTCTGGAATGATAATTTCTTTCACACAGAGTACCAAACGGTTAACAATATTTTGTTCCACGGAATAATAATTTATTCCATCTAAATAATAATTTGTTCCTTCAAATAATTCGTTCCCTGGAAATAATAATTCGTTCGCTCAAAATAATTCATTCCTTGAAATAGTTTCTTCGATCGATCGATCGATCGAGAGAGAGAGAGAGAGACTTAAAAAGAAAGAGACTACAGGGGTTGATTGATAAACTTAATTTAATAACACGAAGTCAGCACTTTCCAGTGCGAATGCTTTACTACATGGATACTGATGTCAACTGAATTAGCTTTCTTCAGCTCTATAATAGGCCTACTTAGTACTTTTCTGAAACAGGTTCCAGCTGTGTCCACTCATACTCCAAGTGCTACCGTTGTTTTTTTTTTTTTGTTTTGTTTTGTTTTCTTTAGCGATATTAAATTTGGAGACGAACGTGTAATGTGATACATTTGACCTCAACAATCAATTAGATGGGACCTAGGCATAGGCTTTACCAACCCTGAAACATCTACTTCTAAACGTTTACGAGTCCTATCCATTTAAAATAGAGAACGGTTCCTGTAAAGTGGATCACAAATGGCTTCTGCTCATTTTCAACAATGTAAGTGTTAAGACCGCATGGACTGAGAGCCATCAAATATTTACTGAAATATATTGATTTATAAACACAATGTAACATAATTGAGATAATTTTCTTAAAAATCAATTATAAATGTATTGTCAATCCCCGTGAAGTACCTGCACCATCCTGCAACCTCCAGACTAATCGTGTCTGCGTTACTGGCATTTGACGTTGAGAATTCAATATTACTTTGACCCAATTATCACAAATCACTGATCTCCAACAACTTGTCCAGATCAAGTCTGATGCTTTATAGGTAATATGTTCCGATATAGAATAATGTTATGCAGTTATTGTGCAGCGCAGCCTTGGTGATATAATGGTTGAAGGATTTTGCCTGGCATGCGAAAGATCGGCGGTTCGATCCCCGGGCTCCACATTAAACATTATTTAAGGCACTGATGCCCTGCTTAGCGCTCAGCACACAAGGGCGGGAGAGTGACTCTCGGCTTGGCAATTGCAGTCAGGATAATGGCTTGATCGAACTGGGACATCACAACAAAAATAGACCAGTAGAAAACAGATTACGTACGTACAGTATACATCAGCACGTCCACATACGCCGGGCCACATACACAACCTTGCTCACAAATCACTCCGGCCTCTCGCATGCCAGACAAAATCCCTTAACCATTGCACTCCCGTGGCGCACCCTGGCTATCAGGTCTTGTCGGACAGTTTGTGCAGACTTGGCCTGATAGCGAATGCTCTCACACAGTGCAGTTCTTAGATTGCAGTAACTTTAGACTCATAGGGCAGTTTACACCTGTTTTGGCACTTTATGACCCTTTTGGTGTTGATGTGCCGTTAAACTTTGATATCATCATCATCACCATCATCATTATCATCATCAACCATTACACCACCATGGCTACGTTGCACAATAACTGTGTAGTCTTCTTAATATATGACAGAATCTTGGGTCAATGTAATAACTGAATTCTCAAACCAAATGCCAATAATGCAGAAAGGATTATTCCCAAAGGTTGCAGATTGTTGCAAATGCATCACAGGAATTGGGAATACCCTGATAATTGATGTTTACGAAAATTGTCTCACTGATTTTCACATTTTGACTATAAATCAATGTATCTCAGTACTAAATATTTGATGGCTCTCATTCTTGACACTTATATACACTTTTAAAAATCACCACTGCATTTGCTGTAAGTACACCACTTGACACCTCTTTACACTTTAATCCTGTTCTGTATGTTAAATGGATAGGACACGAAACCCTTTAGACCTAGATGTTTCAGAGTCGGTAAAGCTACTGCCTAGGACCCATAACATTGAATTTTAAAGTCCACTGTATCAAGTTGCAATTTCGCCTCCAATTCATGTACATGTATAGTGATATAGAAAAAATGTCCTGTAGCTCTCAAAGTTCGCATGGACACAACTAGAAGCTGTTTTAGAAACGTAGACAACAGTACAATTTTTATAGAAATGAAGCAAGGTAATTTAATTAATAAAATCCATGTAGCGTGACACTTGCAATGGAAAAATTCTGGCTCTCTGTTTATACACATGTTGCGTACTTTGTTATTAGCTTTTTATCTGCATATTGCCCCCATAGTCTATTTCGCTCTTAACGCTCGCTCTCTCGTCCTCTCTCTCTCTCTCGTCCTCTCTCTCTCTCTCTCTCGCTCGCTCTATAAGACTATTTTGAAGGCGCGAAATATTATCTCCAGTAAACGAATAATTATTTTGAGGGAACGTAATATTAGTTTGAGGGAGAGGGGACGAATTATTATTTCGAGCGAACAAAATATTGTCAACCGTTTCGTATTTCGTTGGAAGGAAATAATTATTCGAGGGAACGAAGTAGCACTTCATCTGAATAGTTTTTCTTTCTCCCAGTGTCCCTTTGTGGGTTCCGTAATGGATGACCCCTCTATGTATAACTGAATTAATCCAAAGGCGCCAGGGAGGAGGGTATGTTCAAATGCAATTGGCCCGCTGAGTTTAAAACAATTACAAGAAAGAAAAAAGCGAAGAAGAAAAAAAAACGGTGAGAAGAAAGAAAGAAACAAAGACGATAAAAGGAAAGAAAGAAGGACAGAAAAAACGAACGAACACAACGCATAAAAATCTATTTTGTTTCTTGTCTTGTCTTCTGTATATACCTCTGAAAACTTTTACATAGGAACCACATGGCCACTGATCGAGCAAGGTGATATAATGTACATCAGCAGAACTCATCTTTCGTAGTGATATATTGAATTAACCATGGATACAGAACAGCTGTAGAAGCCTCAAAATACGGCTAGCATTACGTCATGTTCAGAAAAGTTAGGCAGTGAATGCAAAGAAATTTTACGAAATGTAGTCCGTTAAAATTCGCTGTTATGCCAGAGATCCACAGATGGCCAAAGTGGTGTCCATCTACCTATGAGTTCCATTGCCGACTAAAGCCGTGAGTGTGTCAGCAGAGCGTAAACTGACACTTCTCGGGGCATGGAACAAGGCAAAAGTCTATAAGTTCCTGTTGTAACAAAATACAGAAAGGCTGATATTTCTGGTAGTGGTTTGTTTAGAAATTCGTTCGAACAGTGCGACGTCAACCGTAAACATCTTCGCAAGCCTGGCAGGGTAAACAAGAAAGGCCTTTGAACAGCGGAAAAACTCGCCTGTACACAAATTCTGTCATTTGACATTCGTATTTAAAAATTTGACCCTTCAAGGCCAAGGCCAAGGTCAAGTCTGATGATGCAATTGGACTCCACATATAAGATTTCCTGTTAGAGTTTAACAGTAAGAAATGGCTTAACTGCGGCTGCTTTTTTGAAATATAGGACTTCAAACTCTGAGTGATCTTGATTTGGGGGATTGCTCAAGACTCTCCATATATTATTTCAGGTGGTGTTCAATAGTAACATAACCTCATTGGGCTCGTATGCGAGATGTAAGCCTGCAAAAATGAGTGACTGAATATGAACTTTCAAGGTCACTCAAGGCCAAATCTTATATAAAAGGTGCAGTTAAAATTCCCGGTTTTTACTTAAGTGTCTAATAGTACCTACATGTCTATCTCTCACCGTTTAACAGTCATAGTCTCTCCAAAATTGTCCCCTACCTTTTAGCATTAGGACACCCCCATCCTCAAACACACGCTTAGAGCCATCCCCACAGCCACCCCCCACGTGCACCCCCTCTTATCTCGGACATATTTTCTCAAAATGCATATTTTCTCAAAATGTTATACATTCTTATTTTCGGCCAAATTGTAAAGCAATGATCTCCAAGATAACAATGTGATAGTCAATAAAGCAAGATTTGGTCATAGTATTACATGTATCATTAAAAAATGTAATTTAGAATAACTGCATACAGGAGCAGTCAATGTGGTTTCAAATAAGAAAGGTGCAGCAGAAACAAATGCACCATGTGCATGTGCCTCAATTCCGTCTCTCTTCAGCTCATTTACATAACTGGGCCTAGGGGGTTTGGCGGTATCGCCGATCAAAGCCTGTTAAAATTTCAAACAAATTCCCATCAAAATTGTAAGTAATTCTGAACCAAGGTTTTTATTTGATGATCATACAGTTTTGATAGCAACTTGCATTTGATAGTTGTTTTTCTATATACAAAACTAAGTACACCTGACATAAGTTGACAGCAAAATAATGAAACTGCGACACCTGCATAAAAAGGTGGCCAGAACAAGAAACAAAATAAATTTTCAGGTATAAGAACATGCATAGAAGTTTACATATCACGCTGATTCCGCTTACAGATTAATAGCCTATTCACAGCGGCATAAACTGTGCACTGCGGAACTGCAATAACAAGGATCTGAAAGATGTCTGACCCGACTACAGGCTCCGAAGCTGACACAGCGCTGCCACTATCGACTCTGCCCCCTGGTAACATCGTTCAACCCGAGGGGGGAATATTCGTCCTCTACATGATACTAGGGGCCACGGGTATAGTGGGCAACACTCTCAGCATCATCGTCCTCTCTACGTTCCCACACATGAGAAAGAAACTCACCAACTTGTTTCTGATTCACCAGAGCATCATAGACCTACTGACGTCCGTGGTTCTCATAGCGAACACTCTCACCATGAAGCAATACTATCTGACCGGACCGGGAGCTGCGCCACTGTGCATCATCTGGCAGAGCTTGTTCATCCTGTGGTCTATTTACTCAGTCTCTACCCACAACTTCTGTGCCATGAGCGTGGAGCAGTACGTCTCCATTGTGCACCCCCTCCAACACAAGAAACTGTTCACCCGACCTAGAGTGTACCTGGCGATGGGTCTGGCGTGGTTTCTGGGGTTCCTCATCACTCTCTTCACCCCGTTAACTAGTGGTCTCATTGGTGGGGCGTGTTACAGAATCTATTTCTGGCCTAACACCCTTACACGCAGAGCTATTGGAGTGTACACCTTTGTATTGAAATTTTTCATGCCCCTCGCTTTGCTGGTATACACCTACACTAGAATCCTCCTTCTGGTAATCCGGAAGATTTCTGCTCCTGTTGGGCAGCAGAGTTCAACTTCCCAACCATCCCAGTTCTCGGGGGCCAAACGTAACACTATCAAGATGCTGTTCATGGTCTGTGTTGGTTTCTTTCTATGCTGGGTGTGGAACATGGTGTATTTCCTGATCCTTAATCTCGGGGTCCCTTTGGGTATAGGGAATCCGTTCTACCAGTTCACAGTGGTCGCTGTGTTCAGTAACTGCTGTGTCAATCCTTTCATATACGCCACTCAGTATAAGGAATTCCGTCGCGGAATAAAAGCTCTCTTTTTAGTTTGCGTGCCTAAACAATGTAAATCTGCCAGGGTTGACGTTACAATATCTGCAACTTCTACAGCATAAACGTTTCGTTAATTAATTAATTAATTAATTAATTAATTAATTAATTAATTAATTAATTAATTAATTAATTAATTAATTAATTTAAAACTAATTAAAATAAATCAATTAATTTATTAATT
>JAAUYG010100779.1_pt1 | contig 11250 bp, 8 predicted proteins | sample 7278091 | NCBI WGS metagenome assembly JAAUYG01 (sample SAMN14350201, study PRJNA611818) | marine sediment metagenome | isolation source: surface marine sediment (0.6m) | place: French Polynesia: Moorea | collected 2018-08
CCCCCCCCCCCCCCCCCCCCCCCCCCCCCCCCCCCCCCCCCCCCCCCCCCCCCCCCCCCCCCCCCCCGATGTTTTTTTGTTTTTTTTTAATGATAATAATCTATATTCGTACTCGAGGTACACTGGCAAGCTAACAACATCAAATACATATTGTTACGACCTGCGGGGTGTCAGTATGTTATGGCTGTTCATATAAATATCTCTCCCCTTTTCATAAAGTCAGGCATACCATGGCATCAGCCCGGGTGGGTTTCAAACCAGCACTACAAGGGCATCGATATATGTTCCTCTGCCTGGCGCTCTAACCATTCGGCCACCGGACAGGGGTTTTTTTTTTGTCTCTGGTTAAGCCATAACCATGATAACTGATAATAATCAATCACTGATTAGTTGTGATGTGCCAATCATAGGATTACAAAATTACAACGGAGTAGGAGCGCATATGAAACCAAATCATGACATCAAAATACACAATGTAGTATGTTGGTCTTACAATGGTAGTCTCACGATATGCATGACTTAACAAAATTTCCCCTGCTTTTACCTGTTTTTGAACTACATGTAATGCATCTAGTTATAAACCACTGTAGCAAATAACTAGCTTTTCATTTTTTTTTTCTATATTTTAACCAGGTCTATGCCGGAATTCTTTGCATCCCTTGTGAACAAATCATCTACATCCAGGGTGTATATATGTATTCTACACCACACTGCCAATCTTAGGCCCCGCCTGGATCTGACCAGACTGGTGTCAAGCCACGGTCATCTGCCAAGCTTTATGGCCAATCTATAGGATATGACCGGCTGACTGCAGGCACATATTTACTTAACCATGGGCTCAGGGCTCCTGTGAGTGCCAGTAGGAGGCAATACATATGGTGAGACTACCATTGCAAGATCAAACATAATTTTGATGTCATGATTTGGTTTCACAAACATGCAGTGGCACTTATTAATGTTACATAGAAGCAAATTGCATAACACACACATACATGTACTTAGTGTTATCCTTCAAAGTTGTATTACTGAGATTTTACAAGGCTCAGCTTTGCTGTACAATATACACAACATAAAATCTGGTGAAACCGCATGAACCATGACATATGAGATATTGTTACACCTCTAAAATTAAGCGAGTTTTGCTTACATGTACAAAACTCAACTTTATATTTTTGGACTGGAACACATATAAGAAAGTGGAACCATAAAGCCGGGCCTTGGCCTTTCACAAGGCAACCTAGTAATTTCTGCAGCTGACTAAAGGACTCGTATTTTGGTCGAAGCAGCCGGCACCTGAAACTCAAATCTGCTTCAACAAACTTGTAGGGACGGACTAAGTTTAAAGACTTAACATGGTTGTCAGGTCACGAATTCCGTCATGTAATAAGATTGCGAATGTCGGAGAACTTTCTGTAATTATGGTACGAGGCCTGGTCATCTCATTGGTTGGAATAAGAAGTGAGAGATAACCATGCAGAAATGTTGATTCATTATAGAGAACAGCAGGAAAATTCCCATTAAGTTTAATAAACAGCATTAGTTACACAATCTTGGTGACAAAAGTTAACCATGCCTAACATGCACAAGGTAATTGGATGAATCACACCCGCCCGATTGACTGAGGCAATACGCATATTGCACGTTCACGCTAGCTCAGAGACTTCCAACTTATGTTTAAGACTTTCGGAGTCACCTTTCAGATGGTTCTGGGAAGTATAAAGGATTCAACTTTACAGATGAAAGTGGTAAATTTTCCTGTGTGTTTTTCCACAGATACTTGTAGCTCAGCTCTCGCTTCAATGCCTACCTGTGACTCCACATTCCAGGTAACGGTAAATATAGGTAATGGACTCGAGTTTCCTTTCTCCAAGCCATCACTCAGACAATAAGATGCTGCGAGTAAATCGCAGACAAAGGTTCCAGAACCTCAGTACAAGATCAAACTCCCCACCAAGTCTGTGAGTGGACATGGCGCCCCCTCCCGTTACAAGACCCAATGGACTTTCATCTGATCCTGTGTCTTTTACGAACGCCACCTACAGGCAGCAAATCTCGGATCGTGAGAGGCAGCCATCCCTAATTCTCTTTCTCTCTCCCTTTTTTTTTTTTTTTTTTTTGTGTGGCGAAGCTGTGATCATCGCGGAAACCCTATCAGTGGGCACTGAGCCCATTCTTTGCATCTCTATCCCCGGTGCCCGACCTCTTTATTAGCAAAGTGTGTGAGGAACTGTCATCTAAAACCTCCGAGATAATTGCAAAAACGACAACGAAGAAAGCGCAAAAAAAAAAAAGTTTTTACCGACCATCACGACAATGTCTTCATGTAATGTCTCTCGAAGGCAAATCACATCTTCCATTTCGAAGTGAACTACAAGAAGATGTAATGTACTAGTTCATTAGCAACAGCTTTTATCTTTTATATAAAGGCCTGCAGAGATTATATAAAAGATTGACAGACCTCAAAAGGATTTCAAATACTAGTAGCAAAGGGTGATACAACTATTATTTAAGGGATTTAGTGTACTTTTTGAGCAGCTAAATTCATACACTACACCCGGGAATGCAGTAACGGTAAAATTTTATAAGTGTTTATCAGTTATTTATTGCTGGTGCCAAACTGCCGTTTTTCAATGTCAATTTTTCCAATTGCATATATATATTTTAATGACACACGTAGAATATACATAGACAGTCTTTTAACTTACCGGTATATACTATTTTACATGCTTTTAATTAAATGACAATATCTGTATTTTTTGTTACGTTTGTGATCTTCAGTGAATGAAATTGTTTGTACCGTACCATTTACATGAGACAGGAAAGATTAAAATTAATTCATGTTACAGTAACTCTACATACCGGATGGGACTTTAACTGATAATATATCAAGTAACCCTACAGTATATGCCATGTCAGTCCCTCGGGTTCCTGATCATGAAGCATCTGGCTTCCTTATTTACACGAATTAGGAATTTAAATTAGTATGTACTGGTGATGTTTTCAGCATTGTTAGCTGTTCGGTATTACCTGATAAAATTCCATCTTAATTCACATGATTCATGCGCCAATTATTGACTAGCGGTACAAGATAAGTATAAGTCTGTGTCGTACATTGTTCATAGGTTTTATCCAGGTATACATAATTTACATATTTCATGCATAAAAATGAGCACAACTTGCAAATTTGATCTGAAAAAAGCCTCTTTCACTGTGGCCATGGTAAGCCATTCCCACTATATGGAAGGGAAGGCGTGACACCCTACATTATTCCCTCAATATACTGTATGGAAGACCAGATGTGACACACTACATATATCTAATGGTGCCACGGTGCCTCGCCATTATTGCTGACAACAAAAAAGAAATGCATAGATCTGCCATCCGAGTCTCTGGCCTAATGAAAACCAGGAGGCGGTCAGACTTGTCTGAATAACCACCTAGATCCATGCAAGAAGTCCTGAATGTGCAAAGGAGACAATTTACTGCGTTAGGTCTATTATGTCGTAATGGGCCTGCTATTTGTCTCCAGTTTTCTTTGTTGATGGCAAACAACACTAGCCCTGCTGTCTTAAATGGTTAAGGCGTTTACTTGAGGTGCATGAGGCAAGCCTGTTCGATCCCTGACCACGTGAAAGCAAAGACCAAATGAAACCAAATGAGGCATTATTATCGGCTACATAATCTTCATAGGCCGAACACATATATATACCAATTTATTCACTCCATGACCAATCAGAAAATTGGGTTTTGAAGTTCGCATGTTAACTCTAGGGTAGTAGCATATTTAGCATGCTGATGCATGTGGTGATGGTGAATTATATCAGGGTTAAACTTGCTGAGTTAACATCATAATTTGGTTCCATCACATTTGGAAACATTTGTTGTCTAATTTATTTTGTTACCCATTTTTGTTTTTTTCAAACTGCAAAGGAAATCACTAAGCACTTTACAAACATGACAGATAGGGGATATATGTTACTGGACCCAGGATTTATAGTAGAAAAATTGGGAACTTTATGCATGATGTTATGGGTTCAAGAAAAACAGACTCAGTGAGTAGAGTGGCAATTTTTCTATGACACATAGAGTTGCTATTTCTGCCTATTGCACATGGTAAGTAGAATTTTGCCAGTTCAGCAATTACCCAAATTTGGGTCAGCTTATGCTAATTACTGGGCCAAATAATTATTTGAATGTTTCCAAATTGTTGTGACATCATCATGTACACATGCACTGGTATACATCATCAATTTTTATTATTATTATTATTATTATTATTATTATTATTATTATTATTATTATTATTATTATTATTATTATTATTATTATTATTACCATATTTCCATGTCAATTACATAATGTTTGAGTAAAAAGTCTAAAATTCTTTTCCTTTTAGTTTCTGACCTCCACTCCATATGGCTCCAAGGCACAATTATGTATACTCTAGATGTTCCGGGAACAAAGAATCAACTGACGTCATCCCAAGCAAAATTGTGATGGATCACTCCAGCTAACCTGTTGGCTGCATTGTAGAGACATCACTAATGCCTTTTATTCTCTTGCCCTCGCAGTTCTGCCAAAGCATCTAATCAATCTTGCTACAGAACCGAGGACAGTGGTTCCATATCATCTTATATTTGGCACATTATCGTCCTAACCGACCGCCATTCGGCCTCACAGAAACACAATATATCACTGCTGTAATAACGTCAAACAAACTGAAGCCAGCAAAGAAGCAGATACTAGTAGGTTCAATCACAGTACATTCCAAATTGCCATCCAGAATCTTAATGTTAAACACAAGCCAGTCAGGAAGAGTTTATCTTGATACCACCAGAACTCTATTTAATGTACCGGTAGTGGCAACTGTTCTTGATTAAAAGGTTTTTATAATGAGATTTAGACACATGACAACCGTTCCTACAGTAGCTTCCAGTTGTTAATCAACCAGACATCCAACATGCTCAACCTGAGGGACAGTTTGTCATAATACGCTGATATAATAATATATGTATGGTCCTTGAAAAGTTGTAACAAGACAATTAACAATATGATAAGGTAAGACTGGTGACAGGCCATTTCTGTTTGTAAGCTACAAGAAAATGGAATGAGAGAAGTTTGGGGATCATGAGGAGAAGGCAACACCACATTCTTATCTTGCACTAAATCTATTGTCTGATGGCAGTCCAAGGTAAGAAGACATTACGCCGACCTACAAACTTGATCCTTTTAGACTTGGTCTCCTTAGCTGAGGAGGCACACTCAGACTCCCTACTTTGTGACAGCTTTAGGTGTCATATACACACCTTGCGACATGCACAGCGCAGGGGGGGGGGGGGGGTTCTTTAGGGTTGAACTGTCTGACCTAAGACTTATTGATAGCACGGGCGACTCTTGGAAGGAATTCCGTGTGGTGCCTAGCAACTGTCACCAAGCATGCTGAGTGACGGTAATTATAAGGAAGGCTGACGTTTCATAGGGTTCTGATGTGGGAATTGATGGGTGTGGTCCAGGTAGTGTCTCTGTTGTCCTGACCACACCCTAGAAGCTTAACAGCCTGACTCTGGTGTACTTTAGACAGTCTATATAAGGTTAAACCTTGGAGACAGCTTCACAAAAACATCTCAGTCCAAATTGGATCTTAAGTACGGACTCAACAATGATGGTTATGAACCACTAGCTGACATTTATATAACTCAGCTGCTGACATAAAGTCCATTTAAAGACTAAATTTTCAATACAGTGCTCCAAGGTGGCACTCTGTGTGTTAAATGGCCTATATGCTAAGACCACCTGCTATATAAGACCACATTTTCTTGGTCCCATGGGTTAGTCTTAAGTAGATGGATCACTGTACTGTAAACCTGAGTCCTACTAAACCCAGAAAACCATGAAATTGTTAAATTTCATTTCCTGTTCCTCTACATGAGTTCTAAAAGATGCCAGAGATTATAGCATATCAAGGTAAGTTAACAGCCATCAGGAGACCTGGGACAATATCATGTACTATCCACTATACAGAACTCCCAGTGTTTTCAGTCTTATAGTCATCTAAAGCTAACTGCTATACAACAGTCAGAGTGTATTTCAAAGTATCAAATTCAGATCGGGCATTTATCTAAATTTCAACATGTTTACACTTTCCCATACAGAAGAGTCCAAGCAGAAACTTTGAGGATTTGGCATTAGTTCAAGATGAAAATATACTAGTATACCGTATACATGTATGTCCTAATAGAAGCACAGTGTGTGAGTGCAAGGGCTTGGGTGTGCATCTTAAAATTTCAACAATAAAGCCTGTTGTCCGGTACCTATACACATAAGTCACTACATACAGTAACAGAACCACATGGAGCTTTGTTTACAAAAAAATGGCGAATTGCGCATGTGCGGCAGTCAAACGGACTGGAATGTCACTTGAATTTTACCGTTTCTTGACAATCGTTTGATCTCTTAGCAGGCATTTGCTCTGAACTTGTCGTTTAATTAACAGATGTGGTATGTTTGTTGCTGAGGGGCTTGCACATCTATCAGGTACTGCACTTCTAATAGGACATATGCGGTAAGGTTATAGCTACTTCTTTGTGAAAAAAAAAAAAGAAAAACTCAATAAACTTTACAGTTCAGCGGCACATACGTTTTTTCATGCTTTTTAAGCCAAGAAACTGAGAAAACAATTTCAACTGAGCAGGTACGGCTCTGAATCCAATCTTCACTCAAGTCCACGAAATGCCGGTGGAGAACAGTGTAGACCCAGAATCGTATCTGCTGCGTTGGGGAGAAAAAGCTCTCAGGAAGTCTTTTGTGGGTAATGAAAGAGATAGATTATGCGATTAGATCAGGTTGGGATGCTTCTGCATTCATCTCACTCAAGTTGCTGCTCAAATCCCCAGCTTTAAAAAAATATGTGCCCACATAAATCTTAGCCACTCGCAGCTCAATAAAGCCGCAGAGCTAGCGTTACCATGGCTACCTGTAGAATGAGCCATTTCATGATGGCAGGAACGGGCAGAATCAAGCTAGTTTGCGTCCTTTTTCTCTCATAGACCTTCACCAGGTTCAAGCATTGCATGTGTGTGTGTCCTAGCAGTGATGAACTGGCTACTGAAGGCAGTCCGAAGGGTGTGGCCAGAACAGAGTACTTCATGCTGAATACAAATACTACTAAAGATATGGAATGTCTCTACATGGTAATATGGCAAAATAAACAGCTTTGAAGAAGGCCAGTGATGGCCAACAGCTCAGGAAGAACTACAATATCCAGTCTCAGCTACGGTAATAATTTCATGCTATTTAACATGACGTGAAGACCCAGAGTCGTATCTGCATTGGTAAAGTACACAAATTTTAATATTTAGTATATTTTCAAATTTAAAACACAAATGTCCTTGAAGTTATAATTCTGATTTTATGTTGATAAAACATCAAAAGATCGTCAAGAAATATTTAAGATTAAACAACATCTACCTGATTTACCGGTATGCAAATAAGATTTGGGGGAATTCTACACTCTTTGGGGGAGCACGAAGTACTTTAACTTAACAACCGAGGTATTCTAAACTACATGAACTATACTGGACTAAAGAACAGTCAGATCAGTTTCTGAAATTCTGGAATCAGCAACAGGATTATGTAAACCAGATACCTGACCCTTATGGACAGCAATCTGTTGTGGATATGTTACGGTGTACAACTAGGCTTGACAAGAAGAGAAATTTGCGCCCTTACATGTTCCATTCCAGAGTTCTCCATTTTGCCGTTGTTCATTCTGAGACCATGTGCCAGGTGAATTCTGCTGGTTGCCTTGGAAGCGTGACCTTGCCCTCAGCCGGTCCTGGGAGGGAGCCTGACCGGGGTGTGGGTGGGAATGTGGACGACTGCCTGGGAAGCCAGAGGCTGGGGTTGGCAACAGACCCTAAAATACAGGACAAAATAGTAATGTGCAGAAGTCAATTCTAGTGTTAATTTTAACACACTGTATATTTTCAAATTTAAAACACAAATGTTCTTGATGTTATAATTCTTAAGCTGCCTGGTGGTTAGGCGAGAAATTTGTATGGTTGTCATGAGTTTTACACAAAAGACAATTATGCTATATGCAGCACCAGTGGGTAGTGTGTCATTCTGTTAAAACATAGTCTTCGTAGTATATATGTCACAAATTATGCAGCAAATGAGTGTAAATGAATTGTTTTAACCATGTAGTGATAACAAATATGGTACTTGTTGCTGTTACCATTGTAATTCGTATGTCCACTTTACTAATGAGGGCTATCTGACCATCACCAGGCATCTTCTTTGAGTCAGAGTCCTTTATTAATTTTTCATATATATAATCTCACAGACATACAAGCACCATGATCTAAACGAACGTCTAATCCCTTCCCTGTCTCTGGCTCCAACTGAGCTTTTCAAAATTGTGTATTGTCATGCAAGTACATGAACATGTACTTGCATGGCCAATCACAAGAGGCCGGTACGGCACTAGCCAATACTGTGCCAGGATAGGCCTGGGTTGCTATGTCAACCCTTTTAAGAGTAAACAAGGGGAGATCTCAAATAGTAGTAAACTTAAGGGGGGACAACCCCAAAAGCCATTAGAATTTACTGTTACCCTATTAATCTTAAGCAAAGGCCAGAAATAAACATTCTTAAACATAACTAGGTAATTCTAAACACAAATTGAACATAAAATTAAGCTATTATAGGTTTTTGTCACTGTTATAGTACTTTTAGGCAAGCATGATGAACAGAATTTCATTATCACTTCAGGTCTTTTTGCGAGCATGTTGAAGAGTACTACTCATTTTTACTACACGCATAAACATAATATACATGTATACTAGTATCTATCATTTACCAACATTTTTCTGCTGCTGACTATAATGTATCGTACACCTGTAGCAAAATCTTTTCAATTTAAGAACAATATGGAAAATCGGATAGAAGGAAAATTTAGTAAACTCGTTGGAATATGATAAACAAAGCAAAGCATGAACACATAAAAATATTTTTATATCCTGCCTACTCGAAATGACCAAACAATCTTCTGTCATAACATGGTGAAGTCCATGCAATACACTTAAAAACCTTGTAAATTATGCAAGCTCATAATTAATTCCAACAACTAGATCTTAGCATCTCATGAATCAACCCTTATTCTGGGACTTCCCAATAAGGAGTCATCTGATAAGAGTCCTCCCTCAAGTGATACCATAGAAACCTAGATGTCTCTGGGCACCAGTGAATGGCCCTATACACCCAGAGTTGTCCTTGCTTAATGATAGTCAAAGACTAGGATCAGATAGGAGAATGGGCCCATGACCTGCACAGCAGCAAATCAATGTAGCCCTGTGTAATTTGCTCCCAAGATGCTGCCATAAATTTCTCAATAAAGATCCTTATTTCTTGGCTTAAGAAAAAGGTCAAGGAATATTAAGGACCCCTGGGGAATTCCCTTCTAATTAAACCCCAGGCAAGGTCAGTGAATCTGTCTCTGACATGAACTGGGAACATGGTGTGTAGGGCATGTTACAATGCATGTATTTATTATTTGTGTACTACATTTTTTTCTGACTCTCTGGTCTCTTTGGCATGAAATTTGTATTGATTGAAGTTCTGCATAAAGCAGAGACAGCTCAAAAAGTAATAGCTGGTAGTAAATAGTAGTAGTATTAGTGGTAGTAGTAGTAGTAGTAGTGGTAGTAGTAGTAGTAGTAGTAGTAGTAGTAGTAGTAGTAGTAGTAGTAGTAGTAGTAGTTAAGTGGTAGTAGTAGTAGTAGTGGTAGTAGTAGTAGTAGTGGTAGTAGTAGTACCGGTAGTGGTAGTAGTAGTAGTGGTAGTAGTAGTAGCGTCAGCAGCAGCAGCAGCAGTAGGAGTAGAAGTCGGAATAGTAGGAGTAGTGATAACTAACGCTACATATGTCTGCTGCTGCTGTTGCTGCTACCATTACTACACCACCGTTGTTAGTATCACTTCTGTTGCAACAGCTGCTAGTACTCCCCTGGAAGAAATAAGTATGCCAACAAAAACTATTCAACAAAAACTTAGTGTTGGAATCGCTTCTGCTGTTACAACTGATACTACTTTATCTATGTCAGCACTATGAGCACTGCAACTCTTGAAACAAGTTGAAAGTTTAAAATATGTCACAACATAGCACGTCGGTAGGATGGATTGATTATTTCAAAGACAAAATCTGGCTTCGTAGTGTCGGAAGATGCACAGGGAGATTGTCTAAAAATTGAGTGAAGGCAAATCTATGGGCGAAGCCAAACGAGGATATCAAACACCGGATCTGAGGGACGCGATGGAATCAGCTGTGATCACAGTTCCACGTCCTTACTGTCTCAGCTGCGATGCCTGGAGCCCGGGCGGACAAATATTTATTCCCGGGTTGTCTACATCCCGGTTAGAAGCGAGCTTTAGCGATAGCATAGGAGATAGAGAGGGCGATGGAAAGATATAGAGAGTCCTATCATTTCTTTTTTTTTCTGTGCTGCTGCGGCAGCTTCCTGGACAGACGAGGCCAAGCCGAGTCGCCGATGAAGCATCGATCTGGCATGCCGTTGGAGCCACTTTGAGCCGTACAATGGTCCACGTTTTCACACTTGTCAGTGGTCGTCTTTATCTGGCTTGTCGTGGTCGCCAGCTCCCTTTCCGTCCCATCAAACAATTGCGTCGGCTATTTTGACGCCCGGGTGACGTAGAGCGACTCTGGCGAGTGGACTGATTACGCCTCGCGCTACCATCCATCACTGGGCGGGAGACACCGGAACTGTACGGCTCGCGTGAACCGCGGCCATCTGCCAGGAACCGGCGAAAAGGGAGAGAGGCAACAGGCAGAGAGGGGGCTGAGCTGGGAAGCCCCGGGACGCATTGAGTGAGCACTGGAATCTCGAAAGCATTATGAATGGCCAATCGAGGCTGATGACTGATGTGACTAACGGTGAAAGATGAGACGAGGGGGAAAGTGCGAGTACGTAACGTCGCTAACACTGACGGTGTGGCTGAGTGGGACATGAGCTCACGCCAGCCACCCATACCTCGTCCTCCGTGCCATAACCCCCGCACTGCCTCAGCGGGGACAAGGCACGGCATTAGGCTTTTCTCTCAGAGTACACAAATACAGAACAACCCCTCTCTGCCCCCCTCCCAGAGCCAGGTAGCAGGTGATGAATAAGGTCTGGGATCTCTCGACATTTAAACGGGAGGGATTCCGGTATTTATTACCAAATGCGATTTTCATCC
>JAAUYG010160549.1_pt1 | contig 11249 bp, 11 predicted proteins | sample 7278091 | NCBI WGS metagenome assembly JAAUYG01 (sample SAMN14350201, study PRJNA611818) | marine sediment metagenome | isolation source: surface marine sediment (0.6m) | place: French Polynesia: Moorea | collected 2018-08
AAATCGTCTTACAGAGTGAGCGATAATATGGCTCCGGTAAACAACCTGGTAAGGGTATGTCTCGAAACCTATAGTACACGTAGTAAGGGGGTGTGTAAAACGTATCAAGGCTTTATAACTTCAGTTACCTGGTTATTACTATACAGTATAGTTCTACAGCTTTTATTTGTTTAGCTGGTGATATTTTCCATATATGAGTCCCATGTTCATTAAAGTCACTGTATTGTGTATGTCATGTTAAAGTAGGGGTTTGGTCAGTGAATTTAAATGGCTCCTTTGTTATTTGCAGCTTACCACAGTGTTGGTATGTACTTCATCTGAAAGAAGTCGAATAAACGTACTTGCCAACACACTTGGTCGTCTGACTGTATGGCCAGGGGCACGGTATTAATTGCTGTGAGGGGTGGTACAGTACAGTAATATAAACGTGAATGGCGTGCATTAAAGTCTATGACTCTAGAAGATAATAGACCCATTTGCGAAAAGGGCAGTTGTAGTTCCCGGGTTAAGGGTTCTGCCTGTGAGGCCATTGTTATTCAGTAACTCGATGATCAATGTTTATGAGTCATATTACAAACGGGACAAGTGGATGGATAAGGCGAACCGTGGGAAGTGCAAAAGTTAGATTTGTATGTAAATGCCGTATTGTTTCTAGGCTCTTCATTCTTGACATTAAAAAGCCCCCTTCCTTCAACGTTCCTTCTTTTTGGACGTGTTCATATGAGATTTGTTGAAAATATGCGCCTCGATCCATTATTGAATAGATATAAACAATATTACGTTGATCATGTGTGTATGGATTTTTAAATGATATGGATATCGTAAATACTGTTTAACGATATGGATGTTGTGCATACAGTGAAACCTGTACATAAAGACCACCCTAGGGACCAACAAAAGTGTGGTTCTTATATACAGCTGGCCTTTATATGCTAGTTCAATAGCATGGAAATTATGTCCATAGGGACCTTTAAAGTGTGTTTATAAACAGATGATCTTTATATACAAGTGGTCTTTAAATCAGGTTGACTGTAGTGTTAAAGATATGGGTGTCGTAAATATTGTTTAACGGCGTGGATGTTGTACATATTGTTAATGATGAGAATGTCATAAATACTGTTAATGACATGGTTGTCATAACTATTGTTTAATGATATGTGTATCATAAATATTAACGACATGGATGTCGTAAATATTGTTAAAGGTATAGGTGACGTAAATATTAATGACATTTCCTAAATATTGTTTAATGATATGGTTGTGGTAAATATTGTTATAAAGCACAGATAAGTTAACGTCTTTGGTTAATCTGGACCTGCAAGGATTGAACTTGAGCTATTGTATTGGTTGGCACACGGTAAACACATAGACACGTAATATCTTGCTCTGACGCAATTGGACACATCAAGCTTTCTTTATAACTACATGTAGTTTCTTGTCACCCATTCAGTAGAACCCAGTCGTTCTATGTAGAAATTCTAAATATGGATGTCAGGCACGGAACGTCCCGTGTGGTACTTCCGCCGTGTTCGTAATGCTAACCTTTCTGACGTTACCAGCCCTTTGTCTCAAGGTGTCACAGGTTTGGGGGAGGGGCTGGGTGAGTCATAGCTAACTCCGTCTCTCTGACAACCCCCGCGCGCTTTCACTTCGAGGTAATTATAAAAAGCAATCCGCAAAGAATGTCAGGCAAATGGTTGCATTAGCGCGCCACGTTTTTCAATGGCGTCTTCTAGGCGCGGGTGTTCCGGCCGCCTGCAGTGAGAAAGGAACAATCATTCTAAAAAGGAAGATCAGATATTTCTACACGACTCCTGGTACTTGATTAACCCAGACAACAGCCGTGCCTTTTTTCACATGGGTTTTGCGTTTTAGAAGCAAAAAGCTGCCCTTCTGAGAACTGAGACCATTCAACATGCAATGCTGAAGTTGATTTTCTACCCCTGGCTGGGTTACAGCTGTGTGGGAACCCGCAAGAACAGAGTCTATGAATATATGTGCGATTATATGATCAATCAAGATTCTAATATGGTGGAGATAAAAAATGTAGCGTTCACAGTTGATGGAAAGGGCTCTATTAAGTGTCTTCAACGTCAATTACATCTAGGTAAAAAGGTGTTTGCTTCGCGGAGAAGAAAACACTATTTTGGGGACAGCAGTGTCTTTCTGCATTGGCGTATAAAGTCTTTAGTGATATATAAGAAGATGTATGTCAGTCAATGTAAAGATAATTTCGATGTCATAATTGTCTTCCGGTTCATTGCTCTCACTTCCTACATTTCATAGTTTACTGTTCACTGAATCGTGACATCGAGAAAGTGGTATTAAGAAACAACACTTTTTTCTTTTTGTAATGTAAGTTATTGTATAAGTACCGGTGTAAAACACAACATTTTTTTTTTGGCGATCTTAACTACAGACTCTAACATCTTAAATTTACTGTATTTAGCACAAATCCTTAATTGTTTAGGATGTATCACTATTCCTGACAAGAATTTGCTGAGACTTAATACTATACAGGGTAGACTTATCCAGCAAAGTTTGGGTCTAAGCAAACATGTTCACAACACCCAGTTGTTGGAGGCGATGTCTATCAAGTCGGTTACTGGTGTTGCTGAAGAGTACCATCGGTATTTCTCTCTGCATATTCAAGGGGTGACAAGCCCAACAAGGATTTTGAATTTTTATTTTATGTCATTAATATACCTTTCAAATGGGACCCTTATACCAGGCTCCTTTACTGGAGAATATTGTGAAGCATCGCTATTCCCATTTGGAACTTCTGTTTAACCACCCTATAGTAAGAAATATTTTTCTGGTCAGGGTGGATATGTCAACTCTTTACGAGCGTTACTTTTATCTGCAAATTTTATTACGCCATATATTTTGAGGAGCAGCTGCTGGTCTATCGTCGAACGACTGCGCTTCTAACGACTGCGCCGTTTACTATTTCGTGGGAGTATGACGGCAATTTAAACGGGAGGGGTGCGTCCGCAGCTCACGTGCGGTGACGTCACGCAGCACTTTATCAGAAGGGCTAATGTTGCGTTTCGTGCTGGGTACAGAGCCATTAAAGGCTGTACCCTGCTCCGATAACCAGCGCCACTCAAAGGGGATGAACCCTCTGCACGGGGCATTAGACCAATCCGAGCTTGGGCTTTATGCATAGAAGTTTCATTGTGCATCTCTTCACCTCTCTTCTCCACTGTGTGGAAGTTGATTGAAATGAATAAAAAAAGTTCCGCCCAGGACTATGCTGCTTAGAATATACCCTCCGCTTGGCGCGATAAATGGTAGATTGGCGCCATTTAAATTGAAAGCAAGGAACCAGAGCAACATGGGGTTCAAATACGAAAGTACAAGCTACATTTTGCATAAATATACAGCGCCCTTATGAAACGAACAAAATTGCAGCAGGTGACTGTAATAAACTCTATGCTTCCTTCCAACTTTCTAAAAGCTGGATCACGCACAACCAAAATCACAAGGCAAGCAAGCCAAAATGGCGCCGGGGGTTTGATCTCCTGAAATAAATACCTGCCCGGGCAGCAATACGAATTATTACGGTACGAAACTGCCAGATGGACCACGCAGTCCCCAAATCATGCAAATATAGGGTTAATTCCCTTCATGAAAAAAACGTGTCCTTTAGACAATGTTCACAGTCGTGCCTGGTGTTTTCTCTTTGAAACAAATTTTATTGGTATTATTTATATATCAATACAGGTCTTACAGGCCTGCAATGGAGGATAATTTAAATTGTTAAAGATGATTGGCATTTTAAGTTAGAACAGTAATTAATGCGCTCGTTTAAGATTTGGGGGCGAGATGCCAGTATCGTGTGTCGAATATCATTCCCATGCAATGATAAAAACAAATTAAATGGGTAGTTCATCCATTCGTAGCTATTATGATTATATTTTACAGTATATATCCACGTTGGCATTTGTAGTCCTTTTGATAAGTTTGCTCATCATGTTGAGTAAACATTGTCCACGAATTTGGTGAAATTCTGAAACGTGTGCGAGGAAAACATATATACAAACAGACCGTGAAGCTCGATGACTCTGTAATGCGTTGATCAATAAGAAACATGATTCAGTAATAACCACACTGTTACTTGAATCAGTGCATCACTGAACTGCTCAGCGTTCTTCGTCCTTGATAGATGGGTTTCCACCTTTGTAGGTGTTCTCTAATGGCCGAGCATTCATCTTGCCATAAAGCGGCATTCCGTTGAATTGCAGCTCAGATTTACTGCGACTGTGAGTGGCTGAAACAAAGCAGTCGCCGGAAACCAGAATCAGACACTGCATTATCCCGACTCACACTGGATCCACGTCAGGCTTTTCCATTTATCACTGCAGCTGTAGACATCGCTCATTGTGTGTATAGAACTGGGGTTAATACCGCGGTTCAATGAGGATTATTCCCCACGCGTAGGTGCACACAATTCCACGTGAACAACATCTGAACTGTGGTTTGAAGGGGAGTGTGTATTAGCCAAGTGAATGTAAACATCATATCGATATTCATCCGTGGTTCATGTGGTATTTGATGTCAATAGGAACCTTTCAGATAAAAACGTTGAAAATAATATCTCCATCTTGGTTCATCGTTCGTTGCTTCCTTGTTTCCTTCCTTCCTTTCTTCTTTCATTCCTTCCCATTCCTTCTTTATCCTTGATTCTCTTCCTTTCCCATCTGTCCCCGCCTTTCATTTTTCTTTCTTCCTTTAAATATTTCTTTCTTTCCCTTTATTTATTGATTTATTTATTTATAGGACCTTCGTGAATATAACATTTCTATTCTGTTGGCCTTGTGTAGCATCTACATTTTTTGCATGCATATTTATTTTTACATTTGTTGCATGTGGCTCATTAGACAAATGATCATGTGATGAGGGCGGCCACGGTTCATCCGATGATCTGTGAATATATACCTCATGCGATTTGTCTGTCCTTCAAAATTTCCCTGGCCAATATGTCAAGGCGATTTTCCTCCAATTTTTATTTTCTTTTTTTTTTTCTAACGCAACATATATATATACACAATATGCGAAACGTTATTCCTCTACTGGCTATTTTAAATCAACGTATGCCAATCACTTCCGTTGAAATAGCCGAATAAAATACGTTAGAAATATCTGGATGGTAAATCTAACAGGCATTTTTGAAATTATTGAGCGTAACACATAGCACATAAGGCACATTACTGCAATACTCTACAGTTATATTAATTACTAGCATAAACGTATTAATTTTGACAGGGAGTTCATCATTTTCGGATGTAAGAATGCCAGACAGCCTCCTCAGAACCTGAGTTTGTTTTCCCACCTTATTACAAATACTTGTTATATGAGAGTCCAAAGAAAGATTCCTATTAATGTCTAGACCTCATAACTTTATACAGTCAACTACATCAAGAACGATATCCTTTGACCCAAAGAAGATACAGAATGAAACTTGGCTGGATTGGCTTGCATCAAGTTATCGCTGTACCAGTTATTCATCAGATTACAGGACTCTTTCAGGATAGCCTCGATACGCACAAATGTACTGTGAAAAGCAAGGGCATTTGTTAAAAATATTGCACATAAAAGGTCCCATGACCGAACCTTGGGGTGTGCCTTTTGTGATCATTGCTAAGTCTCATACCTTAACTCTTTGTCCTATACCTTAACTTGATTACTAGGGTAGCTTATTAAAAGCTGGTATGAGTCATGATGTACCCCATACATTGTACATTGATAACTTGTTGATAAGTAAACCACATGGAAGGCAATCGAAAGCCTTGGACAAAGTCAGTTAAAATAGTACTAACGAAACGCTTACTGTCAGGTTTTGCCTTATATGTCCCCATAATGTTCGTAAGAACACGTTGACAACTGTGGCTCTTCCTAAATCCTGATCTATGACCGGAAAGTAATGGATTAAAATGACACTGTAATTGATGTTTTAAAACATCTTCAAATAGTTGGAGATACACGGTAAAACACTCACTGTCCTTTACTTTGTCATAAATATCGCCTTTCTTGTACACGGGCGTAATTTCTGCCAACTTGAGGCTCGAGCTTGGGAAAAACAGACTTTTCTATACAGATATCAGTGAGCATTGCAATGTGAGTACATAGACTAGCAGCACCAGGTATGATTACTCTCCGTGAAAGCTTGTTACACCCCTTTGAACCTTTAATCAAACTTTAGGACATCCTTCTCCGTACAGTAATCAAATTTTAAGACTTTTCTAGACTTTACATTTATCTCAATCCATTATACAATGTATGGGGTACATCATGACTCATGCCGGCTTTAAAAAAGCTACTTTAGTAATCAAGCTATTTTTTATGTCTCTGCAAAAAAAACATCATCTTCATCCGCAGGATCTGGAGCGCCTATGGTGCTTGCTATTTTAGTAAAATAACGATTGAAAATGTTTGTATACAGGGTACTTTTGACAGTTAATTGTTCAAGATGATTATGATGCCATTCAATGCATTTCCGATTTTCCGGAAATGCATTTTAATCTTGCTGTACGACATGTTGCTGTACGACCAGCCCATCTGAACAAGAGGCCCATGAGTCTTGACGCTGTGGTTGACAGCACTGACTGTAAGTTTTGGAAAGAAGTTCTTGGTATTAACATTTTGGATGATGCATGAACACCTGCTAGCTGTTGCTAAAAGGTATTAGTAGAATGGTGTTGTGTGAGTCGGGGATAACACTTCACCATGTGATGATGGCCAATGTGGATTTGTAATTTGCAATGGGGAAGACACTTCCTCCTCCAGGGTAGCGCCGGGATAGATGTATGTAACGGTACATGACGCTTGTATGACCACCATGTGAAGGTAAGCTCGAAACACATGATGGGTGGGTTGGTAATATCTATCATATAGATGTACAACAATGGATATCCAGCTGGTTTTGCCGATGAAAATACTCCACTGGGTGCTGGTGATATGGAGGCAATTAGAATCTATATAGTGGGGTGGTACCTATCAAGCAACGCCCCTATCGTTTTACTCTTACAAAGGCCCAAGCATAGGGCAAGAAATTGTCAGGTTAGAATCTGTAGGTGGCTTCAGAAAGAGTCATAGTACTTGGAGATCACCTGTTTCCTTAGTTGAGAAGAGAGATGGATGGGCATGAATGTACATGGACCTGCGACAGGTATTTTACATCCCCGGGTTTACATCTTCCCCTCTAAGCACGGACTCTGCCCCTTGCTTCAAATAGTACCCATGCAACTTTATGACAAGAAAAAAAACACTAAACCTTACACACCTCATACATGACCTGCTTCCCAGCACAAAAAAATGGGCCCGATAAAACTGATGAATATTTTTTTTAAATCTACAGGACGGGAAATGACATGCCCCCCCTTTTTTTTTCCCTCCCCCAAGCCAAGAAAAAAACACAGAAATTGTTTTGCGCACGCACTCCAAACACCTGGCCCGTGACGTGTGACACACTTTTGCAACCAAAACTCATTCACCCCGGCATAAGGTCTGGGATACACTCATGTAAGAAATGAGTCACCCAGACCTAAAAATGGCTGGTCGTACAGTAAAATGGATGAAAGTTTGGGCCTCGAGGGTAAATGTATACCGGGTACTTTTGACAGTTAATTGCTCAAGGTCGGTGTGAAGTCATTATGAAGTGCATTTTTCAATTTTTGACAACCTTGTATCTCGAATATTGCCAGTCGTAGAGCGCAACTGATGAAAATTTGGGCCTCCGGGATAAGTCTTCAGTGTATACAGGGTACTTTTCGCAGTTAAGTATTTACGACAGTGCATTTCCGATTTTCCACAACCTTGTATCTCGAAACCGGATGGGCGTAGAGCAAAATATAAGCGTGCAAGGTCACTCTGACTTTTCACTGCATTTCCGATTTTCAACAGCAATCTAGAAGAGAAGAGACGGAGGCCCTATGTTTCAGTATCCAGTAATAAGCAATGGTATCAACCACAGTTATGGCTTCTTTGCCCCAGATTGCTCGACCCTCCACCCACTTGGTGAAGTGGTCTTGCATAACAACGATATAATCATTGCCAAAGGGATCCATAAGGTCCTCTGAGACCCTCTCATTGAAGGCCCCATATGTAAGTTGCTGCAGCTCACCAAGTCCATGAACAGCTGATTTGCACTTGCCGCATATGGTGCAACTTTGGCACCATCGCTGTGTTACTTTCTGCATGCTGGGCCAGTAGAACCAGTGCTTTATAAGAGCCTGTGTATGGATTACTCTCTGGTGGGCTACCAACTAATGGTGATGGCCTGCCTAGAGATACGAGTAAAAATCATTTGAGGCACGACGATTGCCACACATTGAGAAAACCCTGATTCTTACGGCGGCTCAGTAGGACATTGCCCTGTATCTTAAAGTTCAAGTACTGAGGCCAAAGTGTTTTGACCTGAGCGCCCTTAGCATGCATGTGTTCCCATACTGGGCGCTCTGAGCTGACTTGGAGTAAGTCCATAACAAACTTCAGATTAGGGTCTTGCTCTTGTACTTGAGCAATCTCTGTATTAGACAAGTCTAAAGGGCTTGGAGAACAGGCCCAGCCCTCCTAGATTCGCCTGCCGCTCTAATCCTATAGCAGGGGTCGACAGTTCCTCGATACCGTCACCAGTTTGTCCTTCTGAATCGCATTTAGTATGAGACTGATCAACTGAAAAGTCGTCAGACACAGGATATGATGAGTATGGCGTAGGAGTGAGGCACATTCAGGGCGAGTATCGTGCTTATAAGGACAAGATGCCTACAGAACCTTGGCGTGGCCATGGTGTTTGTCTGGCCTGTGCACAATGTTAAAATCAAATGGCTGAAGTAGAGTGATCCACTGTGCTACCACATCTTCTGGCTCATTGAAACGTGTGAGCCAGGTGGGGCTGGAATGATCAGTTACATCCGTGAAATGTTTCCCAGTTAAGTAATACTTGAAGAGTTCACGGCAGTCACCACTGTGAGTAATTCCCTATTGGTGGTACAGTAGCGTCACTGCCTAACGTTAAGAGTTTGAGGCATAGGCAATAATCTCTTGACGACTCTGCCATCATCCTCTTGCTTCTGCTCCAGCACAGATCCCATCCCGATCTCACTGGCGTACATGGAGAGGATGAAAGGTCCATCTCTCGTAAGATACAATAAAACTGTTGCTGGAAACAAAGCTTTCATCAGCGTGAGGAAGGCTTGTTCACAGTCATCACTGCATATGAGATTGGCATATTTCGTAGTCAAACCCATCAGAGGGATTACCACAAATGCAAAGATTGAAATATAGCGCCTATAATACGACGACTATTCCAAAAAGGCTCCCACATCCTTCACAATTTCAGGTGTGTTTCAGTCCTGCACAGCTTCAATTTTCCTGGCATCGACTTCAACGCCATCGCGCATCATGTAGTGTCAAAAGAAGGGCACCTGTTCATGCATGAGGCAACACGTGGAAGGCTTCAGCTTCACATTTGCCCCTCTGATACGTTTCCAGACTAGTTTGAGCATGTCCAGTGCATCATTATAGTTTCCACCATAGAATACCACATCCTCCAGGTACATTAGGCAGATTTCTAATTAAATCCAGAAAGAACCAACTCCATGAGTCGCTCGAAAGTTTCCGGCATATTGCACATACCACATGGCATGACCATGACGTGAAAGAAACAACCCCTGGTGGGTGACATAAGCTGCCTTGTCAATTTCCTGCAGATCCATCTTTACCTGCCAATACCTTGAATATAGATCCAGAGTGCTGAATTATTGCGAGGGGCACCAAGGGTGTAATCTATCTGTCATAGCGGTTAGGCATCTTCACATGTGACTTAGTCCACACAGAATCTGGTTGAGCCATCTTTCTTGGTAACCAAAACAACTGGTCTGGCCCAGCTACTCTGGCATGGCTTGATAACGCCTTCGGCCTTTTCCACATCTTGCTTAGCGATGGGAAGTCATCTGGGTGGTAGGCATATGGGACGGTGTTCTACCATATCAATGGAGTGTGTGAGTAGATCAGGCTGTCACATGTCTGCTGGACCACTACTGAACATGTCTTTATTTTCATAAATGGCCACTACTAACTCTTTATGCTCATGCGTGGACAGATGTGCTAGTCTCTCCATCAAGGGCTGTAGATTATCTGGCAGGTCCTTGGGATTAATACGCACATACAATGGCCAAAACTCTCAAGCCTGGTGGTGTGCATGTCCAATAACTCCTCGTTATCCAAATCCCAGTCAGACAATTGAGGGTCCACCCAGTGTATTTCTTGGATTCACTTCAGTCACTTACTGGGAATACATCTCCCAGTCGGGTCCCTTCATGCAAAGTTTGTGTGACCTCAAACAGGTTCATCACCGATATGTAGTGAGTCACCGCGCCAGGTGCCACCAGGGATGAGCCTATTGAGACCATCCTCAGTGTACCTCCAACTGTTGTTGGTCGGTTGCACTAGAGCATATGATATCCCAAGATGCCTAATACCCTGGGTCGCCTTGAAGCTTACTAACACCCCACTAACTCTCACTCGTTCAGGGATACACTCAACTTTGTGTTCCCCAAAAGTGAAGAGTGTCTGTCACAGCAAAGGTTAGTCATGGGCAGCTAGAAAATTAGCCGCAATTATGAAGTTGTGCATCTTATTCCTGGTGCTGACCACCATTGGAATCGTATATGCTCTGGCCCCAATTCCTAACTCCAAAATGCTAATCATAATGTGGGAACAGGGTTACAGCTGACTTATTCAAGTCATGGTATCTCATGCGTTTGTAACCTCAATGCATGTGTCTGCTGTACCGCTTGATACAACAGGCGCCCCATCATAGTTAATGATGCATGTGTTGATCAGCACCAATGTTTTGACGCCTTCGATAGTAAAGGAATCACCCAACAACCAAGGTGGCTTGACATTCCTCCACTATCATCGACCACTACATCTAAATCGGACAACAGAGTCCAGGTTCACTGTCTGGACTGGCCAGAGTGGCTTCAATTGTGGGGGTAGCAATGCCAACATGGAATCTCCCCTTCAGCTCACACACACCTTAAGGTACTTGTGCTGCTGTGCCCAGAACAAGTTCAAACTCTGCAGTCATCAGAGCGCTGCCAGAGAATGCAGTGGTGATGACAGCCTCACCCCCAGCAATGACACCCCTTACGGTTAAACCACTGGTAATGACAGAAGATTGATCTCCTGCCTGCTGAGCTTTGCTCACAGTACTGAAGGCCGAGGATTAAATTTGGTAACTC